>Ga0190267_10000096_pt1 | contig 17705 bp, 17 predicted proteins | sample Popmic239T_FD_140332 | JGI IMG/M metagenome (GOLD analysis project Ga0190267, IMG submission 140332) | Populus adjacent soil microbial communities from riparian zone of Oak Creek, Arizona, USA - 239 T | ecosystem: Environmental > Terrestrial > Soil > Riparian zone | place: USA: Arizona... | reverse complement strand
GGCGCCCCCCTGTGGCCCCGCGGGGCCGGTGCGGGATTTTTCCCCCCCCCCCCGGGGGGGGGAGGGGGGGGCGGGGTGACGGGGGGGGGGAGGGCCCCGGCGGGCGCAGATCATCGTCGGCCCGACACGCCAAAACTTCCGCCTGACCCTCCGCCCCAACCTCCCATCCGCGGACCCATCTGTCCGCCCTCAGGTGCCAATCTTGCGGCCTTTCCTCCCCCGCGCCGACCTCGTTCCCGATGTCGGCGCGCCGCCCGTCTGCTCTCCATCATCCGGTTTCCCGCCACGCCCGACTGCCATCATGAGCACGGCCGACGACATCGTTCAGCCCGGTCCCGCATCCGCTGCCCCGGACGATGCACCCGCGGAATCCGCATCCGCCGCCGATGCGCCGGCCACCGACGAACCGACGGCATCCCCCGCGGAAGAGGAGGCCGGTGGCGGCGCTCCCGGCGATGATGCGGAAGCCGGCGCAGCTGACGCCGCGGCGCCGGTGTCCTCGCCGCATGGGGGGATGGGGGCGGTGCTGCACGCGGAGGGGACCACCTTCCGCGTGTGGGCGCCACACGCGGCGGGGGTGTCGGTGAAGGGGAGCTTCAACGGCGATTCGGCGGACGCGCACCCGCTGGCCCGCGACGGCGACAGCGGCTACTGGTCGCTGGACGTGCCGGGGGTCAAGGCGAGCGACCCGTACAAGTTCGTCATCCGCACCGAGGACGGCCGGGAGCTGGAGAAGCGCGACCCGTACGCGCGCGACCTGACCAGCTCGGTGGGGGTGTGCGTGGTCACCGACCCGGCCTTCGACTGGGGCGACGATGGCGGCTACCGCATGCCCCCGTGGGACGAGCTGGTGATCTACGAGCTGCACGTGGGCACCTTCAACGACCAGTCCGCGGACGCGGAGCCCGGCACCGTCGACAGCGTGATCGAGAAGCTGGACTACATCGAGGAGCTGGGCTTCAACTGCATCGAGATCATGCCCAGCAGCGAGTTCGCCATGAGCCACTCGCTGGGCTACAACCCCGCCCACATCTTTGCCGTGGAAGAGGCGTACGGCGGGCCGGACGGCCTCAAGCGGCTGGTGAAGGAGGCGCACGCGCGCGGGATGGCCGTCATCCTGGACGTAGTCTACAACCACTTCGGCCCCAGCGACCTGGACCTGTGGCAGTTCGACGGGTGGACGGAGAACGGCAAGGGCGGCATCTACTTCTACGAAGACTGGCGCTCGTCCACGCCGTGGGGCGACACGCGCCCGGACTACCGCCGCGGCGAGGTGCGGCAGTTCATCCGCGACAACGCGCTCTTCTGGCTGGAGGAGTTCCGCTTCGACGGGCTGCGCTGGGACGCCACAGGGCAGATCCGCAACGCGAAAGGCGGCAACCACCCGGGCGACGACCTGCCCGAGGGGTGGGAGCTCATCCGCTGGGTGAACTCCGAGGTCAACGCGCGGCAGCCGTGGAAGCTGCTGATCGCCGAGGACCTGCAGACCAACGCCGCCGTCACCCGCCCCGTGGACCAGGGCGGCGCCGGCTTCGACAGCCAGTGGGACGCGCAGTTCGTGCACCCCGTCCGCGAGGCGCTCATCACCCCGGACGACGGCGCGCGGCACATGGGCGCGGTGGCGCACGCCATCGGCTTCTCGTACGACGGCGAGCCGCTCAAGCGCGTGATCTACACCGAGTCGCACGACGAGGTGATGAACGGCCGCGCCCGCGTGCCGCACGAGATCAACGTGGGCAACGCGGAGTCGTGGGAATCGCAGAAGCGGTCCACGCTGGGCGCCGCGCTGATGTTCACGGCGCCGGGCATCCCCATGATCTTCCAGGGCCAGGAATTCCTGGAAGACGGCTGGTTCCAGGACACGGTGCCGCTGGACTGGGGGAAGCTGGAGCGCTTTCCCGGCATCCACCAGCTCTACCAGGACCTGGTGCGCCTGCGCCGCAACTGGTGGGATACCACGCGCGGGCTGCGCGGCCCCGGCGTTCGCGTGCACCACGTGAACGACGCCGGCAAGGTGGTCGCGTTCCACCGCTGGTACCAGGGCGGCCCCCGCGACGACGTGATCGTGCTGGCCAACTTCGGCGGCCGCGCGTACGACGAATACCGCGTCGGGGTGCCGCGCGAAGGGGAGTGGAAGGTGCGCTTCAACGGCGACTGGAACGGCTACTCGCCGGACTTCGGCAGCCACCACGCCTGGCACGCGGAGGCGGAGGAGATCCCGTGGGACGGCATGCCCCTGAGCGTCGCCACGGGCATCGGCCCCTACACCGCCATCATCCTCTCGCAGGACTGAGAAGGAGGGCCTCACACGGAGCCGACGGAGTTAGCGGAGTTTTTGCCCCCGTTAACTCCGTTGGCTCCGTGTGAGGCCAACTCTTTTTGGTGGATGGCCGATCGGCCGCGGCACTCGCCGTGCGTTCTCCCGCGGGTGTCGAGACAACCGACTGAACGCGAGCAGGAGGATGCGATGGCGTGCCCCACGTTCACGCTCACGGGGGTGACGGAGCCGGTCTGGGAATGCGTGCGCAAGCGCGTCGAGGCGCTGGGCGTGACGGTGCCGCCGGAGGACCGCGGCTCCGTGCACCACAAGCTCGTGGACGCGGACTACGCGTGGAACTCCGCGGCGGCCACGCTGTCCATCACCTTTACCCGCAGCCCCAAATGGATCGGGTGCGGCGCGCTGGCGGCACGGGTGCGCAAGGCGGCGGCCGGCTGCGGCGCGTCCTGAGCCCGCGCGGGGTCCGCGACTTGCGACTGTGCGCGCCCCTGCGGCGGCTCCGGAGAGGCGCTCCGGGCCAGGGTGACGACGCATGGGAGGGATGACGATGGCACGCTACGAGCGCGACTTCATTGGCCGGGTGCGCGGGATGTGGAACCGCATCGCGGGGGATGACGACCACCGGGGCCCCCGGCCGATGATGGATGCCGCCGGGCCCGGCGCGGAAGGCTACTACCTGTCGCGCGAGATGGCGCAGGACGCCGAGTACAACTTCGGCCGTAGCGACGTGCGCCCGGCGGCCCGGGGAGGATACGACCGCGGCTACGGCATGGCGCAGTTCGGGCGCGCCGGGCGGGGCCGCGGCTACGGCGGCGACTACCAGACCGGGCGCGGCGGGCCGGACCGCGACGAGTTCTTCGTCAACCGACGCCCCGCGGACAGCGGCTACCGCGGCGGGGCCTACGAGCGCGACCTGGGGATGCGCGGCGGGATGGCCGCCGGCCCCCGCCGCCGCGGCTACGCGGCCGACTACGGCGCGGAGTACGGCGGCCGCGGCTTTCCCATGGGCTACGACCGCGGCTACGGCGCGGGCCGCCCGCGCGGTGCCGAAGAGATGGACGGCGGGCAGCGCGGCTACTACAGTGGCACGTCGCGCGCAGGCGGCGTCATCGGCCAGACGTCCAGCGAGCCGGGGCTGGTGTACCCGCCCGAAGAGCGCGGCCGCTACGAGCGCCCGCCGTACCCGCGCAGCCAGCGCCGCTGACCCTCCCGGCCCGGAGGGAAGCACGACGGGCGCCCTGCGGGGCGCCCGTTCGCATTCCATCTCCCGGAGCAGCCTGATGCCCTTCGTCTCCGTCACCCGGCTGCGGCTGCGCTCCGCGTGGTACCTGCTGCCGTTCATCCGCCACACCTATCCCGGCATGCGGCAGGCGCAGCACGCGCCGGGGTTCCTGGACGGCCAGCTGGGCGGCGGACCCGGCCGGGCGTTCTGGACCATCACCGTCTGGCGCGACGAGGCCGACATGAAGGCGTACCGCATCGCAGGCTCGCACAAGCGGGCGATGCCGCACCTGCTGGACTGGTGCGACGAGGCCGCCGTGGCCCACTGGACGCAGGACAACGCCACCCTGCCCACCTTCGAGGAAGCCCTGGCGCGGCTGCTGGAGCTGGGCCGCACGTCCAAGGTGCGCCATCCCACCCCCGCGCACGCCGCCGGCGACGTTGCGCCCGACCGCCAGCCCGCGCGCGGCGGCACCCGCCTGCGCAGCTACACGGCCGTGCATCCGCCCACGCCTGCGTGACCGGCTGGACGGGTGGCGCGTCAGGTGACAAATTGCCCATCAGCGGGCCACCGCAGTCTCCCCCAGCCACACCAGCCGACCATGTTCCGCATCACGCGTGGCATGCACGTGCAGCACATCCACTTTCCGCTCCCCATCTTCGACGGCGACCGGGACCCCGCGGACGAGATCGCGGCCGATCGTGAAGCCCCTGTCGCGGAGGAAACCGCCGCCCCCACGGTGGCGCGTGAGGATACGCCGGGCGACACCGCCAGCTAGCGGAATCCAGTTCCACGACAGCGGGAAGGATGAGGCACGGCGGAGCGTTTGACATCGCCGCGCCGCGCGCTCAGCTTGCGTGCAGGTACGACCGCTCCAGACCTGCCCGCCGGAGGATGCCATGCCGCGGACCGTGCACCTGTTCGTCTACGACACCTTGGCCGACTGGGAGCCGGGGTATGCCGTGGCCGGCATCAACAACCCCGAGCACCAGACGCAGCCGGGCCGCTACCGCGTCCGCACCGTGGGCCGGGACCGCACGCCGGTGACCACCGCGGGCGGCGTGACCATCCTGCCGGACATGGGGGTGGCGGAGCTGGATCCGGCGGAGAGCGCCATGCTCATCATCCCCGGCGGCTTTGCGTGGGACCATGGGGATGTGGCCGGGGTGGGGGACGTGGCGCGGGCGTTCATGGCGGCCGGCGTGCCGGTGGCGGCCATCTGCGGCGCCACGTCGGGGCTGGCGCGCGCCGGGCTGCTGGACGACGTCGCGCATACCAGCAACGCCGCCGAGTACCTGCAGGCCACCGGCTACGGCGGCGCCGCACACTACCGCGACGAGCCCGTGGTGTGCGACGGAAACCTGATCACCGCCCCCGGCACCGCGCCGTTGGAGTTCGCCCGCGAGATCTTCCGCGTGCTGGAGCTGTACGAGCCGCGGGTGCTGGATGCCTGGTACGCCCTCTTCAAGACCGGCGACGCCTCCCACTTCTACGCCCTCGGAGCCGAAGCCGAGCAGCCCGCCTGACCCGCACGGCAGGGAATGATGACGACGACGAGGCGCCCCGCGGAACTCCGCGGGGCGCCTTGCACTTCTGGAGCAGCGCGCGGTCACCCTGGATCCTGAATCCATAAGAAGAACCGTGACTTCCTGAGGGAGCGCCGGGTAGAACCAGCCGCCTTCACCGCGTCCGGCGCGCGACCGAAGGACCTCCCGTCGGCCGCGCAAGGACTGGATCGGCGCACGTAGCCCGCCCCTTCGTTCTGCTGGCGAGGTCCTTCGATTGGCGCCAACCCTGGTGTGCAAGCAGGTTGCGGTGCGGCGCCTCCCTCAGGAAGTCAACGCGTGTGGACGTGATTGAAAGGCGCCGAGGAGCAAGGCGGCCCCGGCCCTCGATCTCACGGATGCAGTCACGTGCAGGTTTACGATTTATGAGTGCCGGTCTCCAGTGGAGCGTGTTGGTATGTCACTGCAAAGCTGCCCGCCTGACCGGGTTTGCTGCCCATCGCGCGTCCAGAAAAGAAAGCCCCACGTTCCGCATCCGCCATCGCCCATACCAGTTTCGCGGGCCAGCGATTCAGCCATTGCGCGGTTGGGAATCCTTGCTCATCATTGTGTCGTTCACTTCGTCTACCTTATCCATCTGACCAGGATGCTTGGTGCGCGGAACTACATCGGGTTAACGGACCACCAGATCGAGCATTGCAATCAAACGTGGGAATTTCTCTGTGGCAGGCTCAAGCGCGAGCTTGATCCGTCGGAAGCCGCACGGCATGGGTCGCGAACACGCTACGATGAACGGCGCCGGGCCGTTATCTTGGGAGCGGATGCGTATCCCGGCACAGGACAGAGCGCGAATTCCCGTCTGTCTGTTCTCGCCTGCCTTGCGCACGAGCTTGCGCACATGCGGCGGGCCGAGAGGGGTTTCAGAAGGCCCGTGAACCCCCCGGACGGTTTCCTGGACGAGGCGGAAACCAGCATCTACGCCGCGTTTCTCCGGTACGTACCGTTGCGGGACAGAGAGGACCTCGTCGAGGATGCACGAGACCGGCTCTTCGACTGGCTGGCATTTCCCAAGGAGTAGCGTATGCGCGCAGAAGTGACGGGCGAGGTCTTTCGGGGCAGGTGCGAAGTCCGGACGGAGTTCTGCCGCGCGTGCGTGTCCGGCTCGGTGGCGGTGGTGAAAACCGGAGACGGCGGATGCGTCACGGTTTGTGGCGCGTGCCTGGATGAGATGGCCGACAGCGGGCAATGGGAGATTCCGGGATCGCGGCCGGAGCCTCCCGCGCTCTTTGCGGAAGAGCTGGCACTGCCTGGCGCGCCGCGCCCCTGATCTTTCAGCAAAAGCGCCCCCGCGGAGCCGGTCCGCGGGGGCGCTTCAGCGTCTGGTGGTGGATCAGCGGCGGGCGCCGGCGTTCAGGTAGTCGAGCACCAGCCCCGTCATCACCCGCATGCCGATGGGGATGGAGGCGTCGTCGGCCATGAAGGTGGGGGTGTGGTGATCGCCGGAGGTGGTGCCGGGCGCCACCGTCCCCAGCCGGTAGAAGAAGCCCGGCACCGTGTTGGCGAAGAACCCGAAGTCCTCCGCGCCGGTGGTGGGGGGCACGGTCACCACGTTCGCGGCGCCCATGATCCGTTCCATGGTGGGCCGCAGCCGCGCGGCCAGCTCGGGGTCGTTCACGGTGACGGGCGTCTGCTTCTCGTACTGCAGCTCGTACGTGCCGCCGCCGGCGCGGGTCACGCCGTCCAGGATCTCGCGCATCCGCCGCTCCACCTCGCTCTGCACGCGCGGGTCGAAGGTGCGCACGGTGCCGTGCATCTCCACCTGCTCGGGGATGATGTTGTTGCGCTCGCCGCCGCGGATCAGCCCGATGGTGAGCACGCTGGGCTCGAACGGCGAAAGGTTGCGCGAGCGGATGGTCTGCAGCGACATCACCGCCTGCGACGCCATGACGATGGGGTCGATGGACAGGTGGGGCGACGCGCCGTGCGACTGCCGCCCCTTGATGCGGATGATGAAGCGGTCCGCCGCCGCCATGGCCGGCCCCGGCGTGTACCCCACCTGCCCCACCGGCATGTGCGCGAAGGTGTGCAGCCCCAGGATGACTTCCGGCCGCACGTCGCGGAACACGCCCTCGTCCAGCATCAGCTTTGCGCCGCCCTGCTCGCCCGGAGGCGAGCCCTCTTCCGCGGGCTGAAAGACGAAGATCACCGTTCCCGGCACCTCCTGCCGCATCCCCGCCAGCACCGAGGCCACGCCCATCTGCACCGCCGTGTGCACGTCGTGGCCGCAGGCGTGGCTGACCCCCACCTGGTTGCCCAGGTACTCGGCGCGCACGGTGCTCTTCCACGGGTACGGCGTGTCTTCCGTCACCGGCAGCGCGTCCATGTCGGCGCGGATGGCGATGGTGGGGCCGGGGCGCCCGCCGCGCAGGATGCCCACCACGCCGGTGTGGGCGATGCCGGTGCGCACCTCCAGCCCCAGCGAGCGCAGGTGCTCGGCCACGATGCCGGCCGTGCGCGTCTCGCGGTTGCTGAGCTCCGGGTGCTGGTGCAGGTCGTGGCGGATCTCGGTGATGCGCGGGGCGAACCGCTGCACGGCGGCGGCCACGCGCGGGTCGGCGGACTGCGCCGCGGCGGGCGCGGCCGCCAGGACGAACGCGCCCAGCAGGGGCAGCGTACGGGCGAGCTTCATGGGACCTCGGATGGATGGGGGACGGGATGTCGCTCCCATTCTTCTCTCGCGTCCCGGCCAAAGTCAATCCCCCGCGAACGAAAAAAGGCCGGGAGGCGGACGCATGGTCCTCCTCCCGGGCCCCTTCCCGCGATCTATGTGGATCAGGCGATCGCTCCGCTCCTTCCGTACGATCTACGGTGCTTCCGATTCCAGGTTTCGGGACGTCCGCCGTTGCCCGCTGTTTCCTGTTCCCTGTTCCCTAGCGCGCCCACTGCAGGCGGATGTCGCCGCTGACGGTGTTCACGCTCAGCTCCGGCCCGCCGCGGCCGATGGTGCCGGTGGCCTGCCGCCCGATCTGCACGTTGACGTGGAAGCCGCCGTGGTCGTCGTCGTCGTCCTCGTCGTCATCCCCGGTCATGGGGCGCATGCGCAGGTCGAAGTCGGACTCGATGTCGCCCGAGAGCGTGTGTGCGTTCACCTCGGCGCCCACGTCGCCGGCCAGGCGCAGCACCACGTCGCCGCTCACGCTGGCGAAGCTCATCTCCTCGCCGTCCGTCTGGCCGAAGGTGGCGGTCACGTCGCCGCTTACGGTCGCGGCGCGGGCGGTGCCGGTGGTGGAGACCTGCACGTCGCCGCTGACGGTGGCCACGTCCACCGGGCTGCGCAGCGAGGTGGCGTACACGTCGCCGGAAACCACGCGGGCGGCGAACTTCACGCCGGCCGGCACGCGCACGGTGAAGTTGATGTGCGCGTCCTCGGCGTCGATCTCGCCGTGGTTGCCGTCGCGGCTGCATTCGTCGTCGTCGTTCCCGCGGCGATTGCGGCGGCCCTGGTCGCCGTCGTGGTCGCGGGTGGGGTAGATGGCGCAGATGATCACGCCGTCGCGGCCTTCCACCGCCTCGATGCGCACCCGGTGCGCGTCCTCGCCGCTGCGCCGGCCGACGACCTCCACCTGGTCGCCGGAGGAGAGCTCCGCGCGCACGTCGCCCACGATGCCGCGGATCTCGATCTCCTGCCCGCGCGCCAGGCGGCCGCTCCAGCGAAAGTCTTCCTGCCCGCTCTGCGACGTCCGCCGCGCCGCCGCCGGCTGCTGCAGCGCCAGCGCCCCGGGCACCGTCTGCGCCGCCGCCTGCACCGCGCCGGCCGCCTCGCCGCGCCCGTCGCGGGCGAACATCAGCGTTCCCACCAGCGCCGTAGAGGCCGCCACAATCGCCACGTACCGCATGGACTGACTCCTGTTCATGGTTCGGAGGGGGGTACGGGTGCGGCGGCCACGCATCATCGGCACCGGCCGCGGCCGCATCCGAACGCATTGGATGCAGGCATGCCCCGAAGGGTTTATCGGGGGATGATTCGTTGATGGTGAGCGCTGCGGCGTGATGGCAGTTGCCGGGTGATTACGGCCGGCACCATCCCGGGGCGGTTGATGCATCGTGAATCAAGATGGGAACGTGCCGTTCCGCCCACGGGAGCGAATGAATTCGCCGCTGGAAAATCGCAAAGTCCGCCTGCGCGGACTCGGCGGCCCGGCGGCATGCGGCGTCCCATGCACCGGCGCGTCCGCAACGAGGCTCGGCCGGATGCTGCGGCGCAAGGGAGCGATCCGTGCCGTCCGCTACAATCCGCGAGGGCGGATTCCGGGATTTTCCAGCGGCGAATTCGTTCGCTCCTGGGCCGGACTCCGCGTTTGGGCCACAGGGTCTCGGTATCGTGCCCGCTATTCCCTATTCCCTGTTCCCTGTTCCCTATTCCCTATTCCCTCGCAGTTGCGGTGCGGCGTACGGGCGGTAGCTTGCTCGGGCAGCCCCCATCCACCGAAATGGACGCGCGATGAGCCGCAGAACCCTAATCCTGACCTTCGCCATGGCCGCCAGTCTTGCGGCGGGCGCCGCGGACGCGCAGGTGCCGCAGGCGCTAATCACCCGCCCGGAGCGCACGGAGTACCGCGAGACCAGCCGCTACGACGAGGTGGTGGCGCTCATGGAGGCGGCGGACCGCGCGTCGCCCCTCATCCACCTGACCACCTTCGGGCGCACGAACGAGGGGCGCGACCTGCCGCTGGCGGTGGTGGGCCACGTGGCGGACGCCAGCGCGCGGGCGGTGCGGGCGAGCGGAAAGACCGTCGTCTACCTGCAGGGCAACATCCACGCGGGCGAGGTGGAGGGGAAGGAGGCGCTGCAGATCCTGCTGCGCGAGATCGTGCAGGGGCGGCACGCGGCCATGCTGGACTCGCTGGTGCTGCTCATCGCGCCCATCTACAACGCCGACGGCAACGAACGCATCGACCCGGCGAACCGGCCGCGGCAGCACGGGCCCATCGGCGGGATGGGGATCCGGCCCAACGCGCAGGGGCTGGACCTGAACCGCGACCACACCAAGCTCGAGTCGCCGGAGGCGCGCGGCCTGGCGCGGATGCTGACGGAGTACGACCCTCACGTCGTGGTGGACCTGCACACCACCAACGGCACCTACCACGGCTACCACCTGACCTACGCGCCGCCGCTGCACCCCAACACGCCCGCGGAGATCGACCGAATGCTGCGCCGCGAGTGGCTGCCGGCGGTGACGGAGGGCGCGCGGCGCGATGCGGGGTGGCTGCTGTACTACTACGGCAACGTGCCGTCGGCGGAGGAGGGGAATCCCGGCGCCGAGCGCGGCTGGTACACCTTCGACCACCGGCCGCGCTTCGGGACCAACTACGCGGGGCTGCGCAACCGATTCGGCATCCTGAGCGAGGCGTACTCGTACCTCACCTTCGAGGAGCGGGTGCGGGTGACGCAGGACTTCGTGGCGCGGACGCTGGAGTGGGCGCGGGCGCACGCCGCGGAGATCCGCCGCGCCACGGCGGCGGCGGATCGCGAGGACGTGCGCGGCCGCCCGCTGGCGCTGAACGCGCGGCTGCGGCGCGAGGGGCCGGTCACCATCCTGATGGGCGAGGTGCGCGAGGAAGCCAACCCCGTCACCGGCCACATGATGCTGCGCCGCGTGGACACCGTGCGCGAGGAGCGGATGCCCGAGTGGCAGGCCTTCGACGCCGCGGAGACGGAGCGGGCGCCGGCGATGTACCTGCTCTCGCCCACCGGGCTGGAGCCGGTGGTGGAGCTGCTGCGGATGCACGGCGTGCGCATCGACACGGTGACGGCGCCGCGGGTGATGGAGGCGTTCGAGATCGATTCGACGACGGTCGCGGAGCGCGCTTTCCAGGGCCACAACGAGCGCCGCGTCTGGGGGCGCTGGATCGAGCGGCCGCTGGACTTTTCGCCGCGGATGCTGGCGGTGCGGATGGACCAGCCCCTGGCGCGCCTGGTCTTTACCCTGCTGGAGCCGCGCTCGGACGACGGGATCGTCGCGTGGAACCTGCTGGACGCGCGCCACGTGCTGCCGGGGCAGCTGTACTCCATCGTCCGCGTCCCCGCCACGCCGCGCTGACGGAACGCACGGGAGCACGAAAGTACGCCCGGAACCGTCCCATCGGGCCCCGGGCGTACTTTCGTACTTTCGTACTCTCGTACTACTTTCCGCGCCATCCCTCCACAGGCGTCCCACGTCCCCCGCACCCACCCGAGACATGCAGGAGCACACCACCGCCGCGCCCGAAGCCCGGCTCATCCGCGCGCTGGGCGTGTGGGGGCTGGCGGCCGGCATCATCAACGTCACCATCGGCGGCGGCATCTTTCGCCTCCCCTCCGCCGCGGCGACGCAGCTGGGGACGGCGGCGCCCATGGCCTACCTGGTCTGCGCCGTGGCGATGGGCCTCATCGTCCTCTGCTTCGCCGAGGCGGGGAGCCGGGTGGACCTGACCGGCGGCCCATACGCGTACGTGGAGGTGGCGTTCGGGCCGTTCGTAGGCTTCCTGGCCGGGGTGATGCTGTGGGTGGTGGGGACGCTGGCGCTCTCCGCCGTAACGGCGCTGTTCGCCGACTCGGTGGGCGCGCTGGTGCCGGCGCTCTCCGGTGGGGCCGCGCGCGTGGTGCTGCTGGTGGCGGTGCTGGGGATGTACGCGGCGATCAACGTAGCCGGCATCCGGCAGGGGAGCGCGGTGAACGCGGTCGCCACGGTGGCCAAGCTGCTGCCGCTGCTGCTGCTCGTTCTCGTGGGCGTGTTCGCCATCGACGGTGCCAACCTGGCGTGGACGGCCGCGCCCGCCGCGGGCGACGTGGCCCGCGCCTCCGCGGTGCTGATCTTTGCCTTCGCGGGGATCGAGAGCGCGCTGGTGCCCAGCGGCGAAGTAAAGGACGTGGCCCGCACCGTCCCCCGCGCCATCCTGATGGCCATGCTGGGGATCACGCTGCTGTACGTGGCCATCCACCTGGTGGCGCAGGGCATTCTGGGCGCGGCGCTGGCGGGGCACCCCACGCCGCTGGCGGAGGCGGCGGGCCGGGCGCTGGGGCCCACGGGGCGCACGCTGCTGCTGGCCGGCGCCTCCATCAGCATGTTCGGCTACGTGGGCGGCATGACGCTGGCGGTGCCGCGCGCGCTCTTCGCGCTGGGCCGCGACGGCTTTCTGCCGCGCGCGCTGGCGTCGGTGCACCCCACCCACCGCACCCCGCACGTGGCCATCTGGACGCAGGCGGCCATCGTGGTGGCGCTGGCGCTGGCCGGCGGCTTCGACCGGCTGGCGATCCTGGCCAACCTGGCGACGCTGCTGCTGTACGCGGCGTGCTGCCTGGCCGCCTGGCAGCTGCGGCGCAGGAACGTGCGGACGGGCGGCATTCCCTTCAAGGTGCCGGGCGGCGCGGTGGTGCCCTTCCTGGCGCTGGGCGCCATCGCCTACCTGCTGACCTCCATCACGTTGAACGAGTGGGCGACGGCGGGCGCCGTGCTCGCGATCTCCGCCATCCTCTACTTCGTCACGGCCCGATCGCGGGCGGCCAATCCGGCGGTGCGGTAGGCGGATCCTGCCGACGGAGCGGGAGCGCCCCCGGACGGCATCCGTCCGGGGGGCGTCGTGTTTCCGGTACGGCCTCGCCGCGCCCGATCCTTGCCTTTCCGCGGAGACGAGAGCCCGCGAACGCCGGAGGGGGTGATGGAGGCGGTGATCCTGGTGGGGATCCAGGCGTCGGGAAAGTCGACGTTCTATCAGCAGCGGTTCTTCGATACGCACGTGCGCATCAGCCGCGACCTGCTGCGGACGCGCAACCGCGAGCGGCTGCTGCTGCAGGCGTGCCTGGAATCGAAGCAGCCGTTCGTGGTGGACAACACCAGCGTGACGGCGGAGGAGCGGGCGCGGTACGTGGAGCCGGCGCGGGCGGCGGGGTTCCGCGTGGTGTGCTACTTCTTCCGGACGGAGACGCGCGCCGCCATCGCGCGCAACCGGCTGCGGCAGGGCAAGGCCGTGGTCCCCATCCCCGGCATCCTGGGCACCTACAAGAAGCTCGAGGAGCCGCGGAGGGAAGAGGGATTCAACGAGATCTACGCCGTCACCCTCACCCCCTCCAACGAGTTCGTGGTGGAGCTGTTCAGCGCAGCAGATCCCGCGGCGGAATGAGCCTGCTCAGGTTTCGGCATCCGGGTCCGAAGCGTTCGCCGGCAGTGCCTTTGCGTAGATCCGCTGCAGCGGGATCTCGATTCCCAGCGAAGTGAGCGTCAGGGATCCGTCGAGCTCGTCCACCGTGCTTAAGTGCCAGAAGTCGCCTGCACGGACGTATCGCTCGACGAGACATTTCTTCTGGGACAGGAGCACATATTCTCGCAGTGACTCAATCTGACGGTAGTGAAAGAACTTCTCACCCCGGTCGTAGCTTTCCGTGCTGTCCGATAGAACCTCGATGATCAGCACAGGGGTGAGGAGCACGTCGACGGTACCATCTTCGAATCGGGGCTCGCATGCCACGCACAGGTCGGGATACACGTACCGCCCGGAGGCGTCGATCTTGACCTTCATCTCCGCTGGATACACTTCGCACGGGCTGTCCAGCAGCCGAGTTCCAAGTTCACGGTCCAGATTGTGGACGATCAGGATGTGCGGACGCTGGGCGCCCGTCATCGCGATGATGCGGCCGTCGATGTACTCGCTCTTGAACTCGGCGTGGCGCTCGAGCGCGAGGTACTCTTCCGGGGTGTAGCGGTTCAGGGCTGCCGTAGCCATTCCATCCTCTCGGACCGAGTGCGGGTCCGAGTGTAAGATTACACGGCGCAAACGCGCAAGTGGCTTTGATTTGGGCGCTACGAATGCGCCAGCGGCGTGCACAGAGTGCCCAACCCGCTTCCGTTCACGATACGCATCCTCCAACTCCAGCGGAAGTGCGGCGTTGCACCGCATCGATCCCCGCCGATGACGAAGGCCGCAAGCACCGATGTGCCCGCGGCCTTCGCTTGCAATGCGCCACCTCGGTCGTTTTGCCGTTCCGCGGGCCCTACGAAGCCGTGCGTGGTGGGTCTTCCTGGTAGAGTCGCTCGATGCACCGGACTTGCGATGGCATGCAAGAGTCACCAGCATTTTGCGGCACTTTGGCTCAGCGCTCCCTCCACGCAATCATATCATATGAGCACGAATGATCATGGATACCGATTCCACCCCGGCGAGGCGAGCGTCTTCGTCGAGATCTACCTTCCCAAGAAGGCGCGATTTCAGGGCGTTCTCTACGATACCCTCACCAGGGGATTTGAGCCGGAAACCGTCCGCCGCCATCTCGATGAAAACGAGGAGCGGGTACGGAGGTTGATGCAGGGTTACTACTTTGTGGAGTACTCGCGCGAGGTGGTGGAATCGATGGGCGACATCATGGGCGGGTACTCGCTTTACGAAGTCGACGGTGTGTTCCTGAACAACAAGGACCGATCCGTGATCGAAGAACGGACTCAGGTCATCCGCATCATGTTCCGCCCGTCCCCGATGCCGGTGGATCTGGACCCCGATCTGAAGAAGCAGATCATCCGGGAGTACCTTCGCTTCACCGGTGACAGGGAAGATTTCGAGGAGCACCTCGGAAAACGGCTCGAGTTGCAGAAGAATCAGCAACTCGTGGATCTGGTGGCCATGCTTCGCCAGTGGGAGTGCCAGGTGGCGCACTTCGTCTTCGGCTACATCGTGGACTCTCTCTGCGAGCAGATCCGAATGTACAAAGAGAAGTCCGACATTCCGGAAGAGGCGGAGATCTGGGTGACCTCGTTCTGGAATCTGGTCATCAACAGGATTGCGAAGCCGGAGAGCTGAGCTGCCCCGTCTGCCAACCGGAGGGACGCTTGGCAACCGGGGCAGTGGAGCCGACCTGCCGATGCGCTGGGCCGGTTATACCAGAATGGTTTGCGGCTCCGCCACCGCCGGGCGCGCCGGGTAGTGGGACGTGACGTAGTCGTCCAGGATGCGCTTGAACTCTTCGGCGATGTGGTCGCCGCGCAGGGTGACGGCGTGCTCGCCGTCCACGTACACCGGCGCCTTGGGCTCCTCGAAGGTGCCGGGCAGGCTGATGCCCAGGTTGGCGTGCTTGCTCTCGCCGGGGCCGTTCACCACGCACCCCATCACCGCCACCTTCATCTCCTCCACCCCCGGGTGCGCCTCGCGCCACACCGGCATCTGCTCGCGCAGGTAGGTCTGGATGCTCTCCGCGAGCTGCTGGAAGTACGTCGACGTCGTGCGCCCGCAGCCGGGGCAGCTGGTGACCTGCGGCGAGAAGGAGCGGATCTCCAGCGACTGCAGGATCTGCTGCGCCACGTGCACCTCTTCCGTCCGGTCGCCGCCGGGCTTGGGGGTGAGCGAGACGCGGATGGTGTCGCCGATGCCGTCCTGCAGCAGGATGCCCAGGCCGGCGGTGGAAGCGACGATCCCCTTGGTGCCCATCCCCGCCTCGGTGAGGCCCAGGTGCAGCGGGTAGTCGCTGAGCGGCGCCAGCTTGCGGTACACGCGGACGAGGTCCTGCACGCCGCTCACCTTGGCGGAGAGAATGATGCGGTCGTGCGGCAGCCCGCACGCCTCGGCGAAGGCGGCGGAGCGCATGGCGCTCTCCACCATCGCGTCCATCATCACCTCCTTGGCGTCCTTGCGCGCCGCCTCCGGAAGCAGCGCGTTGGCGTCCATCATCTCCGTGAGCAGCGCCTGGTCCAGCGAGCCCCAGTTCACGCCGATGCGCACCGGCTTGCCGAACTCCACCGCCCGCTCCACGATGGCGCGAAAGTTCTCGTCGTGGCGCTTGGCGCCCACGTTGCCGGGGTTGATGCGGTACTTGGCCAGCGCCCGCGCCGTATCCGGGTACTTCGCCAGCAGCAGGTGTCCGTTGTAGTGAAAGTCGCCCACGATGGGCACGTCCACGCCGCGGGCGTTCAGGAACTCGACGATGTAGGGGACGGCCCGCGCCGCCTCTTCGTTGTTCACCGTGACGCGCACGATCTGGCTGCCGGCGCGCCACAGGGCGGCCACCTGCCGTACGGTGCCCTCCACGTCGGCGGTGTCGGTGTTCGTCATCGACTGCACCACCACCGGGTGCGCGCTCCCTACCGGAACGCCACCGACGTTCACGGTGACGGTGGGCCTGCGCTGGATCTGCTGCATCTGCAAGTGTGGTCGCGAGTTGCCGTTGAGCCCATCAATCTAACCCCATCCGCCGTCCTTCCGAAACCGTCCGCCGTATCCACGCATCCGCAACACGCGGGGGATCGCGGCGCCGCCCTCCGTCCATGCCACGGCGGACCTTTCCGGCCCCTGGCGGGGTGAAAGCACGGCCCTGATCCCCCGCTCGGGGTGGCGGCGCCCCGGTTTTCCGCCACCATCTGTTTGCGCGCCGGCACTTCCGCGTGTAGACTACCGCTCCCGCCGCACGCCGTTCCGCGCATCCATCCGTCCACGACACACACCCGATCGCGATGACCATCCGCATCCTTCGCCCGCTGCTGCTGGCCGCCGTCCTGTGCGCCTGCGCCTTCGTCCCCTCCGGCCGCGCCGCCGCGCAGACGGACACCGTCTCGGTGGAGCAGGACACAATCTACGAGCTGCGCCTTTCCGACGGCTCCGTGCTGTACGGGCGCGTGACCGAGCAGACGCCGGAAGAGCTGACGCTGGAGACGCAGGCGGGCGCCACGGTGCGCGTGCGGCGCGCCCAGATCGTCTCCATCTCCGCGATGCGGGGCCGCATGGTGAAGGGCCAGGTGTGGGGCGAGGATCCGCACGCCACGCGGCTCTTCTTTGGCCCCACGGCGCGCGGCATCCCCAAGGGCGAGGGGTACTTCGGCGTCTACGAGCTGTTCTTTCCCTTCGTGAGCTACGGCGTCACGGACCGGTTCACCATCTCCGGCGGCACGCCGGTGGTCCCCGACGCCATCGGCCAGGTGTTCTACCTGGCGCCCAAGTACGAGGTGATCCGGACGCCCAAGGCCAGCGCCGCGGTCGGCGTGCTGGCGCTGTTCGCCACCGAGGAGCTTACGGGCAGCGCGGGGCTGCTGTACGGCGTGGGCACCTTCGGCAATCCGGACGGGGCGATTACCGTGGGCGCCACGGTTCCCTTCATCGCCGCCGAGGGCGAAAGCGACGTGGGCGACCAGCCGGCGTTCATGATCGGCGGCGAGATGCGGCTTACCCGGCGCACCAAGTTCATCACCGAGAACTACCTGGTGCCCAGCGAGTCCGTGGGCGTCATCTCGGGGGGCATCCGGTTCTTCGGTGAGCGCCTGAGCGCCGACTTCGGGATCGGGGCCGGGTTCGGGGATGGCGACAACGCGTGCTGCCTGCCGCTGGTCAACTTCGTCTACAGCTTCTGATCCGTCGCGGCTGAACCGAGTCTCCAGGCGGAGCCGGCGGAGGAGCGTTCCTCCGCCGGCTTCACTTTTTCCGCGGCTCGCCGGAGTCGGATGATGCCGCGATTTCGTTCACCGCGATCCTGGAGAAGGCGGATGGTTCACCGGATCGCGCGTCAGGTGGTGCGATCGGCCTGTCCCCGCACGTGGTGGACGATCATCTGCCGATCGGCATCCTCCCGAAAAAATTCTCATGGCTCTCTGCCGCGTTTCCATCCCTCTTCCGTTCCCGAGAGTCCACGCCGGCTCGTGCCTCGCCGACCGGCGCGCCATGCCTCCGCTCACTACGGATCAGCCTTTCCG
>Ga0190267_10000095_pt1 | contig 17963 bp, 15 predicted proteins | sample Popmic239T_FD_140332 | JGI IMG/M metagenome (GOLD analysis project Ga0190267, IMG submission 140332) | Populus adjacent soil microbial communities from riparian zone of Oak Creek, Arizona, USA - 239 T | ecosystem: Environmental > Terrestrial > Soil > Riparian zone | place: USA: Arizona... | reverse complement strand
TTCATCTCGCTGCCGGCCGGAGTGGCGAAAATGCCGTTCTGGCGCTTCACCGCGCTGACCACGCTCGGCTGCATCCCCTGGGTGCTGATGCTGGCGCTGATCGGCAAGAGCGTCGGCGAGAACTGGGAAGAGTGGCGCGACCACCTGCACTTCCTCGACTACCTGGTCGTCGTCGCCGTCATCGCCCTCGGCGCCTACCTGCTGATCAGGCGGCGGCGGAGCGGCGGTCCCGACGAGGACGCGGGCGAGCCCACGGGCGCTCCCGAGGCCGCCGGCACCACCAGGGCTTGAGCGAGGGAGGCCTGCCGGCGGGGCGCGCCGTCGCGCTCGGCTTGGTCCGGGGGCCGGCGGAGCTGCTGCCGGTCTCCAGCTCCGCCCACATCGTCCTCGTTCCCTGGCTCGCCGGCTGGGACTGGGACGGGATCGACCCGGAGCTGCGCAAGAGCTTCGAGGTGGCCCTGCACACCGGCGCCGCGGCGGCGCTGCTAATCGGGCAGCGCCAGCTGATCGCGGCGGAGCTGCGCCGGTTCGACGGGCGGCGGGCACTGCTGCTCGGGCTCTCGTTCCTGCCTGCGGCGGTCGTCGGCTACACGCTCGAGCGGCCGATCGAGCGGCGCCTGGGCGGACCGCGGGCGACTGCCTACGGCCTGCTCGCCGGGGCGGCGGCGATGCTCGTCGCCGACCGGCGCCCGCAGCGGCGCGGGCAGGGCGAGGCGACGCCGATGGACGGGCTGGCCCTGGGGATCGCCCAGGCCGCGGCCCTGGCGCCGGGCGTCTCCCGCAACGGCGTCACCCTGGCGGCGGCGCGCTGGCGCCGCTTCTCCCGCGACCAGGCGAACCTGCTCTCGCGCACGATCGCGCTACCGATCATCGTCGGGGCGACCGCCCTCAAGGGCACCCGCCTCGCCCGCCGCGGCACCACCCCCGAGCTGCGCCGCTCCCTCGCCGTCGGCGTCGCCGCCTCCTTCGCCTCCACCCTCGCCTCCCAGCGCCTGATCCAGCTGGTCGAGCGCGACCGGGCCCTGTGGCCGTACGCGGCCTACCGGATTGCCTTGGCGGCCGTCGTTCTTGCAAAGTTGCAGCGGCCAAGGCTCTAATCCAAATTTTGGATGAATTTGGATAGATTTGGAAATGCCTGGAAATCGCAGTGTTTTGGTCGCCCATCCGATCTCGCGGGAAGACTGAGAGAATCGAGCCGATGACCGACGCCTACGCGAAGGCCGGGGTTGACCAGGGGGCTGCGGATTCCGCCGTGGCCGGGCTGGTGCGGGCGCTCGGCGCGATCAACCTGGAGCGGCCCTCGCTACAGGTGCCGCTGCCGGGGCACTACGCGAGCGTGGTCAAGTTCGATGAGACGACCGGGATCGCCTTCTCGACCGACGGCGTCGGCACCAAGCTCGTCGTCGCCGAGGAGCTGGGGAAGTTCGACACGGTCGGCATCGACTGCGTGGCGATGAATGTCAACGACGTGATCTGCGTCGGTGCCGAGCCGCTGGCGATGGTCGACTACATCGCGGTCGAGAAGGCCGACCCCGAGGTCTGCGAGGAAATCGGCGTCGGCCTGGCGCGGGGCGCGGAGATGGCCGGGATCGAGATCACCGGCGGCGAGCTTGCCCAGCTTGGCGAGCTGGTGCGCGGGGTTGACGTCTCCGGCGCCTGCATCGGCAAAGTCGCGCTCGACGGGATCATCGACGGCTCGGCCGTCGAGCCCGGCGACGTCGTCATCGGACTGCCCTCGACCGGCATCCACTCCAACGGCTACACCCTCGCCCGCGCCTCGCTCGCGGGGATCGGCCTCGACGAGGACCCGGAAGGGCGCCTCGGCCGGCCGCTCGGCGAGGAGCTGCTGCGGCCGACCCAGATCTACGTCAAGCCCGTCGTCGAGCTGCTGCGCTCCGAGGTGGATGTCCGCGGCCTCGCCCACATCACCTCCGGCGGCACCAAGAACCTGCTCCGCCTCGTAGCCGACGTCGGCTACGAGATCGACGACCCGCTCCCGGCGCTGCCGATCTTCGAGCTGATCCAGGAGCGCGGTGGGGTCTCCGACCAGGAGATGAGCGAGGTCTTCAACATGGGCTGCGGCTTCTGCGTCGTCGTCGCGGCCGCTGACGAGGCCGCCGCGCTGGAGCTGCTGCGGGCGCACTACCCGGCCGCGAGGCCCATCGGCCGCGCAACTGCAGGCCCACCGCGCATCCTTTGAATCGCCTCTGGTCGCGAAGCGTCGTAACGTTGGCGCGAAAGTGAGCGACCGGACCCCGACTAGTTCGCAGATGATCGGCACCGTGCTGTCCGGCCGCTACAAGCTGGAGGCGAAGCTCGGCAGCGGCGGGATGTCGACCGTCTACCTCGCCCGCGACACCACGCTGGACCGGCAGGTGGCGGTGAAGGTGATGCACCGGGAGATGTCCGAGCAGGCCGACCAGCTGCAGCGCTTCCGGCAGGAGGCGCGGGCGGTGGCGAAGCTCTCCCACCCCAACGTCGTCGCCGTGATCGACGCCGGTGAGCAGGACGGCGAGCACGAGGATGGCTTCGCGACGCCGTACATCGTCTTCGAGTACGTCGAAGGCGAGACGCTGAAGCAGCGGATCAACCGGATCGGCGCGCTCGACGCGCAGGAGGCGCTCGCCTACGCGATCGAGGTCGCCCGCGGCCTCACCGTCGCCCACGCCCGCAACATGGTCCACCGCGACATCAAGCCGCAGAATGTCCTGATCGACTCCGAGGGGCGGGCGAAGCTGACCGACTTCGGGATCTCCCGCCAGCTCGAGCAGGACGGGATGACGGCGACCGGCCGCGTCCTCGGCACCACCGACTACGTCGCCCCCGAGCAGGCAATGGGGCACCCGGTCGATCAGCGCTCCGACATCTACTCGCTCGGCGTCGTCCTCTACGAGATGCTCACCGGGCAGGTCCCGTTCACCGCCGACAGCCAGGTCGGGGTGGCGATGAAACACGTCAACGAGGAGCTGCCCGACGTCCAGCAATACCGGCCCGAGCTCTCCGCCGCGGCGGCGATGGTGGTCGAGCGGGCCACCGCCAAGGACCCAGCCCAGCGCTACCAGCAGGTCAGCGAGCTGATCGACGACCTCTCGACCGCGCTGGAGGTCGAAGCGGCGCGGGCGGGCTCGACGACCGGCGAGGCGACGAGCGTGCTGGAAGCGGTGCCCCCGACCGAGCGCAAGCTCGCCGGCGGTGGGCGCTGGTCCCGCGTCGCGATCATCCTGCTCCTGCTCGTCGCCGCGGGGGTGCTCGCGGCGGTGCTGCTGATCAGTAGCGGCAACGGTCCCGGCGGCGGGGGCGGCGCGCTCAAGGACAAAGGCAAGCCGGTCGCGATCTCCGCCGCCTCCGACTACGACCCTCAGGGCGACGACGAAGAGGACCCGGACACCGTCGCCTTCGCCGTCGACGGCAACCCCACCGGCACCGCCTGGAGCAGCGAGCACTACGACGACGACGCCTTCGCGGGGACGAAGTCCGGGCCCAACCCGGGCGTCGGCCTCTACGTCGTCGCCAAGGCGACGACGACGCCTAAGGAGATGATCGTCCGCGGCACCCCCGGCTGGGACGCCGAGATCTATGCCGCCGCGGCCGGGCCGCCGGAGGAGCTCTCCGAATGGGGCGAACCGGTGGGCGACGCGGTCGACGCCAAGGAGGTCGAGGAGGTCGAGCTCCACCTCGCCTCACCGGCGAAGTACTTCCTGATCTGGTTCACCAAGGCCGCCCCCTCGCGGGACCAGGACGGCCGCTACCGGCTCGAGATCAGCGACGTGAAGCTGATCGACTGATGAAACCTTTACATCAATCCGTGTAACATCTGACGATGGCAGAGCGAGGAGCCAAACCGAACGTCCCGAAAGTGCGGCAGCGCGCGTTGCACGCAGTGCGCTCCCTGTTCAGCCCGCTGCTGCCGGACGACTACCTCGAATTGATCAACCCGCTCTGGTCGACGCAGGAGCTGCGTGGGCGGATCGAGCGGATCGAGCAGGAGACGCCCGACGCGGTCACGGTCCTGATCCGGCCCGGGTACGAATGGGAAGGCCACCAGCCCGGCCAGTACCTGCGGATCGGCGTCATCGTCAACGGCGTCCACCACTGGCGCGCCTACTCGCTGACGACGGACCCGGGGCGCCCCGACGGGCTGATCGGGATCACGCCGAAGCTGGTCGACGTCGGCAAGGTCTCCCCCTACCTCGTCCACCGGTCCCGGCCCGGGGACATCGTCCGCCTCGGCGGCGTCGAAGGCACCTTCGTCCTGCCCGACCCGCCGCCGCGGCAGCTCCTCTTCATCAGCGCCGGCAGCGGGATCACGCCGATCATGGCGATGCTGCGCAGCCTCGACCGCGACGACGCGCTGCACGACGTCGTCCACATCCACTCGGCCCGCACCCCCGACGGGGTGATCTTCGGAGAGCAGCTGCGCGACCTCGACTCCCGCCGCTCTGGCTACAAGCCGCACCTGCGGATCACCAGCGAAGCGGGGCGGGTGACGCCGGCCCAGCTCGACGAGCTCTGCCCCGACTGGCGCGAGCGCGCCGCCTTCGTCTCCGGCCCCGGCGAGATGCTCGACGCGCTGGTCCAGCACTGGCGAGCGGAGGGCGACCTGGAGCGGTTGGAGATGGAGCGCTTCCAGCCGGTGATCGGCGGCGAAGCGGTCGCCGGCGAGGGCGGGACGATCCGCTTCACCAAGAGCGGCGTCGAAGGGCGCTCCGACGGCGGCACGCCGATCCTCGTCGCCGGCGAGGAAGCCGGTGCCGAGCTGCCGTTCGGCTGCCGGATGGGGATCTGCCACACCTGCATCGGCCGGCTCTGCTCCGGCGAAGTCAGGGACCTGCGGACCGGCGAGGTCTATGGTCAAGAGGACGAAATGGTGCGCACCTGTGTCAACGCGCCGGAAGGCGATGTCGAGATTGCGCTTTGAGAACGAGGGAATGAGAACGAGATGAACGCCACTGCCACTGCCACCGCACCGATCGACACCCACATCGAGAGCCCGCTCGCCCACCTCAGCGAGGAGCAGCTGGACGAGCTCGGGCGCGAGTTCGACGCGATCCGCGACCGGGTCATGGGCGAGCTCGGCGAGCGCGACCGCCGCTACATCGAGAGCATGATCGAGATGCAGCGCCGCCTGGCCGTGCTCGGCCGCGTGCTGCTGCTCGCCTCCCGCAACCGCGGTGCCTGGTGGGCGGGGACCTCCGCCCTCTCGGCGGCGAAGATCCTCGAGAACATGGAGATCGGCCACAACGTCATGCACGGCCAGTGGGACTGGATGAACGACCCCCGGATCCACTCCTCGACCTGGGACTGGGACACCGCCTCCACCGCGGAGGCCTGGAAGCACTCCCACAACTTCGTCCACCACACCTACACCAACATCCGCGGCAAAGACAAGGACCTCGGCTACGAGATCATGCGGATCGACCCGGCGCAGCCGTGGCATCCGGTCTACCTCGCGCAGCCGATCTACAACCTGATCCTGGCGGCGCTGTTCGAGTGGGGCGTGGCGCTGCACGACCTCGACTTCGACGCGATCCGCAAGGGCAAGAAGTCGAAGTCGCAGGTGAAGCGGGAGCTGAAGGGGATCGCGGGCAAGGCGAAGAGCCAGATCGTCAAGGACTACATCGCCTGGCCGCTGGTCAGCGCCCTCGCGGCGGCCGCCGTCGACGCGAGCGTCGAGGCGCGGCGCAACCGCAAGCAGCCGCAGGGCCTGCTCGGCCGCGTCCGCCGGCGCAAGCGCGGCAACCGCTGGACCCCGCTCGTCGAGGCCGCGATCCAGTGCGGGGGCAAGACCTTCCGCCAGACCGCCAAGGCCGACGCCACCGCCAACATCGTCCGCAACGTCTGGGCCTACGCGATCATCTTCTGCGGCCACTTCCCCGACCAGACCTACACCTTCTCCCAGCAGGAGGTCGAGGGCGAGAGCCGCGGTGGCTGGTACATCCGCCAGCTCACCGGCTCGGCCAACATCGAGGGCGGCGCGCTCTTCCACATCGCCAGCGGCAACCTCAGCTACCAGGTCGAGCACCACCTCTTCCCCGACATGCCGTCGACCCGCTACGCGGAGATCGCGCCGCAGGTCAAAGACATCTGCGAACGCTACGGCCTCCCCTACAACAGCGGCCCCTTCGGCCAGCAGCTGGGGATGGTCCAGCGGACGATCCTGCGGCTGGCGTTCCCCGGCGGCAAGCCCCGGCCGAAGCCGGGGCCCTACCGCGGGGCGAGCAACGGGAACGGCTCGAGCGTCTGAGCCGATGCGGATCGCCAGCCTCGTCCCGTCGGCCACCGAGATGCTCTTCGCGGTGGGGCTGGGCGAGTCTGTCGTCGGCGTCACCCACGAGTGCGACTGGCCGCCGGAGGCTGCCAAGCAGCCGCAGCTGACGGCGACGGTGCTACCTCCCGGCCTCTCCGCCGGCGAGATCGATGTCGCGGTGAAGGAGGTGGTCGGCGCAGGCCGGGCGCTGTACACGCTCGACGAGGAGCGGCTCGCCGAGCTTGCTCCCGAACTGATCGTCACCCAGGCGGTCTGCGATGTCTGCGCCGTCTCCTACGACGACGTGGTTGCGGTCGCGCAGCGGCTGCCGAGTCAGCCGCGGGTGCTGCAGCAGGACCCGAGCCGGCTCGGGGAGGTGCTGGACGACGTGACGCGGCTGGGCAAGGCGGCGGGCGTCGAGGGACAGGCCCAGGAGCTGCGACGCGAGCTAGAGGCGCGGCTCGACGCCGTTCGCGAGGCGGTCGCAGGGGAGCAGCGGCCCCGCGTCCTCGCCCTCGAGTGGCTGGACCCGCCGTTCCTGGGCGGCCACTGGATCCCGGAGATGATCGAGATCGCCGGCGGCGAGGACGTCGCCGGGCCATCGGGCCAGAAGTCGCCGCAGGTCGAGTGGGAGGACCTGCGGGGCCTCGACCCGGACGTGGTCGTCTCGATGCCGTGCGGCTGGTACCTGGATGAGTCCCGCGCGCAGGCGCTCGCGCACCGGGAGAAGCTTGAGTCCCTCGGCGCGGAGCGCGTCTTCGCCGTCGATGCCGCCTCGACCTTCTCTCGCCCCGGCCCCCGCCTCGTCGACGGGGTCGAGCTGCTCGCCCACCTGCTCCACCCCACCCGGGTCAACCCGCCGGAGGGGATCGGCTTCGCTGAGCTGACCGCTCAGATCTCCCGCTCGTAGAACAGCATCGCCGGCCCGTCGGGGCCGCCTTCGCGGTTGGTGAAGCCCATGCTCTCGTAGAGGGCGCAGGCGGCGGTGTCGGTCTCGCCCGTGTTGAGGTCGATGCCGTCGGCCCCGCGCTCGCGGGAGAGCTCGACCGCTTCCTCCAACAGAGCCCAGCCAATCCCACGGCCGCGCAGCGGCGGCACGACGTAGAGCTCCTGCAGGTGGGCTTCCAGGCCGGCGCTCCAGATCGCGGGGCGGAAGCGCAGCAGCGCGATCCCGTCCGGCCCTTCTCCCGCCAGCAGCACCACGATCTCCCCTTCCTCGAGCAGCGACCGGACAGTCTCCGCCAGCTCCTCGACCGGCGGCGTCGGTTCGGAGAACTCGGTGTTGAAGTCGTGCAACAGGCGGGCGATGTCGGCAGCGTCCTCCGCCCCAGCCCGCCGAACCTGTATCTCTCGCTTCTCCATGTCCTCAGTTTCCCTCCCCGACGAAGTCCGCGCCGCCTGCGCCTGGGTGGCCGAGCGAGCGCGGTGGGTGCGGGTGGAAGAGAACGCGATCGAGGAGTACGCCGACGGGTTGCCTCGACCCGAGCCGGACGACGAGCCGGCGCCCTTCGCCGACGACCCCGAAACCGCTGCCGCCTTCGCGATCTGCATGAACGCGATCAATTTCGGCTCGGGTTGGTGGCCGACGATCCGCAAGCGACCGGGCCTCAGCGGCTACGGCACGATGGCCGCCGGCGTCACCGACCGCTTCGGTTCCGGCGGCCCGTGGACGGCTGAGGAGCTGTCGGCGATGGACGCGAAGTCGATCGCCGAGGTGGTCGGTCAAGACCCAGAGCACCCGTTGATGCCCCAGTTCGCGGCCGCCCTCCGCGATGTAGGAGCGCGCCTCAGAGCCGAGCACGACGGCCGCTTCCTCGGCCCGGCCGAAGCCGCCAAGTCGATCCCCGAGCTGGCCGGAGCCTTTGCCGCCTGGGACGCCTTCGCCGACGTCTCCCACTATGAGGGACGCCCGGTCCCCTTCTACAAGCGCGCCCAGCTCGCCGCCGCCGACCTCCACCGCGCCGGCGTCGCCGACCTCCCCGGCCTCGAGCGCCTCACCGCCTTCGCCGACAACCTCGTCCCCCACGTCCTCCGCGTCGACGGCGTGCTTCAGCTCGACCCCGGCCTGACTGCCCGCATCGAAGCCGGAGAACTCCTCGAGCACGGCTCCCCCGAGGAGGTCGAGCTACGTGCCTGCGCCATCCAGGCCATCGAGCTTCTCGCCGCCGCCGGCACCCTCGCCCCCGCCGAGATCGACAGCGCCCTCTGGAACCGCGGCCGCGACCGCCGCTACAAGTCCCTCCCCCGCCCGCGCTCCCGCAATATCGCCTATTGAGCTATGCACAGGTCGTGCAGATCCGTGTAGACTGGTCGAGTGGCTCCTGCGCACCGTGTCAATGTCTCCCTTGACGAAGCCCACGCGCAGAAGCTCTCGCTACTCGCTGCCCGGACCCATATACAGGAGGGGACCCTGGCGCGTTCACTTCTATCCAACGCTTTGGATCAGATGGACCCCGGTCCGGCGAGAGTCACGGAGATACTGGAATCGATTCCGGGGGCTCGAGAGCGCATAGAGCAAGGACTGGCGGAGGCCCGACGCGGCGAAGGAACTCCGCTCGACGAGCTTGGCTAAGTGGCCCGCATCGTTGTTATGCCGCAGGCGCGGCGGGATGTCGATGCTGCGATCGGGACGCTCGAGCTTCCCGCTGATAGCTGGCGCCGCATCATTCACTCACTGAGGGTTCTGGAAACCTTCCCCTCTGCTGGACCCCGACTGGAAGGCGAACTAACCCCGCACCGATACCTCCTGGGTCCTTGGAACTGGATGATTTTGGTGTACCGCTACGACGAAGCATCCGACCACGTCTTTGTTCTAGCGATGGTTGACGCCCGCTCGTCGGTGTCACCTCTGACGCCTCAGAACTCGTAGGACCGCGACGCTTGGTGCCGCTCGACCGCGAGCTGCACCAGGCGGTCGCAGAGCTCGGGGTAGCCGATGCCGGTGGCCTCGAAGAGCTTGGCGTAGACGCTGGTGTCGGTGAAGCCGGGCATGGTGTTGATCTCGTTGACGAGGACGGAGCCGTCGGGCTCGACGAAGAAGTCGCAACGGGCGAGGCCGGAGCAGCCGGCGAGGGTGAAGACGGAGACAGCTAGGTCGCGGACGCTCTCGATGGCCTCGTCGCCGATCGGGGCCGGGACGCGGAGCTCCATCCCACCTTCGGTGTACTTGGCCTCGAAGTCGTACCAGACCCCCTGGGCGACGATCTCGCCCGGCAGCGAGGCCTGCGGGCCGCCGTTGCCGAGGACTGAGCACTCGACCTCGCGGCCGCTGGCCGAGGCCTCGACGATCACCCGCGGGTCGTGGCGCAGGGCCAGCTCGACCGCCGCGTCGAGGTCGGCGAGGTCGGCGACGCGGGTGATGCCGACGCTGGAGCCCATCCGCGAGGGCTTGACCCAGAGCGGCAGCCCCATCTGCTCGCAGCGCCCCCACCAGTCGCTGCCCTCGACCGCGGTGAACTCGACCTGCGGCACCCCGTGCGCCGCGAACAGCCGCTTCAGGGTCAGCTTGTCCATGCAGATCGCCGAGGAGAGGACGTCGGAGCCGACGTAGGGCACGTCGAGCCACTCCAGCAGGCCCTGGATGCTGCCGTCCTCGCCGAAGGCGCCGTGCAGGGCAGGGAACACCGCCTCGGCGCCGAGCAGGCCGCCGCCGGGGACCAGCTCGACCGAGCCCCCCGCGGCTCGCCACGCCCCGTCGCGGCCGATCGTCACCTCGACCGCCTCGTGGCCCGCCTCACGCAGGCCCCGCGCCACCGCCGCCCCGGAGCGCAGCGAGACCTCGTGCTCGGAGGAGCGCCCGCCCGAGAGCACCGCGACCCTCACGGTTCTAGTTCCCCTTCTTCTTCCGGTTCGACCGCTTCCACGGCCCGCTTGCCGACCGTGATCGTCACCACCGCCCCGGGTTCCAGTTCGCTGCCCGGCGGCGGGAACTGATCGGTCACGCGGCCGACCTGGCTCGGCACTTCGGTTTCTTCTTCTTCGACGCTCGGCTGCAAGCCGGCGGCGCGGATCGCTTCCACCGCTTCGCGCCGTTCCTTGCCGATCACGTTCGGCGCCTTCGCCGCTTCCTCTTCTTCTTCGCCGCTGGAGACGACGATCGAGACGGTCGAGCCGGGTTCGACCTCGGCGCCGGCGCTCGGCGACTGCGAGATCACCTGCCCGGCGGGAGCCGCGTTTTCTTCTTCGGAGACGCTCGCGGTGAGGCCGCGGCCGCTGAGCCGCTGCACGGCGACTTCGCGCTGGGCGCCGACCAGCACCGGCACCTTGGTCAGCTTCGGCCCGCGGGAGACGAACAGCATGATGGTCGAGCCGTTGGTGGCGGTCTGGCCGCCGCGCGGGTTCGAGTAGGCGACCAGCCCCTCTTCGACCGAGCTGGAGTTGATCCGCTGCACGAGCACCTCGAAGCCGGCTTCTTCCAGCTTCTTGGTCGCCTCAGCCGTCGTCAGCCCGGCGGTCCCCGGCACCTCGCCGCTGCCCGGTCCGGCGCTGACGGTCAGGTCCACAGTCGGCTTCGAGCAGAAGAAGGTGATGAAGCCGCAGTCTTCGTCGGCGGCGCCGGGCCGCGGATCCTGCTCGAGCACCGTGTTCCGCGGCACCTGCCGCTCGACGAAGTTTTCCTCGCCGACCTCGAAGCCCTTGCGTTCGAGCTGGGCAATCGCGAATTCGAGCTGCTTGCCGGTCACGTTCGGCACGTCGGTCTTGGTGTCGCGGGTCAGCGCCCAGCCGACCAGGAGGCCGATCAGGATCGCGGCGACGAGCAGCGCCCAGAGCCACCAGTTGCGCTCGCGGTCTTCCACCGGCGCCACCTCTTCGACGACCGGCGGGGGTGCGGCGAAGGCGGCCGTCCCCTGCCCCACCCGCGGCTCTTTCATCGCCTGGTCGAGGGCGGCGATGAAGGCGTCGGCGCTCTGGAAGCGCTGCCCCGGGTCCTTCTCCAGCGCCCGCATCACCACCGCGTCGAGCGCCGGCCAGACCTGCGGGTTGATCGAGCTCGGCCGCTGCGGCACCTCGGAGACCTGTTTCATCGCCACCGCGACGGCGCTTTCGCCTTCGAAGGGAACCCGGCCGCTCAGCGCCTCGTAGAGGATCACCCCGATCGAGTAGAGGTCGGAGACCGGCGTCACCTCGAACCCCTGCGCCTGCTCGGGCGAGAGGTACTGCGGGGTGCCCATCACCGAGCCGGTCTGGGTGATCTCCGAGACGCCGGCGCGGGCGATGCCGAAGTCGGTGACGACGGCCTTGCCCTCCTCGTCGACGATCACGTTCTGCGGCTTCAGGTCGCGGTGGACGATCCCGTTGCGGTGGGCGAAGCGGGCGCCCTCGAGCACCTGCCGCACCAGCGCCGCCGCCTGGTCCGGCGTCAGCCCCCGTTCGATCAGCTGCTTCAGCGTCGGGCCCTCGACGTAGCGCATCGCGATGTAGTTGACGCCGTCCTCCTGGCCGCGGTCGAAGACAGCGACGATGTTCGGGTGCTGCAGGCCGGCGGCGTGCTCGGCCTCGCGCTGGAAACGCTCGACGAACTGCGGGTCCTGGAGGTAGCGGGCGTGCAGGACCTTGAGCGCGACCTGCCGCTGCAGGTGCGTGTCCTCGGCGAGCCAGACGTCGGCCATGCCGCCGCTGCCGAGCCGGCGCAGCACCCGGTAGCGCTTGTCGACGATGCTGCCCTCGGTTACCTCAGCCAAAGCTCCTCCTCATTCCCCGTTCAAGATCGTTTCGGCGACGTCGCGGAAGATCGGCGCCGCGACGTCGTTGCCGAACTGTTCGGTGCACTCGACCGAGGCCGCGATCGCGATCTGCGGGTCGTCGGCGGGGGCGAAGCCCATGAACCAGGCCTGGTTCTCGTCCACCCCGCCGCCGCAGGCTTTGTTGCCCGGCGTTTCCGCGGTGCCGGTCTTGCCGGCGACGGCGATGCCGGAGATCGCCGCGTTGGTCCCGGTCCCTTCGCTGACCACGCCTTCCATCGCGGTCGTCAGCTGTTCCGCGGTCTCGGCGCTGACCGGCTCGCTGTAGACCGAGGGGTCGAGCCGGTCGACGACGCGCCCGTCGGGGTCGATCACCCGCTTCCAGATCTGCGGCTTCATCAGCTTGCCGCCGTTGGCGATCGCGGCGGCGACCTCGGCGATCTGCAGCGGCGTCGCCAGCAGCCGCTCCTGGCCGATGCCGAGGCGGGCGAGGTCGACGGGGTCGTTGCGGTGCAGCAGTTCACCCTGTTCGCCGAACACGCCGCTGGTTTCGACCTGGTCACTCGGAAGATCGATCCCCGGCGTCGCGTTGAAGCCGAACTTTTCCATCGTCTCGAACAGCTCGTCCTCCCCGACCTGCTGCGCGAGCTGGCCGAACCAGGTGTTGACCGAGTTGGTCAGGGCCGTGTCGAGGGCGATCGGCCCGAAGTCCTCGTTGAAGTCGTTCTGCAGCGGCGTCCCTTCGACTTCCAGGGTGCCGGGGGCGTTGATGGTGGTCTCCGGCGTGATCGTGCCGCTCTCCAGCCCCGCCGCCGCGGTCACGACCTTGAAGGTCGAGCCCGGTGGGTATTGGCCCTGCGTCGCGCGGTCGTACAGCGGCCTTTCGATGTCGTTGGTGCTCAACTTCGAGAACTTGTAGGGAACCCGATTGGGGTTGTAGGGAGCGTTCGAGGCCATCACCTTCACTTCACCCGTTTGAGGGACGATCGCGACGACGGCCCCGAAGCCCGACGCTTCGAGGTCGGCCAGCGCCACCCGCTGCGCTTCGGCGTCGATGTTGGTGACGATGTCGTTGCCTTCCTGGGTGCCGCCGGTCAGCTCATCGAGGATCGAGCCGAATTCGCTCTCTTCCCCGACCAGTTCTTCGTTGTGGAACTGCTCGAACTCCGAATCGCCGAACTGGACGAAGCTGTAGCCGATCGGGTGGCCGAAGAGGGCGCCTTCCGGATAGCGACGGACGTACCGTTTTTCCGCTCCTTTGCCCTTCGGCACCGACTTCGCGATCACGGTCCCGTCGGCGGCGAGGATGCGGCCGCGGGGGATCTGCTGCTGCTCCAGCAGCGGCCGCTTGTTCGCGTTTTTTTCTTTCAGCGCCTCGGCGTCGAAGACCGACCAGTACGAGGTGAAGCCGACCAGCACCCCGAAGAGGACGACGATGAAGGCGAATAATTTGACGATCTGCCGGTTCACGGAACCATTCCCAGCGTTCCGGGGCGGCCCGCCGGCTCAGCCGCCTCACGCCGCGCCCGGTCGGAGACCAGCAGCAGCAGCGCCAGCAGCACGAAGTTGGCGACGATCGAGCTGCCGCCGTAGCTGATGAAGGGCAGGGTGACGCCGGTCAGCGGGATCACCCGGGTGACGCCGCCGATGATCACGAAGGCCTGGATCGCGAAGACCGCCGTCAGCCCGGTGGCCAGCAGCTTCGAGAAGCCGTCGCTTGCCAGCAGGGCGATCTTGAAACCGCGGGCCGTCGCCAGCAGGTAGACGAGGATCACCCCGCAGGCGCCGAAGAGGCCGACCTCGTTGACGATCAGGGCGTAGATCGTGTCGGTTTCCGCCGCGGGCAGCAGCCGCGCCGGCGGGTGGGTGCCGGGGATCGTGATCAGCGCCTGGCCGAAGCCCTTGCCGAAAAGCCCACCGTCGGCCTGGGCGAAGATCGACTGCAGGATCTGGTACCCGGTTTCTTCCGGGGAGTTGTAGGGGTGGAGCCAGATCTCGACCCGGTCGTGAACGTGGGGGACGGTGCTGGCGAAGAACCAGGCGCCGACGAGGAACATCGCCATCCCGATCACGACGAAGGAGAAGCGGCCGGTCGCCACATAGAGCAGGGCGAGGAAGGCGGCGAAGAACATCAGCGAGCTGCCGAGGTCGCGGATGAAGACGAGCATGAACATCGACGCCCCCCACACCACCAGCATCGGCCCGAAGTGCTTCAACGGCGGCAGCGTCACCCCCAGCACCCGCCGCGCCCCGACGATCAGCACCTCGCGGTGCTCGCGCAGGTAGCTGGCGAGGAAGACGACGATCGCGAGCTTGGTGAACTCGGCCGGCTGGAAGGCGAGCGGGCCGATCTTGACCCCGAGGTAGGCGCCGTTGACCTGCTGGCCGATCCCCGGCACCCGCGGCGCCAGCAGGACCAGCAGACCCACCACCGCGATCGTGTAGCGGTAGCGCTCGAGCACCTCGTAATCGCGCAGGAAGTAGATCGTCACCGCGAAGAGGACCAGCCCGAGCACGAACCAGTTGGCCTGGTCGCGGGCGAGGGTCTCGTCGATCCGATAGATCATCACCAGCCCGAACGCGGTCAGCGTCGCCATCAGCGGGAAGAGGTAGGGGTCGGCGTTGGGGAGGCGGACCCGCAGGAAGATGTGGGTAGCGAGGCAGATCGCCAGGAAGTAGGCCCCGTAGATGAGGCTGAGGTTGCCGAGCTGCGCGCTCTCCTGGGCGAAGACGGCGGCGAAGCCGGCAGTCAGCAAGAGGGCGACGGGAACCAGGGCGAAGAGCTCCCGGTTCCGGGCAGTCATCGGCGACATCCCCTCAACGAAGCCCCTCGGTCTTTTCGATTTCTTCGAGCAGGGAGACGGCGTCGTCGCGCGAGCGCAGGTCGTGGCCGGTGACGGCGTCTTTGCGACGCTGCGGCAGCGCCTCGGTCTGGACCGGGCTGGCGTAGCGCTCGCTGTAGAGCTCGACTCCGAAGGGGAGCTCGTAGGGGGCGCCGCGGTAGAGGGAGACGCGGCCGGCTTCGTCGGTGCCGAGGAACCAGATCTGGCGGTTGCCATACCAGGCGCCGAAGGCGATGGCGGCGATCAGGAGCAGGGCGACGAGCGCCTTCAGCGCCGTGCGCAGCCCGCGGCGGCGCGGGCGGGCGTTGGCCTCCTCGCGGCGGTTGCGGGCGGCCTCGGCGGCGGCGCGGCGGCGCACCTCGGTCGCGGTCAGCCCGACGGCCTCAGCGTCGGAGCCGATCAGGGTCGCTCCCTCGTCGGGGCCGACGCCGGGGTTGCCGGGGGCAGGCGCGGCGGTGTCCTCGACTCGGAAGGCGACGACGGTGATGTTGTCGCGGCCGCCGGCGCGGTTGGCTTCGTCGACCAGCGCCCGCACCGCGCTCTGCAGCGAGGTGGCGCGGCCGAGGATGGCGGCGATCTTCTCGTCGTCGAGCATCGTCGTCAGCCCGTCGGAGCAGATCAGGAAGACGTCGCCGTCCTGGAGCGGGACGGTCTGCAGGTCGACCTGGACCTCGGGTTCGGGCCCGAGGGCGCGGGTGATGATCGAGCGCTGCGGGTGGTCGACCGCCTGGGCGTCGGTGAGCTGGCCTTTGCGGCGCATCTCCTCGACCAGCGAGTGGTCGCGGGTCAGCTGCTCGAAGCGGCCGCCGCGGAGGCGGTAGGCGCGGCTGTCGCCGACGTGGCCGATCGCCACCTCTTCGGCCTCGAGGTCGACGATCGCGGCGGTGATCGTCGTCCCCATCCCGGCCAGACTCGGGTCCTTGCGGGCGAGCTCGTGGATCGTCCGGTTGGCGCCCTCGATCGTCTCCTCGAGCACCCGCTCCGGCGGCGCCGCCGGCAGCTCCTGGGCGAAGGACTCGGCTGCCGCCTTCGAGGCAACCTCGCCGGCCTGGGCGCCGCCCATCCCGTCGGCGACCACAAATAGTGGTGCTTCGGTGAAGAGCGAGTCCTCGTTGGCGTTGCGCTGCCGGCCGGTGTCGGTGCGCACGGCTTCCTCGGCGATCCGCAGGCTCATCTCCTCACCCCACCTCGAAGCGGAAGACCGTGTCCCCGATCTGGACGTGGTCGCCGTCGATCAGATCCGCCTCCCCCTGCAGGGTGGCGCCGTTCAGCAAGGTGCCGTTGGTCGAGTTCATGTCCTCGACGAAGAAACGCCCCTCGCGGGAAAAGACTCGGGCGTGGAGGCTGGAGGCGTAGCGGTCGTCGATCCGCACGTCCGCCTCCTTCGACCGGCCGACCGAAAGTCCCCCGATCAGGTCGAAGCGCTGCCCCTCCTGGAGGCCGCCGCCGCGCTCGACGACCAGCCAGCCGTCGGCGTCGCGCGGGGCCTCGGCGAAGGCGGGCGCGGCATGGAAACCGGTCGCGTCCGGGGCCGGCGCGACCGTCCGCCGCAGGTCCTTCAGCGCGCTGCGCGCGATCACGAGCACGAAGAGGTAGAGGACGGCGAGGAAGCCGAACTTGAGGGCTACTGAGATCGGGTCGTAGTCCACGCGTCCAGCACCTTAATGAGGGCGGCAGCCGCCGCTACTGCTCGATGTCGAAGCTGAAGGTAGTGGTGCCGACGGTGACCTCGTCACCGGGGCTGAGCCGGGTGGAGGGAACGCGGCGGCCGTTGACCTTGATCCCGTTGGTGGAGCCGAGGTCGACGATCTGCCAATCGCCGCTCTCTTCGCGCCGCAGCTCGGCGTGGCGGCGGCTGACGTTGGGGTCGGAGAGGACGCACTCGGCCGACTTCGAGCGCCCGATCGTCGCCCGCGGGCCGTCGAGCACGTAGCGGCGGTCCTGCAGCGAGATCACCGCGCGGGTGGAGACCAGCGCCCCGACCGCCTGCTCGGGCCGCTTGGGGCGGTTGCGGTCGCGCTCGCGCACCGCCGAGTAGACCATCGTGTGGCCCTCTTCGCCCTGCTCGGGCGCCGCCCCCTCGTGGGCGGGCGGCTTCACCAAGCGCGCCTGGATCCCGAACTCGCCGAGCCGCAGCCGCTCGTCGGTCTTGAACTCGACCGCGGGCCGGGTCAGCAGGTCATAGCCGCGCCGGCGCGCGTGCTCCAGCAGGTAGCCGGAGAGCTCCTGCTCGAGCGAGCGCTCGTAGCCTTCGAGCTTGCCGCGGTCCTGGCGCGAGAGGAAGACGGCGTACTCGTTGGGCACGTAGACGCGCTGGACCGAGGCGGTCTTGTGCGCGTCCATTTCCTTGGCCAGCTTGCGCGCCAGTTCGACCGGCTGCACCTCGGAGCTGAAGGCACGGCTGAAGACCCCCTCGACGAGGCCCTCGAACATCGACTCCAGACGACTTAGCGCTCCGATGGGGAAATCCTAGGGATCGGCCGCTTACGGCAGCGCCGCTCCGTGGAGGGCGAGGAAGCCGCCGACCGTGGCCGCGGCGGCCAGGGCGCCGAGGCGGGTGAGGAGGTGACCGCCGCTGGCGGGCAGGTGGTCGGCGAGCTCGTCGAGCGACTCCTCGATCGCGGTGCCGAGCTCCTCCAGCGAGGGGCGGTGGTTGGGCCGGGGGGCGAGGCAGGCGTCGACCGTGTCGGTCAACTCGCGCGGCAGGTCGGGACGGAGGCGGCGCAGGCGACGGGCGCGGGCGCCGATCGCGCGGGCGGTCGCGGCGGGGGTGGCGCGGCGGTGCGGGTTCTCGCCGCTCCAGCACTCGTACAAGGTGAGGGCGAGCGAGTAGACGTCGGCCTCGGGGCCGGCCGGTCGTCCCTCCGCCTGCTCGGGCGACATGTAGGCGAGGGTGCCGACGACATCGCCGGCGGCGGTCAGCGGCGTGTCGCCGGCGAGCTGGGCGACGCCGAAGTCCATCAGCTTCGCCCGCGGTTCCCCGTCCTCGATCACCTGCACGTTCTGGGGCTTGATGTCGCGGTGGACGACGCCGCGCGAGTGGGCGTGGTCGAGCGCCTCGCAGAGGTCGGCGCCGATCTCGCCGATCTCGCGGTCGGAGAGCTCGCCGGCGTGGGCCAACCGGGCCAGGGTCGAGCCCTCGACCAGCTCGGTGACAAGCAAGGCGTTGCCGTCCTCCTCGCCGAGCTCGTA
>Ga0190267_10000094_pt1 | contig 17988 bp, 14 predicted proteins | sample Popmic239T_FD_140332 | JGI IMG/M metagenome (GOLD analysis project Ga0190267, IMG submission 140332) | Populus adjacent soil microbial communities from riparian zone of Oak Creek, Arizona, USA - 239 T | ecosystem: Environmental > Terrestrial > Soil > Riparian zone | place: USA: Arizona... | reverse complement strand
TCGCCTTGCCTCTGCCCCCGCCAGGCGCGCCCCGCCAGTCCCGCCCCCACATCCGCCGCCTCGCCCCGCCCGTCCCGGCCCCTGTCTGGGTGCCGGCCTGTCGGCAAACCCGCCCGAACGGCACCCAGACGGCGCGGTCCATTGGTGCGCGGTGCCGGGCAGGGCCCTGTCCGCCGCCAGCCGGCCCCGTTCAGGCCACCGGCAGTTCCGGCCGGGCGCTTGGGTCGGTGCCGAGAATCCGCCGCGCCGGCCGGACACCGTCCAGTTCCATGGGTGAGGCGACATGAGTGACCGCTGGGCCGTCCTCCTGGCGCTGGCCACTGCCGCCGGCGCGCTCGTGGCGAAGACCGTGCCGCTCGGTGCTGTCGGCGGCGCGCCCTTCCTCGTTGTCGCCCTTGCCCTCGCCCTCACCGTCGCCCTCGCGGCCCGCAAGCCAGCCGCCGCCTGCCTCGCCTCCGCCGCCCTTGCCTCGACGCTGGCCGCCCGCGCCTGGGCGGGCCTGGACCCGCCGCCGCCGTCCACCTGGTCCGGCCCGGTCGTGTTCGCCACCGACCCGTCGCCCGAGCGGGGCGGAACGCTGCGATTCGAGGCACGGGTCGGCGGCCGCCGAGTCGAGGCGTGTGCGCGCGGCCACCCCGCCCGCGTGCTGGCTGACCGGCTGGCGGGGGAGCAGGTCGACATCGGTGGCCACCTCCGGCCGGTCACCGGCAAGCGCAGGGCCTACCTCGCCCACCGCCACATCGCGGCCCGGCTGGACGTCCGCACCGTCGGCACCAGGGTCGGGCCTGCTGCGCCGCCGCTGCGGGCCGCGAACGCCATGCGTCGCACCATCCTGCAGGGCGCCAGGGTCCTTCCCGACCAGGCGAGGGCGCTCTTCGCGGGCTTCGTGCTTGGCGACCAGCGTGAGGCGGACCAAGAAACCGAGCAGGCATTCCGCCGGTCCGGCCTGTCGCATCTCTTGGTCGTCTCGGGATCGAACGTGGCCTTCGTGCTGACCCTGGCCCACCCGGCCCTGCGGCGCCTGCGGCTCGCCCCCCGCTTCCTGGCCGGCCTCGGCGTGCTGGCCTTCTTCGCCCTCCTCACCCGCGGCGAGCCGTCAGTCCTGCGCGCCGGGGTCATGGCCGGACTCGCCTTGCTCGCCACCACGCTCGGGCGGCCGGTCAGCACGAACCGGCTGTTGTGCCTCGCCGTCACGGGGCTCCTGCTCTTGGACCCGCTCCTGATCGGATCGGTCGGCTTCCTCCTGTCGGTCGCGGCCACCGCCGGCATCGCGTGGCTCACCCCGCCCTTGCGCAAGCACCTCCCACTCCCGATCGCAGTGACGGCGGCAGCCCAGATAGGCGTGAGCCCGGTGCTGGTCCCGCTGTTCGGCGGTGTGCCGGTGGTGACCCTGGTGGCCAACCTCCTCGCCCTCCCCGCCGCCGGGCCGGTGATGATGTGGGGCCTTGCCGCGGGCGCCCCCGCAGGCCTGGCGCCGGATGCCATCGCCACCGTTATCCATGCGCCCACCCGCGTGCTGGTCGGCTGGATCTCGCTCGTCGCCCACCGCACCGCGGCCAGCCCGGCGGCCGACGTGCTACTGGACGTGCCACACCTCTGCGCGCTGGCCGCGTTCGCCGTCGTTGCCCGAACCGGGTGGCGGATAGCGTCCAGGCGTGCGGCTCGCGCTCGGTCCCCATAGTCACGACGTGACGACGCGCGCCCTCGTCATGGGCATCCTCAACCGGACGCCGGACTCGTTCTACGACAAAGGCGCCTACTGGGACTTCGACGCCTTCCTGCGCCAGGCCGAGGGGCTGGTGGAAGACGGCGCCGACCTGCTCGACGTCGGCGGCGTCAAGGCCGGTCCCGGTCCCGAGGTGTCCGAGGCCGAGGAGCTGGAGCGGGTCGTGCCCGCCATCGAGGCCCTGCGCGCCCGGTTCGACGTGCCGTTGTCCGTCGACACCTGGCGGGCGTCGGTGGCCAAGGCCTGCTTCGCGGCGGGCGCCGTCGTCGGCAACGACATCAGCGGGTTCGCAGACCCGGACTACCTCTCGGTGGCCGCCGAGGCCCGTGCGACGGTCGTGGCCACCCACATACGGCTCCAGCCCCGCGTCCCGGACCCGGAGCCGCACTACGACGACCTGGTCGGCGACGTCAGCCGGTTCCTGGTCGAGCGCGCCCGTCGGGCCGAGGCGGCCGGGCTCCGCCCCGACCAGATCGTGCTCGACGCCGGGCTGGACCTCGGCAAGTCTCCAGGGCAGTCGCTGGTGCTGCTGCAAGAGTCCGCCCGACTGGCCGCGCTCGGGTATCCGCTGCTGCTGTCGGCGTCCAACAAGACGTTCCTGGGCGCGATGTTCGGGCTGGAGGTAGGCGAGCGGAAGGCCGCGTCGTTGAGCGCGGCCGCGCTCGGGATCGCGCGCGGCTGTCGTGTCCTGCGGGTGCACGACGTGCGCGGGACCAGGCGCGTCGCCACGGTGATGGCCGCAATCTTGGAGGCGCAGTGAGCGACACCGGATCGGTGCACGCCTGGTATGTGAAGGGCGACGACGAGTCGCTCGTGCGCAAGCGCGTCTCGGAACTGGTCGACGAGCTCACGAACGACCCGTTCGCGGTCGAGGACTTCAGCGGTGAGGACTACGAGGTGTCGGCATTGCTCGACGCGTGCGCGACGCCGCCGTTCCTCGGCGACCGGCGGGTGGTGGTGGCGCGAGGCGTCGGGCGGTTCCGGGCCGAGGAGCTGCTGCCGCTGATCGAGTGGCTGGCCGACCCCTTGCCGACGACGTCGCTGGTGTTGGTGAGCGGCGGCGGCACGGTCTCGCAGAAGCTGGTGAACGCCGTGAAGAAGGTCGGGACGGTGGTTGACGCCAGTCCCGGCACCGGCAAGGCGCGCACGTCGTGGTTCGTGGCCCAGGTGAAAGACGGCCCGGTCCGGCTCGACGCCGCCGCGGGCAACATGCTGTCCGAGCACCTGGGCGAGGACGTCGGGCGGCTCGCAGGCCTGCTCGACGCGCTGGCGGCGGCCTACGGGGAGGGCGCGTCGGTCGGCGTCGAGCAGCTCGAGCCGTTCCTGGGCCAGGCGGGGGCGACGGCGCCATGGGACCTCACCGACGCCATCGACCGGGGCGACACCGAAGGGGCGCTCGAGCACCTGCACCGGATGATGCGCGCAGGGGAGCGGCATCCGCTGGTGATCATGGCGACCCTGCAGCGGCACTTCGGCGCCATGCTGCGGCTCGACGGCTCCGGCGTGACCAGCGAGCAGGAGGCCGCGGCCATGCTCGGAATGGCGCCGTTCCCGGCCAAGAAGGCGCTTACCCAGGCCCGGCGGCTCGGATGGGCGGGGATCAGCCGGGCCATCACGCTGCTGGCCGAGGCCGACCTCGCCCTTCGCGGCGCGGCGGGCTGGTCGGACGAGCTCGTGATGGACGTGCTGGTCGCCCGGCTCAGCCGGCTTGCGCCCGCCCGCTCAACGGCGGGGGCGGGCCGCCGCCGCTGAGGCAGGCCCGCCAGACGGGCAGAAGGGCGGGTCGATCGAGCAGGTGAAGGCGGGCGTGCTGGCGTGCTGGCGTGCTGGCGTGCAGCTCGCGACGCCGCGACGCCGCCGCCCCTTGTCTGGGTGCCGTTCGGTCGGCGGAGTCGACAGGACGGCACCCAGACGAGGCGCTCCAGAGACCAGGCCCGGGCGCGAGACGAGGCGCCCGAAGGGCGCCTCGTCGAGAACAGCGAGATGGATGCGGTCAGTCGCCGGAAGCGGTGAGCTTGGCGAGGCGCTTGACCAGCCGGGACTTGCGGTTGGCCGCCTGGTTCTTGTGGATCACGCCCTTGGCCGCGGCCTTGTCCAGCTTCTTGATGGCGAGTCGGACAGCCTCGGTGGTCGTCTCGGCGCCGGTCTCGGCGGCGGACACCGCGGACTTCACCCGCGTGCGCAGCTCCGAGCGGACGGCCTTGTTCCGCAGGCGTCGACGCTCGTTCTGCTTGTTGCGCTTGATCTGGCTCTTGATGTTTGCCACGAAGGGAAGACGATAGCAGCGACGGGACCGGGCCTACCATCCCGCCGTGCCGCCGCAACCGCCGACCGAGCCGCAGCCGCCGACCGAGCCGCAAGCCGAGCCGCCGACCGAGCCGCAAGCCGACCCGCCGACCCAGCCGCAGCCGCAGCCCGACCCCAACGACCCTCACGACCCCCACCCCCGTAAGAAGCTTGCCATGGGCCCCGGCCCCGTCCGCTCGTGGTTCCACGCGATGATCGAGCCGACCGGCTGCGAGGTCGTCGACGACCCCAGCCAAGCCGACGGCCTCGTGTGGTTCCAGACCCACACCCCCGAAGGCCTCCGGGACGTGCTCGACGCCAGCCCCGGCATCACGTGGGTGCAGTTGCCCGCCGCCGGCGTCGAGAAGATCCTCGAGGCCGGGCTCTGCCGCGACCACCGGACGTGGACCGCGGCCCAGGGCATCTACGGCGAGCCGGTCGCCGAGCACGCCCTCGCCCTCATCCTGGCCGGCCTACGGGACCTCGACCAGCGCATCAAGGCCACGACCTGGGGCGAGCGGTCGGGCAAGACCCTGTTCGACGGCAAGGTCGTCATCGTGGGCGCGGGCGGCATCGCCGAATCGCTGACGCGGCTGCTGGCGCCGTTCCGAGTCGAGACAACAGTCGTCCGCCGACAGGCCCAGCCAGCTGCACGTGGGGCACGAACGGTCGGCCGGGACCAACTGCTCGACGTGCTCCCCGAAGCCGACGCCGTCGTGCTCGCCCTCGCCCTCACGCCCGAGACCGTCGGCATCATCGGCGAGGCCGAGCTGCGGGCCATGAAGGACGACGCCTGGCTGGTCAACGTCGCCCGCGGCGGCCACATCGACACCGACGCCCTGCTCAAGGCCCTCCATGAAGGCTGGATCGGGGGCGCCGCTTTGGACGTGACCGGCCCCGAGCCCCTGCCCGACGGCCACCCGCTGTGGAGCGCCCCGCGCTGCATCATCACGCCGCACACGGCGAATACTGACGCCATGGCCATCCCGCACCTGGCCGCCAGGGTGATCGAGAACGCCCGCCGGTTCGCCAGCGGGGAGCCGCTCCTCGGCGTCGTCGACGTCGACGCGGGCTACTGACTTCAACAGCACCTGCCCCACCAGCGCGGCGCCCACGAACACGCCGCCCGCGATGGCGAACATCGCCCGCGGCCCGAAGCTGTGGCTCAGCACGCCCGCCAGCGCGTACCCGCCCAACAGCGCAACGTCCAACGCGGCGTCGCACGCGGCGAGGACCCGGCCCCGGAAGGCGTCCGGTGTGCGCTCCTGCAGCAACGTCTCGTAGCAGACGCTGCCGAGCCCGTTCCCGACGCCCGCGAACAGATAGAGCATCAGCACCGGCACGACCGACGCCGCCTGCGACGCCGCCAACAGCGACGCGCCGACCACGAACACGCCTGCCGTCAGCAGGTGCTCCCGCCGCCACGCCCGGACCGCGGACGGCGCCAGCAGCGTGCCGACCACCATCCCGACGCCCCATACGCCGGTCACGAGGCCGAGCGTCTGGGTGGACCCGCCCAGCGGGCCGAACACGAACGACGGCTCGGTGGGGCTCTTGAGCGCGGCGCCCACCATCACCAGCCCGATGACGATCATCAGCCCGCGCACCAGCGGCGTCGACAGCGAGTACGACAAGCCCTGGCGCAGCTCGGCGATCGGGCGCCACTTCTCGTCGCACGGCGGCTGGGGCGGGAGGCTGACGCGGAACACCAACAGCGCCGACACCGCGAACGACAGCATGTTGACGCCGAACGCAGGGTCGACCCCGATGTGGGCGACGAGCAGCCCGCCGATCATCGGGCCGATCATCACGGCCGAGTGGTACGTGCCCGACACCAGCGAGTTGGCCGCGACCAGCTCGCCGGGCCGCACCACGTTCGGCAGCGATGCCTGCAAGGCAGGCTGCGACAGCGCCCGCATCATCCCGAGCACGCCCGCGACCACGTAGAGCTGCCCGATGCCGACGTCGTGCCCGAGGAACAGCGTCGCCACCGCGCCCATGCGGACGAGGTCGGCCACGACCATGACAGCGCGGCGCGGCAGCCGGTCGACGAGCGGCCCGCCCAATGCGCCTGTCACCGCCGACGGCCCGACCTCGGCCAGCAGCAGGGTGGCGAAGACCTGCGGCGACCCGCGCTCGCCGAGGCTGGCGAAGACGGCCATTGTGTAGATCCAGTCGCCGACGTTCGACACCGCCTGCGCGGTCCACAGCGACATGAAGTCCCGATTGCGCCGAAGGGAGCGGAACTCGGCGCTGGGCCGGGGCAGCAGGCGCGATCCGCAGAGCCGATGGGCCGCGACCAGCCCGCCCAGGAGGATCAACACGTCGCCGATGCTGAACACGTTGTTGAGCGGCCAGGACCTCGGGATCGAGAAGATGTCGCCCAAGAAGGCGACCTGCGCGTTCGGCACCGCCGTCGAGTTGACGAAGCCGCTCCCGCTCGTCGACAGGCCCGCGGCGGCGAGCGCCTTCTCGCTGGCGGGCATGACGCCGCCGTTGGCGAGCAGGGCGAGCATGTTGCAGCCCGCCCCCGTGCCCACCAGCCAGAGCCCCGGCAGGTGCAGGTTGGCGACGAGGTACCAGCAGCCGATCAGGTAGGTCGCGATGTTGAGGGTGGCGGCCACGTCGTGGGGGAGCGGGGCCTTCAAGGCCACGAGCTGCAGCACGAACGCCAGCACCAGCAACGACGACCGACGCAGGCGCAAGTCGCCGAGGCGCCGCAGCCGCCCTCCCGCGAGCGGCACGGTGAGCAGCCCGAGCCCGAACGCGACGACGAGGATCACCTCGCAGGTATCGGCCTCCCGTCCTGCGCCCCTGAGCACGGGTCGCCGCCCCTGCGGGAACTAGTCATCCGCCACGCACGGTGCTCAAGGAACGGCCCGGGACCGCCGAAGGAAGCAGGACGACCCTCATAAGGAGGGCCGTACAAGGAGGTACCCGCATGAAGGCACGCCTGTTCAGGGTTGCCTGTGGTATTGCCGGCCTTGCCGCGACGGTGGCGCTCCTCGGCGCCCCCCGGAAGTGGTAGGGGCGACACCACTCATCGGAGCGCGCCCCGGGTGACCATCCTCACCCAGGGCCGCACCCAACCCGCTTCACCCCGCACCGCCACTACCTCATCGGGGTCGTATGTCATGAGGCTCGCCCGAATCCAACCAGTGCACCGGTACGTCTCCGGTGTGATCGTCGCCGGCCTGGCGACGCTGGCGGTGATCCTCGCGGTCGGCCTCGGGAGCCTGTGGCACAGCCCCATCGGGAACGTCGCCGTCTTCACGTCCCTCGTCGTGCTCGGCGAGCTGCTGCCCATCCGGGTGCGCCGCCACAGCGACGAGGAGGAGATCACCGTCTCCACCCCCTTCGCCTTCGCGCTGCTGCTGACCAGCGGCGTGGCTGCGGCCGCCCTCGCGCTCGTCCTCGCCTCCGTCGTGGCCGACGGGATCCGCCGCAAGCCGGTCTGGAAGTCGGCGTTCAACGTGAGCCAGCTCGGCCTCAGCGTCGGCGCCGCCGGGCTCGTGCTCTACCAGTTCGGCGACTTCGGCCCCGGCTACCGCCTCGTGCCGTCGGACCTGCCGCTGATCGGCTCCGCCGGCCTCGTGTTCTTCCTCGTCAACAACATCGTGACCGGCACGGCCATCGCCATCGCCACCCGGTCGCACATCCGCGACTTCCTCCGACGGGACATCAGCTTCCAGGCCGGCACCACCGGCGTCCTGCTGACGTTGGCCCCGGTCGTCGTCTCGGCGGCGAGCGACAGCCTGCTGCTCGTGCCGCTCCTGCTGCTGCCGATCGCCGCGGTCCACAAGTGCGCGTCGATCATCCTGGCCAAGGAGTACGAGTCGCTGCACGACCCCCTGACGCACCTGCCCAACCGCAAGCTGTTCCGGGAGCGGGCCGTCGAGATCCTCGACGAGGCCAGGCGCACGAACGCCGCCACCGGCGTGATGCTGATCGACCTCGACCGCTTCAAGGAGATCAACGACACACTCGGCCACGACATCGGCGACCTCCTGCTGCAGCAGATCGGCCCCCGCCTGGCGGGGGTCCTGCGCGACACCGACACCATCGCCCGTCTCGGCGGCGACGAGTTCGCCGTCCTGCTGCCCGACGTGCACGGCGAGATGGCGGCCATGGAGATCGCCGACCGCATGCTGGAGGCCCTCGAACAGCACTTCACGCTGCCCGAGGTCGTGCTCGACATCGACGCCAGCATCGGCATCGCTATTGGACCCGGCCACGGCGACGACGTCGAGACGCTGATGCAGAAGGCCGACGTCGCCATGTACCTGGCCAAGGAGGCCAAGAGCGGGTACCAGGTGTACGCGGCCGACCGCGACCCCTACAGCCCGCACCACCTCACCCTGCTCCACGACCTGCGGCGGGCGATGGACTCAGGGCAGTTCGTCCTGCACTACCAGCCCAAGGCGAACCTGGGCACCGGTGCGATCATCGGCGCCGAGGCGCTGATCCGCTGGCAGCATCCCGAGCGAGGCCTCATCCCGCCCGACAAGTTCGTCCCCCTCGCCGAGCGCTCCGGCCTGTCGCGGCCGCTCACCCTGTTCGTGCTCAACGAGGCCCTGCGCCAGTTGAACGCGTGGCGCAAAGACGGGATCCACCTGCGCATGGCCGTCAACCTGACCGGCCGCAACCTGCACGACCCCACGTTCCCGATCGACGTCGCCCGCCTGCTCGAGACCTGGGACATCGGCGCCTCGTCGCTGGTGCTCGAGATCACCGAGAACAGCGTGATGGCCGACCCGGTTCGCGTGATCGGCGTGCTGAAGGCGCTTCGGGAGATGGGCGTCGAACTTGCCCTGGACGACTTCGGCACCGGCTACTCGTCGCTCGCCTACCTGAAGCGGCTGCCAGTCAACGAGCTCAAGATCGACAAGTCGTTCGTCATGAACATGGCCGGCGACGAGAGCGACGCGGTCATCGTGCAGTCGACGATCGGCCTGGCCAGGAACCTGCGGCTGCGCGTCGTCGCCGAGGGCGTCGAGGACCAGGCCTCGTGGGATGAGCTGGCGATGCTCGGCTGTGACGTGGCCCAAGGGTTCTTCCTCAGCAGGCCGATGCCGGCTGCCGAGTTCACCGCATGGATGAAGCAGTCCATGGCGCTGGCCGCTCTGCAGTAACGAACTTCCAGGGCGCGCCCGCGAGAATGGGGGCACAGTGACCCCCCTCGATCGCATTCGCAACCTCTCCATCGTCGCCCACGTCGACCACGGCAAGTCGACGTTGTCCGACCGCATCCTCGAGCTGACCGGCGCCGTCGACGCCAGGGACATGCGAGAGCAGTACCTCGACTCGATGGACATCGAGCGCGAGCGGGGCATCACGATCAAGGCCCAGAACGTGCGGGTGAACTGGAAGGACACGTTCATCCAGCTCATCGACACCCCCGGCCACGTCGACTTCGGCTACGAGGTGAGCCGGAGCCTGGCCGCCTGCGAGGGCGTGGTGCTCGTGGTCGACGCCGCCCAGGGCATCGAGGCCCAGACGCTGGCGAACTGCTTTCTCGCCCTGGAGTCGGACCTCGAGATCGTCGCCGCCCTCAACAAGATCGACCTGCCCGCCGCCGACCCCGACCGGTACGCGGCCGAGATCCAGAACGTGCTCGGCATCCCCGCCAACGAGATCCTGCGCATCTCGGCCAAGACCGGCGAAGGGGTGCCGGACCTGCTCGACGCCATCGTCGAGCGCATCCCGCCGCCCAAGGGGTCGCCGGACGCGTCGTTGCAGGGCCTGATCTTCGACTCCTACTACGACCAGTACCGCGGCGTGGTGTCGGCCGTCCGCATCGTCAACGGCGTGCTCACGACCGGCGCCCGCGTGAAGTTCATGCAGACCGGCAAGACCCACGACATCGAGGAGATCGGCTTCCGCCTGCCGGTGCCCACGCCGGTCGCGTCGCTCGGGCCCGGCGAGGTCGGCTACCTCATCGCGGGCATCAAGGACGTGGGCGAGGCCCGCTCGGGCGAGACGGTGACGGAGGCGGCGCGGCCTGCTGCGTCTGCCCTGCCCGGCTACCGCGAGCCCAAGCCGATGGTGTTCTGCGGGCTCTATCCCGTCGAGGGCGACGACTTCGCCGACCTGCGCGAGGCCTTGGAGAAGCTGCGCCTCAACGACTCGTCGTTCACCTACGAGCCGGAGACGTCGGGCGCGCTCGGCTTCGGCTTCCGCTGCGGGTTCCTCGGCCTATTGCACATGGAGATCATCCGGGAGCGGCTGGAGCGTGAGCACGACCTCGCCCTGATCGCGACGGCGCCGTCGGTGGAGTACATCGCCCACCTGGTGACCGGTGAGGTGGTGGAGGTCGACAACCCGAGCGTCATGCCCGACGCCCACAAGCTCGACTACGTCGAAGAGCCGTTCCTCACCTGCACGATCCTGTTGCCCACCGAGTACACCGGCACGGTCATGGACCTGTGCCAGACCAGGCGGGGCGAGATGGTGAAGATGGAGTACCTCTCGCCGGAGCGCCTGGAGCTCGTCTACCGCATCCCGCTGGCCGAGGTGGTCATCGACTTCTTCGACCAGTTGAAGTCGCGCACCAAGGGCTACGCCTCGCTCGACTACGAGCCCGCCGGCTACGACCGGTCGAACCTGGTGAAGATCGACGTGCTGTTGAACCAGGTGCCCGTCGACGCCTTCTCCACGATCATGCACAAGACGAAGGCCGACGAGTACGGGCGCAAGATGACGGCGAAGCTGCGCGAGCTGATCCCGCGGCAGATGTTCGACGTGCCGATTCAAGCCGCCATCGGCGGGCGCATCATCGCCCGCGAGACGGTCAAGGCCAAGCGCAAGGACGTGCTGGCCAAGTGCTACGGCGGCGACATCACCCGCAAGCGCAAGCTCCTCGAGAAGCAGAAAGAGGGCAAGAAGCGGATGAAGAACATCGGCCGCGTCGAGGTGCCGCAGGAGGCCTTCATCTCGGCCCTGCGGCTGGAGGAGTAGGGGCTTAGCGCCCGGCCTGTTCCATCAGCGTGGCGAGGTCGGTCACCTGGTCGGCGGGCGGGGCCACCGCGGTCACCTCGGTGCCGAAGTCGAACATGTCCATCGTGATGTCCATGGTCCCGGTCATCGCCCCATCGGCTTCGGGGACCTCCATCTGGGACATGTCCATGATGAACCGCATCCGCCGCGGCAGGCCGTCGTCGTCCATCCAGATCTCCATGGGGATGGTGTCGGTCGCGTAGACCGCAGCGGCCTGCTCGACAACCTTCTTCAGCTCGGGGTCTTCTGCCTCGGCCAGTGCCTTCTGCAGGTTGATCGTGACCTTGTAGTGCGTGGTCGCCACGCCGCGGACGTCTTCGGTGCCGACCTCTTCGACCCGCTCGGCGCCGAGGGTCAGTGCGGCGATCTGGGTCGGGTTGCTCGACTGGGCCTGGGCCATCTGGGTCAGGTCCGCGCCCATGGCCTGTTTCAGGTCGATCTTGATCCACGGCTTGCCGCCCAAGTTCGCAGCCAGCTCGGGCGGGAACTTCTCGTAGAGCACGTTGTCGACCAGGACCGCCTCGATCCGGCCGATCTTGGTGCCCTGGATCTCGGGCATGTCCATCACGAACGTGCCGGTGGCGTTGGTGTAGTCGAAGGCGCCGTCGCCGGTGATCTCGACCAGCTCGCCCTCGGCGTCCATCTTCATGACGAAGGTGACCTTCGAGGACTTCTCCTGCGCCATCCGCTCGGTCGACGCGAGGACCGCGTCGATCGGCTTGTCCGCCTCGACGGTGGTGCCGCCCCGGCCGCCACATGCCCCGACAAGGAGGGCAGCGGCGAGTGCGCCCCCAGTGATCCAACGTCGCTTCGACAACCTGGCCTCCTGATGAGCCTCGCGGTGATCACACGCTAACACCCCCTGTTTGGGGGGAATTCGGCGGTTTTGGTTTGGCCGCGCGCCGTCGTGGGGCAGCCTCCGGCCCGCCGACAACGGCGACCAAAGGGAGGAAGACAATGAAAAGGACACTCGGCCTTCTGGCCGGGCTCGCGCTCGTGCTGCTGACCGCGCCGAGCGTGCCGCCCGCGCAGGCACTGGCCCACGACCCGATTCTGTTCGTGCACGGGTGGAACTCGAACTCGAGCACGTGGAACACGATGGTGAGCCGCTTCGGCGCCGACGGGTGGGCGTCGAACGAGCTGTACAACTGGCAGTACAACTACAAGCAGAGCAACGCCACGACGGCGGCCGAGATCAAGACCAAGGTCGACTCGATCCTCGCCGCCACCGGTGCCACGAAGGTCGACATCATCACCCACTCGATGGGCGGGCTGTCGTCGCGCTACTTCATCAAGAACCTGGGCGGCGACCTCAAGGTCGACGACTGGGTCTCGCTGGGCGGCCCCAACCACGGGACCGACACGGCCAACTTCTGCCGGGACACGTCGTGCGTCGAGATGCGCATCGGCTCGTCCTTCCTCGCTGCGTTGAACTCGGGCGACGAGACGCCGGGCGCGGTGAACTACCGGACGTGGTGGTCGCCGTGCGACACGATCATCAACCCGGACTCGAGCGTGGCCCTGTCGGGCGCGACGAACACCCAGACCGCCTGCATCAGCCACAGCGCGCTGCACGAGGACGCGACCGTGTACGGACAGGTGCGCGAGTTCGTGCGGTAGCCGGCGGGTAAGACGCGCCCATGACCATCGGCTTGCTCCTCCTTCGTCTCGTGCTCGGGCTGACGCTTGCGGCCCACGGCACCCAGAAGCTGTTCGGCGCATTCGGAGGAGGCGGCATCGCTGGCACCGGCGCGTTCTTCGAGGACCGGCTGGGCTTCAAGCCGGGTCGGCGGTATGCGGCGATGGCCGGGCTCACCGAGGTGGGCGCCGGCCTGGCCGTGGCGCTTGGCCTGTTCACTCCTGTGGCGGCCGCGGCCGTGATCGGCACCATGCTGGTCGCGGCCGTGGCGGCCCACGGGTCGGCCGGGTTCTTCATCACCAAGGGCGGCTACGAGTACACGGTCGTGCTCGGCTCGGTGGCCGCCGCGCTGGCCTTCGTCGGCCCCGGCCGGCTGTCGGTCGACCGGATGCTGGGCTGGGACCTGCACGGCACGATGTGGGGGATCGCGGCGCTGGTGTTCGGCTCGATGATGGGCCTGCTGATCCTGGCCGGCCGCACCCGGGTCGGCGAGGACGAGGACGAGCCCGAGGCGGAGGCGGCAGGGGCGGGTGCGGTCGCGGGCGGGCGCGAGGCCGCCCTCGACAAGTCCGCCCCGGCCCGAGAGCAAGCCGACGCCGAGCCCGTCGAAGCCGAACTTTGAACGCCTGGCCCGCACCTGGCGGGCTGAGCGTTCAAAGAGGCCGCGCGGATAGGGAGCCGTTCCACCGCTCGTTCGCCGGGCCGGGCCGGGCCGTCCGTCCTGGGCGCCCTCCCGCCACGTCTGGGTGCCGTTCGGGCGGGCTGGCCGACAGATCGGCACCCAGAAACGGCAGCGCCACCCCGGCTGCCGTCGAGCTCGCGCCGTCTGGGTGCATTTCGCAACCGCCGCGGTTGTTGATGGCACCCAGACGTCGAGCCCGCCGGTCCTGGAGGCACGCGGGCCCCTCTTCCGCGCCGCCGTCCTTTCGAACGCTTGGCGGGGGCGTGTCGGTGGTTGTATAGAAGCGTATGTAGCTTTCTGGTATACGATTTGATAGAGTCGCATACGTGGATCAGGTGCTGAACCCCTATTCGCCTGGGGCGGGCATCAGGCCCCCCGAACTGGCTGGCCGAGAACCCGAGTTGACCCGCTTCAAGGTCATCTTGGCCCGGCTCGAACAGGGGCTGGCCGACCGTGGCGTGATGCTCACTGGCGTGCGCGGGGTGGGCAAGACGGTCCTGCTGAACGAGTTCCGCGACGTCGCCGAGCGACGGGGTTGGATCGTCGCCAAGATCGAGGCGGGCGGCGAACGGCCATTCCGGATGCTGCTGGCCCAGTCCCTCAACCAGGCCCTTCGCTCTGCCACCGGCCGGTTCAGCCTCGGCCCCATGCTCCAAAAGGCGCTCAGCGCGTTCAAGTCGTTCACGCTGAAGATCGCCCCGGACGGAAGCCTCGCCCTCGGCATCGATGCCGAACCCACCCGTGGCGTCGCCGACACCGGCGACCTGGAGCTCGACCTCACTGAACTCGCCCTGAGCCTTGCGGCGACCGCACGCGAGTTGGGGGTCGGCGTCGTCGTCCTCATTGACGAGATGCAGAACCTCACCATCGAAGAGCTCGCCGCCGTGTGCGCGGCCAGCCATGAGGCGGGTCAGCGCAACGCGCCCTTCGTCGTCATCGGCGCAGGCCTGCCGAGTTTGCCGTCGGCGCTGCGGGCCGCGAAGTCCTATGCGGAGCGGTTGTTCGAGTACCGCCATGTCGGGCCGCTGGAGAACGACGCCGCCGTGGCCGCGCTGGTGCGCCCAGCCGCCGAGCGCGACGTGGAGTGGAAAGACGAAGCGCGCGAACTCGTCCTCGACCACGCCCGCGGGTATCCCTACTTCATCCAGGTCTACGGCAAGACCACATGGGACTACGCCAAGGCCTCGCCCATCGACCGGGACGACGCGGCCATCGGCGCCGAAGTGGGTCGCGCCGAGCTCGACGTCGGGTTCTACGGCGCCCGGTGGGACGAGTCGACGCCCGCCCAGCAGGCGTACCTGCGAGCGGTCGCGCAAGGCGGCGACGAGCCGAGCCAGACCGCGACGGTGGCCTCGCGCATGGGGAAGCGGCCGCAGGACGTCACTGGCGCGCGAGACGAGCTCATCAAGAAGGGCCTGCTGCACGCGCCCGAGCGGGGCTACATCGAGTTCAGCGTTCCCGGCATGGCCGACTACATCCAGCGCCGCGGCGACTGACCGTCAGCCGGCGGGATCGGCTCGGCGGCGGCGGAGTCGGGGAGGGGACTCGACGACGGCGACGTCGCGTCGGCGGGACAACTCGTCGAGCAGGTCAAGGGCGTCGGGGGACAGTCCCTGCACGATCCCGACGAGGGACTGGCTGGCCTCGGCCACGTGCAGCTCGATCAACGACAGCATCTCGGCCCGGCGGGTGGGGCTGATCGCGTCCCACTCGGTGCGCAACAGCTCGGCGGCCGCGGAGATCACCGTCATCGTGTTGAGCAGCCCGTGGGCGACGACCCCCGCCGCTTCGTCGTGAGCAAGTGCCATTGTGTCGGTAACGTCCACTTCTGCACGATCTTACGGATTCCCACTTCCGTCAATGCCCCTTCTGCCGCCAACCCGTAAAGTCGATTCGTGGGAGCGACTGAAGGCTCACTCGCAGCCCGAGTCCAAGCGAGGACGGATGCGCTGGCCCGTCGCATGCTCGATGCGTTCATCGAGCAGATCCCGCTCTACGGGCACCTGCCCCGCGAGCAGTTGGAGGGCGAGATCCTCGACATCCTCCGCCACAACCTGCGGGTTTTCTTCTCGTACCTCGACGAGGGAAGGAACCCGAACGAGGACGAGCTCGGCACCATCCGCTCGTCGGCGGCCCGGCGGGCCGAGGAGCGCATCCCGCTTGAAGCGGTGCTCACCGCCTACCACCTCGGCGCGCTGATCGGTTGGCGGGCGCTGCGGGAGGAGGCCGAGCCGCACGAGATGCCCGAGGTGCTCGACATCGCCGAGCGGGTGCTGCTCTACACCCAGTCGGTCACGTCGGCGGTGGCCCAGGCCTACGTCGAAGAGCGCCAGGCGATCTACGGCGAAGAGCGCGACGCCCGCCGCACGCTGGCCGAGGCCCTGCTGTCCGGCACGTCGGTGAAGGGGATGGCCGAGCGGGCCGGGCACGAGCCTGCGCCGGCCTACGTCGTCGTGGCGCTGGTCATCGGCACGAGCCCCGACGAGAAGGACGTGGGCGTCGAGGGCGCGGTGGCGTCGCGCCGAAAGCTGCGCCGGCTGGAGTCCGAGCTCGAAGCCAGGATGGGCACCCAGGTGCTGCCGATGCTCACGCCGGTGGGCGGGGTCGTGCTGCTGCCCGCCCTGCCCGAGGAGTGCGAGGCGGTGGTGGCCGACGCGCCCCGGCTGATCGAGGCGCTGTCGGCGGCGGCGGGCGCCGAGGTCTTGGCGGGGGTGGCCTGGCGGGAGTCGGCCGAGGTGCCGTCCGGGGCCGACGAGGCCCGCGAGGTCGTGCGACTCGCCGTCGAGCAAGGCCGCACGACCGGCGCCTACACGATCGACGACGTCGTGCTCGAGTTCCTGCTGACCCGCCCGTCGCAGGCGGCCGAGAAGCTGGAGCGGGTGCTCGACCCGCTGGCCGACGGGCCCGAGTTGATCGCCACCCTGGAGGGGTACTTCGCGGCCGACTTCGACCGCAGGCGGGCGGCGGCCAACCTGCACATCCACCCCAACACGCTCGACTACCGGCTGCGCCGGGTGGCCGAGCTCACCGGCCTGTCGGTGGGCACCGCCAAAGGCGTGCAGGCGCTGGGCGCCGCGCTCACCATCCGCCGCCTCCGCGCCGAGCAGTAGAGGGTTTCCGCCCCGGGCGGGCGAATCCAGCCTGCCATGCGTGTGTCCCGCTTCGTCGCAGTTGCCCTGGTTGCCGTCGGCCTGGTTGCGGCGGTGCCGCGAGGGGAGGCGGCAGAGCCCGCGGGCGGGGCGGTGTCGGCCGAGTCGCCGTCGGTGTCGTGGACCGGCGGCCCGTTCTACGCCGCCAACCCCACGGTCGACACCGACTGCGTCGTGCCCGAGGCGCCGTTCTGCGACTCGTTCGCCTTGACGATCGGCGTGCTGGCGGTCGACCAGCCCGACGTGGTGGTGTCGGTCAAGGGCGCGTCCGACGCCGACATCGTGAACGTGGCCGTCTACGACCCGGCCGGCCAGAAGGTGGCCGAGTCGGCCACGCTCGGCTCGACGCAGACGGTCGCGGTCATCGCTCCGGCGCCCGGCGTGTACTCCGTTCGGACCGAGCTTCTGCTTGGCATCCCGGGCTCCTCGACGTACGGCGGGACCGCGGTGGTGGCCGACGCCGACGCCCCGCTCGACTTCAGCCAGGACTGCCTGCGCGAGGACACGACGGTGGTGGCCGAGGCCGACGACGGCCGCTCGATCGACCTCGATGTGCTCGTGCTGCTCGACGGGGTCACCGAGGAGTTCGCGGCCGACTTCTTCGTCGACGTGTCGCGGCCGTACGAGGCGCTCGGCATCCGGGTGGTGCCGACGTTCCAGGCCACCGAGCCGTTCGTCGGCGACGCCACCGTCGACATCATCAACGAGGCGCGGGCCCGGTTCCCGGGCGGGGTCGTCCCGCCGGAGTACGACGTGGTCGAGGTGCTGACGTCGAAGGACGTGCAGGCGCTGGGGCAGTACGCCATCGCGGGGCAGGCCGACTGCCTTGGCGGCATCGCCTGGGACCACCGCTCGTTCAACGTGTCGGAGGCGGTGGCGGCCGGCGTGCCCGAAGACGGGGTGGCGTTCGGGCCGCTGGTCTTCGACGCCAAGTTCGCGGCCAAGGTCACCGCCCACGAGATCGGGCACCTGCTGGGCGGCCAGCACCACTACGCCAACTGCGTCGAGGGGATCCAGTTGGACGAGGAGCTGTCGGGCGACACCAGCCCGTGCACGCTGATGGCCAACTTCTCCGACGTGGTCAGCCTGAAGTTCGGCGCCCTCAACGGCAAGGTCGTGCGGGGCTACGCCTTGCGCTACGCAACCGCCAACGACTGACTCCGGCTTCCGCACTCTGGAGGACATAGCGACCCGTATGCGGTACCTATGTCCTCCAGAGCCGAGGCGGGGTGCCGGCGAACCCCCTGTTCCGCGGTCCGACGGCGTATCGTTCCCAGCGAGGGAGACCGATGTCGGCCACTGAGGAACGCAGTCGCGCGGCGGAGATGACGATCGACGAACTGGCGCGCCGTTCGGGCACGACGAGCCGCAACATCCGCGCCTACCAAGAGCGCGGCCTGCTGCCCCCGCCCACCGTCATCGGCCGGGTCGGCTACTACAGCGAGGGCCACCTGGCCCGCCTCAAGCACATCGCCGAGCTGTCCGACCGCGGCTTCAGCCTGGCCTCGAT
>Ga0190267_10000093_pt1 | contig 18007 bp, 17 predicted proteins | sample Popmic239T_FD_140332 | JGI IMG/M metagenome (GOLD analysis project Ga0190267, IMG submission 140332) | Populus adjacent soil microbial communities from riparian zone of Oak Creek, Arizona, USA - 239 T | ecosystem: Environmental > Terrestrial > Soil > Riparian zone | place: USA: Arizona... | reverse complement strand
TGAGCGCAATGGCCCAGGTGCGGCTGCTCCGCACGCCGAGAGAGGTGCAACGGTGACCACCACGCTGGAGCAGTCGACGTACCGGGGGATCCCCCATCAGGAGCTGATCGAGGACTTCCGGCTGGCCTGCATCTCGCGGGCCCTCGACGACCGGGAGATGGCGCTGCAGAAGCAGTCCAAGGTGTTCTTCCAGATCAGCGGCGCGGGCCACGAGGCGCTGCTGCTCGCGCTGGCCCGGCACCTTCGCCCCGGCTACGACTGGTTCTTCCCGTACTACCGGGACCGGGCGCTGATGCTGGGCCTGGGCGTCACGCCGAGGGAGATCCTCCTGGAGGCGGTGGGCTCAGCCGAGGACCCGGCGTCGGGCGGCCGCCAGATGCCGTGCCACTGGGGCTATGCCGACAAGAACGTGGTGACCCAGTCGTCGCCCACCGGCTCGCAGTGCATCCCTGCGGTCGGCTGCGCCGAGGCGTCCCGCTACATCTCACGCCGGCCCCACCTGCCCGGCTGCGTCGCCCACGGCGATGAGCTCACGTACGTCTCGCTGGGCGAGGGCGCCACGTCGGAGGGCGAGTTCTGGGAGTCGCTCAACACGGCCTGCACGCTGCATCTGCCGGTGCTGTTCCTCGTGGCCGACAACGGCTACGCGATCTCGGTGCCGTCGTCCGACCAGTCCCCCGCGCCGATCTCGGAGATGGTGGCCGGGTTCCGAGGCCTGGAGATCTACAAGTTCGACGGGCGCGACTACTTCACCGCCCGGCGAGAGGGGTCGCGGGCGATCGCCCATGTGCGGGCCGGTGTGGGGCCCGGCCTCATCCACGCCACGGTCACCCGGCCGTACTCGCACTCGGCCGCCGACACCCAGTCGAAGTACCGGTCCGCCGAGGAGCTGGCCGACGAGGCCGAGCACGACCCGATCCTGCAATTGCAGCGGGCGCTGGTGCACGGCGGCGTCCTGTCCGACGACGAGGCCGAGGAGATCCGGGCCGAGGCGAAGCAGGCCGTCGCCGAGGCGGCTCGCGAGGCGCTGGCCGCGGCCAGGCCTGACCCGTCGACGATTACCGACCACGTGTACGTGCTGCCGGTCGTGTCGGAGCGGGAGTTGGGGCCGGACGACGAGGGCGGCGACGTCGTGGCCTTCGGCGAGTCGATCAAGCGGACGCTGCATGAGCAGATGGAGGCCGACGAGCGCATCCGGGTGTTCGGCGAGGACGTGGCCGACGCCCGGGAGCAAGTGCTGGCCAACGTCGAGGGCAAAGGCGGCGTGTTCGGGACCACCCACGGGCTGCAGCGGCGCTTCGGCATCGCCCGCTGCTTCAACACGCCGCTGGCCGAGGCCAACATCGTGGGTCGGGCGATCGGGCAGGCGATCCGGGGGCTGCGGCCGGCGCCCGAGATCCAGTTCTTCGACTACATCTGGCCCGCCATGCAGCAGATCAAGAGCGAGGCGGCCACGATCCGCTGGCGCTCGAACGGCGCGTTCAAGGTGCCGATGGTGCTGCGGGTCCCGATCGGGGGCTACCTCACCGGCGGGTCGATCTGGCACTCGCAGTGCGGCGAGTCGATCTTCGCCCACGTGCCCGGCCTGCTCATCGCCTTCCCGTCGCGGGCCCGTGACGCGGCGGGGCTGTTGCGGACCGCGTTCCAGGCCGAGGACCCGGTGCTGTTCCTCGAGCACAAGCACTTGCTGCGCCAGCCGTATACGCGGGACCCGTATCCGCCGTCGGACTACCTGATCCCGTTCGGCCGGGGTGCGGTGCGCAGGCCGGGCGACGACCTGACGATCGTGACGTACGGGGCCACGGTGGAGAAGTCGCTCCAGGCGGCCGCACGGTTGTCGTCGGAGGACGGCGTGGAGGTCGAGGTGATCGACCTGCGGTCGCTGGTGCCGTGGGACCGCGAGCTGGTGGCCGAGTCGGTGCGCAAGACCGGACGGGTGCTGGTCGTGCACGAGGACGTGCTGACGTGCGGGTTTGGCGCGGAGATCGCCGCATGGATCGCCGAGGAGCTGTTCTGCGATCTCGACGCGCCGGTCCGGCGAGTCGGCGCCCTGGACACCCACGTCGCCTACGAGCCGACCCTGGAAGACGCCGTCCTGCCGCAGGTAACCGACATCCACTCGGCCGCGCAGGCACTGGCCGGGTTTTAGATTCTTTGAACGCCTGCCCCGGCCCGTGAGCCGCCGCCGCACACGTCTGGGTGCCATTCGGGCGGGTCGGCCGACAGAACGGCACCCAGACGGGCGGGCGCCGCGCGCTGGAGTCGCAGTCTGGCTGGGGTTTTAGATTCTTTGAACGCCTGCCCCGGGCCGTGAGTGCCTTCGCCCGGGTGGACTCAGCGTTCAAAGAATCGCCCGCGCGCCCTCCGGCGTCCCGCTGCCGCGTGTTTGGGTGCCATTCGGGCGGGTCGGCCGACAGATCGGCACCCAGACGGGCGGGCGCCGCGCGCTGGAGTCGCAGTCTGGCTGGGGTTTTAGATTCTTTGAACGCCTGCCCCGGCCCGTGAGTGCCTTCGCCCGGGTGGACTCAGCGTTCAAAGAATGGGTCACGTCAGCCGAACGCGTGCACCCGGGTGCGCCATTCTTTGAACGCTGAGTCCCGCGTGGGGGCAGGCGTTCAAAGAATCGAGCGCGCGGGCCGGCGAGGGGCTAGGCGCCTTCGTAGGGGAAGCCGAGGTCGGGGGCGGTGACGAGGGCTTGGAAGGGCAGGCCGGCCTGGCGGGCCACCGACTCGGCCTGGCCGCCGCGGTCGACGAGGACAAGCACCAGCACCGGCTCGGCGCCGGCGTCGCGCACCGCCTCGACCGCTTGCAGCAACGACGACCCGCGGGTGGCAGTGTCCTCGGTGATCACGACCTTGTCGCCAGGGTCCAGCGCCCCGGCGACCACGCCGCCGCCGCCGTGGTCCTTGACCTCCTTGCGGACCGCGAACGCCTTCAGCGGACGCCCCCGGGTGGCCGCCACCGCCGCGGTCACATAGGCCACCGGGTCCGCCCCCATCGTGAGCCCGCCGATCGCGGTTGCCTCCGGCGGGATCACCGACAGCGCGGCGTCGGCCATCAGCACCATGCCGTCGGGCCGGCATGCGGTCTGCTTCGAGTCGATGAACCAGGAGCTGCGCCGGCCTGACTTCAGGACGAAGTCGCCCCGTCGAACCGAGTGCTTCAGCAGGTGGTCGCGCAGGTCTTCGAACATGCCGCCATCATCCCACCGCCAGACGCGACGGTGGGATGACGACAGGCCCCAGCTACGACACCCAGCCCTACGAGGGGTCCGGGTAGAAGTTCACCGAGAAGCCAGGCAGCACGGTGCCGCTGGGCAGGCCGATCGGCTGGACGATGCGGACGTCGCCGTCATCGGTGCGGATGCAGATCCACAGCTTCGAGGCGCTGGCATAGGCGTCGATGACGATGGTCTGCCCCAGGGTGGTGGTCTGGAAGACGGGATGGATCGGCAGCAGGTTCCCCGGCTCGGTGGCGCAGGACGACACCGGTGCCGAATCCGTGGTCGGCACCGGCAGCGAGTCGATGTCGATCACGTCGTGGGGCAGGGTGACCGTCAGCTTGCCGCCGGCCCGGGCGACCGCGGTGTTGACGCGGGCGCACAGGCTGACCTCGCTGGCGGTCACGGTGTTGGTCACCTTGATGCTGGTGCCGAGCAGGGTGGTGTCGGTCACCGGGGAGACGCAGGTGGCCGACGGCACGTTGGACGGGTTGTTGGTGTCCACCCACGTGACCGACACCCGGTTCGAGGCGAAGTGGGCGTTCTGGCCGAAGTACTCATGGGTGACGGGGACCGGCGAGCTCACGTTGGCGCTGCAGGAGAGCGCGCTCGTGCAGTTGTTGATGTACTGGCCCGCCGTCGGCGAGATCGTCCGCAGGATAGTGATCTCCTCGACGAACAGCTGGCTCGAGGTAATCGTCACGATCGTGCCGAGGGGCACGATGTACTCGGACGCGGTGGTCCTGACCAGGTTTGGCGCCAGGTTGCCGTGATCGGCGCCTGCCGGGCCTGCGGCCAATCCGAGCGGGGCGGCGAAGACGACAGCCGCCGCCGCGACGCGAGAGAACAGCTTGGTGAGTTTCAAAGGAGATCCCCTGGGTTCCACAGCCACCCGATGTGGCTGTACATACTCTATTACGTCTTTTCAGGGAACCCGTGTTGCTTTTTCTCGCCAATCACCGCGGCGGGCGGATGAGGCGGGCCTCCCGGTGGGCGTCGAGGGCGTCGTCAGGCAGCGCGAGGACCTGCTCGACCAGGGTCGACAGGTCCCGCGGCGAGAACGGCTTGGAGATGTAGTCGACGGCTCCGGCGTCGAGCGCCCTGGCCACGTCCCGGTCCGACGACTTGGCCGACACCACGATGACCCGCCTGGGCGCGTTGTCGAAGCGGGGCAGGTTGTCGAGCACGCCCCAGCCGTCCATCACCGGCATCATCACGTCCAACAGCATCAGGTCGAACCGCTCCTCGGCCACCCGCTGCAAGGCGGTCTCGCCGTCCGCGGCCAAGGCGGTCTCGTGCCCGTCGGACTCCAGGTTGACCCGCAGCATCAAGAGGATGTCGGGCTCGTCGTCGACGATGAGGACCCGGGCCACCGCCTACCGCCCCGGTTCAATGCGCACGCGGCCGGACCCCTCGGTCACCGAGCCGATCTCGAACGCCCGTACGCCGTGGTCCCGCAACACGTCGAGCGCTCGGAACGCGTCGCCCGGCGGCACTACTGCGATCATCCCGACCCCCAGGTTGAACACTCGCGCCATCTCCTCGTCGGACACCCCGCCGAGGTGCTGAATCTCACTGAAGATACGCGGTGCCTCCCAACGCCCGCGAGATACGACGGCGTCCACCGAGTCCGGCAGGATGCGGTTGAGGTTGCCAGGGATCCCGCCGCCGGTGATGTGGGCCACCCCCCGCAGGTCGACGGCGTCGCGCAGGGCCACGATCGCCGCCGCGTAGATCACCGACGGCTCGAGCAGTTCCTCGCCCAGCGTACGGTGGGCGCCCTCCCACGCAGGGGTGTCGAGGGTCTTGCCCGCCTGCTCCAGCAACACCTTCCTCGCCAGCGAGTAGCCGTTCGACCGCAGCCCTGGCGACGGCAGCCCGAGCAGGACGTCGCCCGGCTGGATGTGCGCCCCGGTGATGATCCGGTCCCGCTCGACCACGCCGACGGCGAAGCCGACGATGTCGAACTCGCCCGGCTCCATCGCGCCGGGGTGGGCCGCCATCTCGCCGCCGATCAGGGCGCAGCCCGCCTGCCGGCAGCCGACGACCATGCCCTCGACCAGCTCGCTGATGTGCTCCGGGTCGAGGTGCCCGACCGCGATGTAGTCGAGGAAGAACAGCGGCTCGGCCCCTTGGCACACGAGGTCGTCGACGCACATCGCCACCAGGTCGATGCCGATGGTGTCGAACCGGCCGGTGGCGTGGGCGAGGTAGGCCTTGGTCCCGACGCCGTCGGTCGACGAGACCAGCACCGGGTCGCGATAGCGGTCGCGGGGGAAGGCGAACAGGCTGCCGAACCCGCCGATGTCGCCGACGACCTCGGGCCGGTACGTCGAGCGGACCTTGTCCTTGATCAGCTGGACGGCGCGGTCGCCGGCCTCGATGTCGACCCCGGCGGCGGCGTAGGTGGCGCCCCCGGCGGCGTCGTCAGCCACGGACAGGCGAAGGCGGGACCGGCTGCTCCAGCACCGACTTCGACAACGTCACCGGCACCTTCGTGGGGTAGTCCCCGGTCAGGCACGCATTGCAGAACCCGGCCCCAGGAGCGCCGATGGCCTCGACCAGGTTGTCCAGGGTCAAGAAGTTGATCGAGTCGACCCCGAGGTAGTCCTGCATCTCGGCCTGGGACATGTTGGCGGCCAGCAGTTCGGACTGGGTGCCGGTGTCGATGCCGTAGAAGCACGGCCACTTGTACGGCGGCGACGACACCCGCAAGTGCACTTCGGCCGCGCCCGCGTCCCGCAGCATCCTGACCATCGCCCTGGTGGTGGTGCCCCGGATGATCGAGTCGTCCACCACGATCAGCCGCTTGCCGGTGATGTTCTCCCGCAGCGGATTGAGCTTGCGGCGCACGCCCCGATTGCGCATCTCCTGGCTGGGCGCGATGAAGGTGCGGCCGATGTAGCGGTTCTTCACCAGCCCCTGGCCGTACGGGATGCCGCTGCGCTTGGCGTACCCCTCGGCGGCGGGCACGCCCGACTCGGGCACCCCCATGACCATGTCCGCGTCGACCGGCGCCTGCTGGGCCAGCAGCTCGCCCATCCGGCGGCGGGCGCCGTGGACCTCCTTGCCGTACAGGCGGGAGTCGGGGCGGGCGAAGTACACGAACTCGAACACGCACAGCGTGGGCGTCCGCCGCTCGGCGGGGTACGGGCTGACGCTGCGGACCCCGGACTTGTCGATGATGACCATCTCGCCCGGCTCCACCTCGCGCATGAAGTGGGCGCCGACGACGTCGAGGGCCGGGCTCTCCGACGCCAGCACGAAGCCGGAGTCGAGCTTGCCCAGGCACAGCGGGCGGAACCCGTTGGGGTCGCGCACGCCGATGATGTGGTCGGCGTCCATGAGCACGAACGAAAAGGCGCCCTCGATGTGCGGGAGCACCTTCAGCAGCGCCTGCTCCAAGTCGTCGCCCTCGGGGCTCTCCTCGCCCTCCGGCGGGAACTCCCGGGAGATCAGCTCGGCCACCAGGTCGGTGTCGGTGGTCGACATGCCAGGCAGCATCCCCGCCATCTCGGCCAGGGCCGAGGTGTTGGTCAGGTTGCCGTTGTGGGCCAGGGCGAACCCGGCCCGGCCGACGCCGCGGAACACCGGCTGCGCGTTGCGCACGTTGCTGGAGCCGGTGGTCGAGTACCGGGTGTGGCCGATGGCCAGGTACCCGTCGAGGGCGGCCAGGTTGTACTCGTTGAAGACATTGGTGACCAGGCCCATGCCCCGGTCGACGGTGATCACCTCGCCGTCGCTGACGGCCATCCCCGCCGACTCCTGGCCTCGGTGCTGCAAGGCGTACAGCCCGTCGAAAGTCAGGTGGGCCACAGGAAGGCCGAGAGCGCACACCGCGAAGACACCGCAAGCTTCCTTGGGTGAATCGTCGGAGTGATCGCCGCCCTCGCCCGAGGGGGTGGTGGTCACAGGCTCCATTCTCGCACAGGGCTGGTTCAAGACCGCGCTTCCCCCACCGGTTCCGGCTGCGGCTCGGCGACCGGGGGCGCGACAGGTGCCGCGACCGGTGCCGCGACGGGGGCGGGGGCGGCGACGGGGGCGGCAGGGGCGGGAGCGGGCTCCGGCTCGGGGCGCAGGATGGCCCGCACCGGCCCGCGCAGGGCGCGGAACACCATGCCCGCCACCAACAGCGTGATGGCGATGAACAGCAGGTTGCGCCCCGGCTCGAACGACGACGTCCGCACGCGCCCTCGCAGCAGCAGGCCGCCAGGCGCGTTCTGCTCCACCCAGAAGTTGAACAGCCGGACGTGGTAGTCGAGCAGCCCCCACCCGAGGGCGGCGGCCGCGCCGGGCAGCAGGAACCGGGTCGCGCCGAGCCCGATGACCGCGCACATCAAGAACGCGGTGGCCATGCCGATCAGTGCCGCGGTCTTGGCCGTCTTGAGGTTCTGGTGGCGGTCGGCGGTGAACAGCGACAGCACCGAGCGGGGGAAGATGGCGTTGGTCCGCCGGTTCACCCCCGGGTCCTTGGGCAGGCCGCCGTCGTAGAGCTCGGCGGCCCGGCGGCGGGCCAGCTCGTCGCCGATGTTGATGTCGGCGGTGACGGCCCGGTCGACCGAGAAGCTGACCAGGTCCGCGTCGACCTCGACCGGGGATCCCTGTTGGGCCCGCAAGGCGCTGGCCACGGCGTCTTGGTACGGGTCTCGGAGCACCCGGTGGAGGATCTGGATCCCCACCCGGTTGCTGGTCATCTCCTCCAGCGTGCCGATGCCCGCCCACAAGAAGGCGAAGGCCGACGCGACGAGGAACGCGAGTCCTCCCGCGGCCACGCGCGTGACCGGCGGTGGGGGAGCGAGTCTGCCCCCCGGCAGCGTGCTCACAAACGACCCTCCACGTACATGCGAGCGGCGGCCGTCGCCCGGGCCGCCTGACGGCGATCATGGTAGGGGCAGGGCCACCCGAACCCCGAACGCGACGAAAGGGCATAGGCGACGATGCCATCACCCATGCCCTTTCGTAGTCCCGGGGGGCGGGACGTTCTTTTGCTGCTTTAAGCGACTGAGCCGGCCCCGCCGTCGGCGTCGTTGCCGTCGGCCTCGTCGGCTTCCTCGCCGCTTGCCTCAGTCGACTCGGCCGAGTCGTCCGAGCAGGAGTCCCCAGTGGTGTCGGCCTCGTCGGCCTCGGACGGCGCCGGCTCTGACCCACCCAGATTCGGAGCCAGCCCGGGAGGAGGGGCGAGCTGTGGGCAGGCAAAGTCGACGCCGCCGAGGCCGGGCGTCACCACCGTGGGAGGAAGAACATTCACGCTCGGCACGTCCATGCCCGAGCCGTCGTGGTCGCCGCCACCGGGGGGAGGCGTGATCGAGCCGCCGTCCCAGGGCAGGATGCCGCCGCCGTTGCCGCCGCCGTCGCCGCCGCCGGTGCCGCCGCCGGGGGGAGGCGTGACACCGCCGTTGGCCGGAGGCTGCACGCCGTCGACGATTGACAGGACGAACTGGCTGCCGCTCTCAAGCGAGTGGAGCACGCCGTCAGTGGCGAACCCGCCGCCCAGGGGCTCGGACGGGACGATGTCGATCAGCGAGGCGATCAGGTTGTCGCTGGGCGAGCCCGGAGTCTCCCGTGCCTCCGCCGCACTGCGGGCGCCATTGCCCTTGAACGGCTGGATGAACTGGGTGAGCCCGTAGGCGGCTGCGCTCATGCCGATCACGCCGGCCAGCACGCCCGCCGACGCCTTGACGGCGGTGGGCTTGCTCTGCAGGGCGCGGCGAAGGCTGCGAGAGGTGACCATGTCCGGATCCGTCCTAGGCCGCGATGGAGGTCGGGTAGGGGACGGCGTCGAGCAGGTCGATCAACTGCATCGACTTGGCCGGGTTGTAGAAGGCGAGGGCGAACCCGTCGCAGGTCGAGGCCACGCCGGGGATCGGCGTCGTGCGGCACTCGGCGCCGGCGGCCGGGTAGCCGGTGACCGGGACCTGGAAGGTCAGCGCCACGTTCTGGTACGCCTGCCGCTTGCCAACCCGCACGGTGAGGACCTTCGAGCGGGAGTTGTACCGCCAGCGGGCGACCACTCGGTTGCCGCTCGTCGGCTCCTCGTCGGCCTCGTAGACGAACATGCCGACCGGGCCGTCGTAGGTGTAGGTCGTGAGGTGCGGGAGCGACATCGGCTGGACCACGCCGTCCTTCAGGGCCTGGACGGTGAAGTAGTCCGGGCCTGACTGGACGATCTTGAGCACGTAGCCGTCGGTGCCCATCCGGTTGAGATCACCGGCGGCCCGGACGTCGGCGCCAGGGATCTGCTCGAGAATGTCTTCAGCGGTCGGCAGGTCGTCGCTGCCGGGCAGGCCCTTCTGGGCCTGGCACACGGTGTCGCACGGAGGCGGATCGCAGGCGTCGCCCTTGCCGTCGCGGTCGGTGTCCTTCTGGTCGGAGTTGGGCGTGTGGACGCAGTTGTCCATCGAGTCAATGTCGCCGTCGCCGTCGCCGTCGCGATTGGTCGGGTCGGTGCCGCTCCAGACCTCGGTGCCGTCCTCCCAGCCGTCGAAGTCGGTGTCGGGGAGGGTGGGATCGGTCTTGCGGGGGTTGCTCGGGTCGCCGTAGGTGCGGTTGACCTCGTAGCCGTCGGGCAGACCGTCGTCGTCGGTGTTCTGGACGTCGGGGTTCGTGCGGCGGAGGTTCGTGCCCGAGCCGTACGTGGTGTAGAGCTCGTAGCGGTCGGTCAGCCCGTCCTGATCGGGGTCGTCGCACGCGTCGCCCTTGCCGTTCAGGTTGCGGTCGGCCTGGTCCGGGTTGGCGATCGTCTGACAGTTGTCAGTCGTGTCGGAGACGCCGTCGTCATCTTGATCGCCGGCGGCGCCGTAGGCCGTGGCGGTCAGTGCGAGGAGCGTGACCAGGAGAAGGGTTAGGAATCGACGAAGAGTGCGCATTTTGGGTTCCCCCGCCCAACTGTGGAGTGACGTTTGAGCGGTCAGACCGCTCGCTGGTGTGGTTTTGGTTCTGGCGAACGGGCCGGCACCCGATTGGAGTGCCGGCCCGTTCCCCGGTAGTGCTGGTCCTGCGTGGGGTCCTTAGCTCGCCGGCGTCTTGGCGTTGATGAAGAACTCCCAGATGTTCTCGACGGCCTGGGGCTGGGCCCGGGTGGCGTCGTTCTTGAGCCAGAGCTTCACGGTGTAGGTCTGCTCGTCGTCGGCGGCGATCTCACCCAGCTGGGCCGGGGTCTCGGGCTTCAGGTCAGCAAGCTTGCCGTGGTAGATCGGCGCACCGCAGGTGGTCAGGTCCAAGGCGTTGGTCACCGTGGTCTCAGGACCGCAGGTGGGCGCCGGGCTCGTCTGGATGTCGATGTACAGGTTGTTGAACTGGTCGATCTTCTCGTTGCGGGCCGCAGCCTGCTCCGGGGTGTCGGCCGGGTTCGGGATGCACTCTTCGCAGGTGGCGAAGATGGAGTAGGTCACCTTCACGCTGTTCAGGTTCGTGACGGTGAAGTCCTGGTCAGAGAAGTCCTGCGCGCCGTCCGAGTTGGTCGGGTACAGGGCGGTCTCGCTGAAGTCGATCGGCAGCGTCGCGTCGACGGTCAACTGACCACCGACGGCACGGTTGCCGGCGAACTTCGCCGAGGTGAGGAAGTAGGCGACAGCGACACCCGCGAGGATCGCCACCAGCCCAAGGGCCACAACGGAGGTCTTCTTGCTCCGGTGTCCCCAAGTCGTCTTCATTTCCGTTGCCATTGGTCGAGGCTCTCCTTCAGTGTGTAGTGCGATGTTTGCCGGGACCGGACCGAAGCCCCCCGGTGGTGCGGTACTGCAACTGCTACTGCGGTCGTGCTTGGCTGCTTGATGGCAACCTGCCGAGGCATCTCAGCGAGGACGGAATTCGCCGGGCCCCTCGGTGTCTCCTTCTTTCGGACTAGTTATTCGGGGACTTGAGTGAGGGGAACTTCCGCCCGAACCACCACGAACGGGCCCAAAACCGGGCCGTGAGGACTAGTCAGTGATCGATCTGCACACCCATTCCACGGCTTCGGACGGCAGCGAGTCGCCCGCCCGCGTGGCCGAACTGGCTGCTCAGGCGGGGTGCACGGCGTTCGCGCTCACCGATCACGACGGGTTGGACGGAATTTTTTCGGCCCAGCAGGCGGCGGCCGCGGCCAACGTCCGGTGTGTCCCGGGTTGTGAGATCTCCAGCCCACATGCTGGGACGTTGCACCTGCTCGTGTACTTCGTGGAGCCCGGCGAGGGGCCGCTACAGGACGAGCTGCGCCGGTTGCAGGAGATTCGCCACGACCGCAACCTCCGGATGGTGGCCACGCTGGCGGGCCTGGGCCTGCCGATCACCTATGAAGAGGTGGCCGCCGAGGCGGGCGGCGTGGGCGTGGGCAGGCCGCATGCGGCCGCGGTGCTCGTGCGCAACGGGGCGGCCGAGTCGGTGCAGGACGCTTTCGACCGGTATCTGTCCAAGGGCCGGCCGGGTTACGTCGAAAAGGAGCGCCTGCCGGTCGACCAGGCCGTGCGGCTGGCCCGCGCCTCCGGCGGGGTCGCCGTCCTCGCCCACCCCCTCAGCCTCAACTTGACGTTGAGGGAGCTGGACTCGTTCGTGGCCGAGTTGGCGGCCGCGGGCGTGGCCGGGATCGAGGCGGTGTACGGCCGGTACTCGCCCGAGGAGCGGGCCGAGCTGGTCGACCTGGCCGCTCGGCACGGGCTGGTGGCGAGCGGCGGGTCCGACTTCCACGGCGCCTACAAGCCGGACTTGGCGGTGGGCGTCGGCCGGGGGGACCTCGACGTCGCCGACGACGTGCTCGACCAACTCGAGTCCCGCCGCCCCTGACCCCCTGAACCCCTTGCGACAATCCACAGCACCTGCTGCTGTGGATTGTCGGGTTTTTGGGGGGGTGACGCGACGAAGCCCGGCCTCCACCACCAGGCCGGGCTCCGCCACGGGAGGCTTCGGTTACAGCAGGACTACGGGCAGCGGTTGCCCGCGGTGGGCACGGTGCCGTCGACGGCCGACGGGAACGGGTTGCCGGCGGCGATCGTGCCGTTGGTCAGCTCGACGACCACGAGGTTGCCGGGGCTGGTCGAGCCGGTGTTGCAGGCCGGGCCGGTGCCGCTGTAGCGGCCGATGGCGACCTTGGTCGGGCTGGCGTTGTTGTAGACGGTGACCTTCCAGCTCTGCGCGCCGCCGACGAAGCCGCCGGTGCGGGTCGCGGTGTACGAGCAGGCGTTGGCGTAGACGAGGCCGGCCGGGCTGTTGGCGCCGGTGGTAGCCACGCAGCCTTCGACCCCGCTGGGAACGGTGTCAGCGGACGCGCCGCCGAACGCGCCGAGACTGAGGCTGCCCGCGGAAAGGGCAGCGACAACGAGAAGCTTGCGCACGAATGTTCTCCTTATGGTCGTCCCTCGGGAGTGGGACGCGAGTGTGGTGATGCTGTGGTTGCCAGGAGCCTCGGGAGCGGCCCCCGACCCCTGTTTCGCTGTAACCGCGGCATTTCCTGCCCCGATTGCCCCACTTTGACCCCCCATTTGGGGGGTAGGCCGCTCAGGCCGCGTTTTCCACACCAGCAGGTGGTGGGGAAACCGCGAACGGGCCGGTCAGGAGGGGTGCCTAGGAAGCTGCGAGGGCGGCGGGGATGGCGCCCTTCCACGCGTCGGCGGCATCGGCCACGGCCACGTCGAGCAGCCCTTCGACCACGAGGCGGTCGCCGCCGCTGCCGCCGAGGAACGACACCGGCACGCCCGCCGCCGAGGCCCGGCGGAACACGGCTTGGGCCGCGTCGGGCTCGGCGCACACAACGACCCGCGACGGCGACTCCGAGAACAGCTCGACGTGGGTGGACGGGCCGACGACCCTGGCCCCCACACCCGAGCGCACCGCCATCTCGGCCAGCGCCACGCCGAGGCCGCCCTCGGAGACGTCGTGCACGCCGGCGAGAGCGCCTTCGTTGACCAGTTCGGCGACGAAGGCCAGCAGCCGCTTGTGCAGGTCGAGGTCGAGCCGCGGCAGCCTGCCCGTCTTGCGGCCGTGGCGCCGGGCCGCCAAGAGCGAGCCGCCCAGGTTGGCCTCGGTCTCGCCCAACAGCAGGAGCCTGCCGTTCTCGATGAAGCGGACGCCGGGCGGGCGGCGGTCGAGGTGGTCGATCAGGCCGAGCACGCCCACGACCGGCGTGGGGTCGATGTCCCTGCCCGCCGACTCGTTGTACAGCGAGACGTTGCCGCCGATCACCGGCAGGGCGAGGGCCCGACACGCCTCGGCCATCCCGTCGATCGACTCCGAGAGCTGCCACATGACCTCGGGGTGCTCGGGGTTGCCGTAGTTGAGGCAGTTGACCAGCGCCACCGGGCGGGCGCCCGCGCAGGCCACGTTCAACGTCGCCTCGGCCACGTTCAACGCGGTGCCCTGCCGCGGGTCGAGCGCGCACCAGCGGGCGTTGCCGTCGGTCGACAGGGCCAGGCCGCGGTCGGACGCAGGCAGGCCAGGAGCCTTCAGGCGCAAGACGGCGGCGTCGCCGCCCGGCCCCTCCACGGTGTTGAGGAAGAGCTGGTGGTCGTACTGGCGGTAGATCCAGGCCGGATCGGCGAGCAGGGCGAACAGGTCGGCGGCGACGTCGTCGGGCGCGGGCAGGGCGGTCGTCGGGTCGTCGGCCTGGCGGGCGTCGTAGTCGGCCGGCTTGGCCATCGGGCGGTCGTAGCGGGGCTTGTCCTCTTCGAGCGACGCGGCCGGGATGTCGGCCAGCACCTCGCCGTCCATGCCGTCGAGGATGCGCAGCCTCCCGCTGCCGGTCACGACGCCGATCACCGACGCGTCGACGTCCCAGCGGCGGCAGATGTCGAGGGCCTGGTCGAGGTGCTCAGGGCGCACGATCGCCAGCATCCGCTCCTGGCTCTCGCTCAGCATGACCTCCCACGGCTCCATGCCCGGCTCGCGGACGTGCACGGCGCGCACGTCGACGTCCATGCCGACGCCGCCCTTGGCCGCCGTCTCGCTGGTGGCCCCGGTGATGCCGCCCGCGCCCAGGTCCTGCACGCCGACGGCCAGGCCGAGGTCGAGCAGCTCGAGGCAGGCCTCGATCAGCAGCTTCTCCTCGAACGGGTCGCCCACTTGCACGTTGGGCCGCTTCGAGTCGTCGTCGTCCTCGGAGAACCCTTCGCTGGCCATCGTCGCGCCGCCGATGCCGTCCCGGCCGGTGGACGACCCGATCAACACGGCCAGGTTCCCGTTGCCGGAGGCGCGCCCGAGCACGAGGCGCTCCTTCGGCATCACGCCAAGACAAAGGACGTTGACGAGGGGGTTCTCCGCATAGCACTCGTCGAACACCACCTCGCCGCCGATGGTGGGCACGCCGACCGAGTTGCCATAACCCGAGATCCCGTTCACCACGCCCTCGAAGATCCAGCGGCTGCGGGGGTCGTCGAGGGGCCCGAAGCGGAGCGGGTCCATCACCGCAATCGGCCGGGCGCCCATCGTGAAGACGTCGCGGATGATCCCGCCCACGCCGGTTGCAGCGCCTTGATAGGGCTCAATGGCAGAGGGGTGGTTGTGGCTCTCGATGCGAAGGGCGACCGCGATGCCGTCGCCTGCGTCGATGACGCCCGCGCCCTCCCCTGGGCCGACCAGCACATGGGCGGCCTCGGACGGCAGCCGTCGCAAGTGGATGGCGGACGACTTGTACGAGCAGTGCTCGCTCCACATCACGCCGTACATCGCCAGTTCGAGGTGGTTCGGGGTGCGGCCGAGGATGCGCTCGATGCTCGCCGCCTCCTCGTCCGTGAGGCCGAGGGCACGGTGGATTGCGGAGCTGCTCACGGGCCCCACGCTATCGGTCGGCCAATGGGTTCCTGATGACCTGAATGACGTGGGAAAGAGGTTTCTCCGACAATGGCAAAAGAACGTTGTTCTTGAATTCGCGCTGAGACGTGATGAATACTGCGTCAATGGCCACACGTAAGAAGGCGGCGGCACCGACCAAGTCGATGTCAGCCGAACACAAGCAGGCACTGGCGATCGGCCGTGAACAAGGCCGAGCCGTGCGCCGTTATCTGGAGGCGCTCGAAGCGCACAAGCCCAAGCGGGGACGCAAGCGCACCCCCGATTCCATTCAAAGGCGGCTCGACGCGATCGAAGAGCGCCTGCCCGCCGCAGACCCGCTCAGCCGTCTCCAGCTTGTGCAGGAGCGCATGGATCTTCAGGCCGAGTTGGCCAGCAAGTCGAACACCGTCGACATCGGGTCCCTCGAAGAGGAATTCGTCAATGCCGCCCGCGAGTACGGCGATCGCAAGGGCATCAGCTACGCCGCTTGGCGCGAGGCCGGGGTCGATCCCGCCGTGTTGAAGCGGGCCGGCATCCGCCGCGGCAGCGCCGAGTAACCACCCAGTCGTTCTGGCAAGCCGTACTTCCCCGCTCTGGAGGACATACCAACGCTATGGCGTTGCTATGTCCTCCAGTCGCGTGGCGGCCGCGGTGAGGAGCGAGCGGAGCAGGACGGCGCCGTCGGTGGAGCCGAGCAGCGGCTCAACGGCCCGCTCGGGATGCGGCATCAGGCCCACGACGTTGCGACCTTCATTGCAGATGCCGGCGATGTCGTCAATCGATCCGTTGGGATTGTCGACGTAGCGCAGGACGACGCGATCTTCGCCTTTGAGGGCGTCCAACGTGTACTGGTCACAGGTGTAGTTGCCCTCAAAATGATTGATGGGAACGCTGAGGAGTTGTCCTGGCTCGGCCTCGCCGGTCAAGGCTGAATCCTTCGTTTCCACCCGGAGTTGCACGGTGGTGCAGAGGAACTTCAGGCCCGCGTTCTTCTGCAGCGCACCAGGCAGCAGCCCCGCTTCGGTGAGGACTTGGAACCCGTTGCAGATGCCGACGACGGGCCCGCCCGACGCCGCGAATTCCTGCACTGCCTCCATCACCGGGGAGAACCGGGCAATGGCGCCAGGTCGGAGGTAGTCGCCATGGGCGAAACCACCGGGAAGGATCACCGCGTCAAAGCCGGAGAGCGTGCGATCGCCGTGCCAAACAAGCTCGCCCTTGCCCCCCAGCGCGCCGACTGCCTCGATGGCGTCGTGCTCGCAATTCGAGCCGGGGAACAGCACCACCCCGACTCGGGCGCTCATGCCGGCTCCAGGGTGATCGTGCTGTCCTCGATGACGGGATTGGTGAGGAACCGCTTGCACAGCTCTTCGACCTGGCCGCGGGCAGCGGCCTCGTCGGCGGCGTCGATGGTCAGCCGGATCGCCTTGCCCACCCGGACGCCGGAGACGCTGTCGAATCCGAGGGCGGGAAGGGCCCGCTCGATCGTGGCGCCCTGCGGATCGGCGATGCCGGGCCGCAATGTCACCTCGACCAGCACGTTGAAAGCGGTCATGCGCCGAACGTCTTGCCGGTCAGCCGCTCGTAGGCCTCCACGTACCGGGCCGACGACGACTCGACCACCTCTTGGGGCAGCGAGGGCGGCGGCGGCGTCTTGTCCCAGCCGGTGGTCTCCAGCCAGTCGCGGATCGGCTGCTTGTCGAACGACGGCGGGGTCTTGCCCACCTCGTACTGGTCGGCGGGCCAGAAGCGGGACGAGTCGGGCGTCAGCACCTCGTCGCAGATCGCCAGCTCGCCGTCGATGAAGCCGAGCTCGAACTTGGTGTCGGCGATGATGATCCCCCGCTGGGCGGCCCAGTCGGCACCCCGCTGGTAGGCGGCCAGCGAGATCTCCCGAGCCGCCTTGGCCACGTCGGGGCCGACGATGTCGCAGGCCTGCTCGAAGGTGATGTTCTCGTCGTGGCCGGTCTCGGCCTTGGTCGACGGGGTGAAGACGGGCTCGGGCAGCTTGTCGGACTCCTGCAGGCCTGACGGCAGCGGCGTGCCGTGCATGGTCCCCGAGGTCTTGTACTCCTTCCACGCCGAGCCGCTGAGATAGCCGCGGACGATGCACTCGATGCTGAGCATGTCCGCCTTGCGCACCAGCATCGAGCGGCCCGCCACGTCCGGGACGTCGTTGGGCGGGAAGTCGGCCGGGTCGACGGAGATGAGGTGGTTGGGCGCGATGTCGCCGAGGAGGTCGAGCCAGAACGCGGTCATGCCGGTGAGGACCCGGCCCTTGTTCGGGATGGGCTCGGCCATCACCACGTCGAACGCGGAGACGCGGTCGGACGCCACCATCAGCAGGCGGTCGTCGCCGGCGTCGTAGATGTCTCGGACTTTGCCGGAATACACGTGCTTCACAGGATCCCCTCCGGGGTGTACTTGGCGGCTTCGGGATGGCGCTCCACGACCGCTTCTACCCGTTCGACGAAGCGCTGGACCTGCTGGGGGGCGCGCCCGACGAACTCGATCGGCGCGCCCAGGTCGACATCGGCGGCCAGCGGGTTCTCGTCTGCGCCTTCCCGCAGCGCGAGGGCGGCGGCCACCGCCTTGGTCTTGACCAGCTCGTGGGCCTCCTCGCGCCCCATGCCGTCCTTCACCAGCGACATGAGCAGCTTGGTGGTGGCGAGGAACGGGAGGTAGCGGCGCAGCTCGCGCTCGATGACGGCGGGGAAGGCGCCGAACCCGTCGAGCACGGTGAGAAACGTCTCGAACAGCCCGTCGATGGCGAAGAAGGCGTCGGGCAGGGCCACCCGGCGGACCACCGAGCAGGACACGTCGCCCTCGTTCCACTGGTCGCCGGCCAGACCGGCGGCCATGGTCAGGTGCCCCCGCAGGATGGTCATGAACCCATTGATGCGCTCACACGACCGGGTGTTCATCTTGTGTGGCATGGCCGACGAACCGACCTGGCCGGCCTGGAAGCCCTCGGTCGCCAGCTCCTGCCCCGCCATCAGCCGGATCGACTTGGCGAGGTTGGCCGGACCGGAGGCCGCTTGCACCAGC
>Ga0190267_10000092_pt1 | contig 18069 bp, 20 predicted proteins | sample Popmic239T_FD_140332 | JGI IMG/M metagenome (GOLD analysis project Ga0190267, IMG submission 140332) | Populus adjacent soil microbial communities from riparian zone of Oak Creek, Arizona, USA - 239 T | ecosystem: Environmental > Terrestrial > Soil > Riparian zone | place: USA: Arizona... | reverse complement strand
TCTTCGTCGTCGCCGTACTTCACACTGTCGAGCAGGTCGCCCGGGTCGAGGCCGAGCGCTTCGGCCACTGCCAGCATCACCGTCAACGACGGCCACCACTCACCGGCCTCGATCTTCTGGAACATCGAGCGCGTAATGCGAGCGCGCCTGCACACCTCATCAGCCGTCAGTCCGCGCGCGACGCGCGTTCGCCGTAGCGCACGGGCGAGGCGAGCGAGGTGTTCTGGGCCAGGCTCCAGCGGGTCCGGAGGCGCGAGGGCTTGGACGTTGGCGGACAACAGTTCAATGGCGCCGAGGATGTCGCTCAGCGTTCGCTCTAACGCGTCGTCGTGGCTGAAGCTCGCCAACGCGAGGGCGGTGTTCACCGGCGAGTAACTCGACCCTTCGAATGCGGCCGAGAGTTGGGCGATCACGTTTTTGACACACCGGTCGACGCTGCTCACGTCCCGGACGTCGAAGAACACGGTCCGCAATTGGGCGATGTCAAACGGGAGGTCGGGGTCCTCAGATATCAGCACAACCGGCCTGCGCGCTGCGTGCCTGATGCCGAGCTCGTAGTAGACGTTCGCATTGCTCCCCGTCAGGTCGGCGATCACCGCCGCCGCCTCCAAGACGTGTTCCACGACCTGGACTGAGATGTTGCCGGGGAGGCCGATCTGGTCTGCCCGCACCGCGGTGAGCCCCACGGCCGATGCCGCCTTCGCCACGATGTACTGGAAGACGGTGTCGTTGCGCCGTCGCTCGGGAGTCTCCTCGGCGCCGATCGGGCCGATGAAGAACAGCTCTTGGTCGAACGACGGCAAGTCGGCCATGTAGGCACAACGTAGCGTGACAACCGCGGTGAATGTTGCCTATGCGTCTTCTTTTCCGACAGGGGCTCGTTCAACCGCCGGCGGCATCGAGCAGGCGGTCGGCGGCGGTGTAGGGGTCGACCTTGCGGGCCAGCAGGTCGGCCCGCAGCGAGTCGAAGGTCGCCCCCGCGGTCGCCTCTTGGGCGCGCTGCTCCAGGCGGTGCAGCACGATCTCGCGCAGCTCCTCGTTCAGCCGCCGCTCCCGTCGCCGCTCCAACTCGCCGCTCGACTCGAGGTACTCCCGGTGCTCGCCGATGGCGCGCCACAGCCCGTCGACGCCCTCGCCGCTCGCGGCCACAGTCCGCACGACCGGCGGGCGCCAGTCGCCCATGTGCATGTTCATGTCGAGCATGTTGTTGAGGTCGCGCTCGGCCTCTTGCACGCCGGGGCGGTCGGCCTTGTTGATCACGAAGAGGTCGGCCACTTCGAGCAGGCCTGCCTTGTTCGCCTGCACTGCGTCGCCCCAGCCGGGGTTGACGACGACGACGGTGGTGTCGGCGGCGCCCGCGATCTCGACCTCGACCTGGCCGACGCCGACCGTCTCAACCAGCACGTAGGGCAGCCCGGCGGCGTCGAGCACCCGGATCGCCTCCGGGGTGGCCAGCGAGAGCCCGCCGAGGTGGCCCCGGGTCGCCATCGAGCGGATGAACACGCCTTGGTCGAGGGCGTGGTCCTGTATGCGGACCCGGTCGCCGAGGATGGCGCCGCCGGTGAAGGGCGAGGACGGGTCGATGGCCAGCACGCCGACGTCGGCCCCGCCGCTGCGGACCTGGGCGATCAGCCGGTTGGTCAGCGTCGACTTGCCCGCGCCCGGTGCCCCGGTGATGCCGACGGTGTACGCGTTGCCGCCCAGCGGATAGGTCAGCCTGCCGACCAGCCTGGCCGCGTCGCCGCCCCGCTCCACCAGCGAGATCAGCCGGGCCAGCGCGGCGCGGTCGCCGGAGACGGCGGCGTCGACGAGGGCTTGGGGGTCACGGGTCCGCATAGCGACCCGGGGACGTTAACTGGGCGGGCTGCGCCTGCAGCAACCCGCCGCTCTGCGATTCTTTGAACGCTCAGCCCGCCCTAGGCGGGCTCAGCGTTCAAAGTTCGGAGAAGGGGGCCCGGCGGGGGGCGGGCTTAGTAGGCGTCTTCGAAGTCGAGGTCGAAGTCGATGCCCTTGGCCCGGACCTCGGTGATGCCGGGCACGCGGTCGCGCAGGATGCGCTCGATGCCCGCCTTCAGCGTCATGGTCGACATCGGGCAGCCGCCACAGGCGCCGAGCAGTTCGATGTCCACGATGCCCGACTCCTCGTCGAAGCTGAGCACGCGCATGTCACCGCCGTCCGACTGCAGGGCGGGGCGAATGGCGTCGATGGCTTCGAGGAGGGCGGCTTCCATGTCGATCACCAAGGTAGAACACCCCGGACCCCCGCCCAATTCCGCCCTTCTTCCGACAATCCACAGCAGCAGGTGCTGTGGATTGTCGGAAGGGGCGGGCGACTGGCGCCGCTAGCGGATGAGGGTGACGTCGGCGCCGAGGCTGCGGAGGCGGCCGGCCAGGTCGTCGTAGCCGCGCTCGACGTGGAAGGCGTCGGTCACCACCGTCTCGCCCTCGGCAGCCAGCCCGGCCAGCACCAGCGCCGCGCCGGCCCGCAGGTCGGTCGCCTTCACCGGCGCGCCCGACAGCCGCGACACGCCCCGGATCACCGCGTGGTGCCCCTCGGTCCGCACGTCGGCGCCCATCCTGGCCAGCTCGGCCACGTACGCGAACCGCCCGGCCCCGTAGACGTTCTCGGTTACGATCCCGATCCCGTCGGCCACGGTCAGCATCGCCACCAGCAACGGCTTGTAGTCGGTGGCGATGCCGGGATACGGCAGCGTCGACACGTCCACCGACGACAGCCGCCGCCCCGCCGATGCCCAGAGCCCGTCCGCGGTCGGCGACGTGCGCAGCCCCATCTCGCCCAGCTTGTGCAAGAGCATGTCCATGTGGTCGGGCCGGGCCCCCTCCACGAGGATCTCGCCGCCCGCCACGCCCACCGCGGCCAGATACGTCGCCGCCTCGAGCCGGTCGGGGATCACCGTGTGCTCCACCGGCGACAGCTCGTCCACGCCCTCGATCTCGATCGTCGAGGTGCCCGCGCCCACGACCCGCGCCCCCATCCGGTTCAAGAAGGCGGCCAGGTCGGCGATCTCCGGCTCCCTGGCCGCGTTGTCGATCACCGTCGTGCCCTTGGCCCGCACCGCCGCCATCAACAGGTTCTCGGTCGCCCCCACGCTCGGGTACTCCAACAGCACCCGCGTCCCCCGCAGCACCGGCGCCCGCGCCTCGATGTTGCCGTGGGAGAACGAGAACTCCGCCCCCAGCGCCTCCAGCCCGGCGAAGTGCAAGTCGATCGGCCGGGCCCCGAAGTCGTCGCCGCCTGGCATCGACACCTTGGCGTGCCCGACGCTCGCCAGCAGCGGCCCGAGCACCACGATCGACGCCCGCATCCGCTCGACCAACTCGTAGGCCGCCTCCGGCACGACGTCGGCCGGCCGCCCAATCACGAGCGAGTCGTCGGTCCGGTCGCGCCGCACGTCCAAGTCCATCGACGTCAGCACGTCGCACATCGTCTCGACGTCGGCGATGTGGGGCACGTTGCGCAGCCGGTGCTCCCCCTCGGCCAGCAAGGTGGCCGCCATCAGCTTCAGCGCCGAGTTCTTGGCCCCGCCGACGGTGACCGTCCCCTCCAGCGGTCCGCCCGGCCGCACGACGAAGTGGCTCACATCCGTCAGTATGCTCGCCGGCGATGCGGCACCTCGTCGACGACCGGGCCGTCGTCGGCCTGACCCAGGCCCTCGTCGCCATCGACACCCAGAACCCGCCAGGGAACGAGCACGCCGCCATCGGCACGTGCCGCGACGCCCTCGCCCCCTTCGACGCCGCCTTCGAGGAGTTCGAGATCGCGGCCGGGCGGACCAGCCTCCTCGCCACCGTCGGCGAGCCCGACCCGGCCAAGCCGACCCTCATCGTCAACGGCCACCTCGACGTCGTCCCGGTCGACTTCTCCGGCTGGAAGCACGACCCGTTCGGCGGCGAGGAGGTCGACGGCAAGGTCTACGGCCGGGGCACCGCCGACATGAAAGGCGGCATCGCGGCGGCGGTCGAGGCCCTCCACGTCCTGCGCCGGGCCGGCACCGAGCCCGCCTGCAACGTCGTGTTCCACCTGGTGGCCGACGAGGAGCGCGGCGGCGTCTTCGGCACCGACGCGCTCGTCGCCGCGGGCAAGGTCAAAGGCGACGCCTGCCTCGTCCCCGAGCCCACCGGCATGGACGTCTGCGTGGCCGAGCGCGGCCTGCTCGTCGCCGAGGTCCACGTGCACGGCCGCCCCGCCCACGGCAGCGAGCCCCGCAACGGCGTGTCGGCCATCGAGCACGCGGCCAAGATCGTGCTCGCCCTCCACGCGGCCGACTTCGGCCCGCCCGACCACGACCTGCTCGGACGCCCGACCGTCAACGTCGGCGTGATCACCGGCGGCAGCGGCCACAACACCGTCGCCGAGCAGTGCGTGATGCAGGTCGACCGGCGGGTGCTGCCCGGCGTCACCCGCGACGACGCCGTCGCCCAACTGAAGGCGCGCATCGATCCCGAGATCGAATACGACCTCGACGTCGTCGTGTTCGGCGAAGCGTCCGAGCTCGACCCCAACCACCCCTTCGCCGAGCAGGTACGCGCCGCGGTCATCCGCACCGGCGGCGAGCCCCGGATCATCGGCATGTCCTTCACCACCGACGCCCGCTTCGTGCGCAACCAGGCGGGTATCCCGGCCGTGGTGTGCGGCCCCGGCGGCATCGCCCAGGCCCATACCTTCGACGAGTTCGTCACCATCGACGCGCTCGTCCATGCGTCGGCCGCCTACGCCGAGCTGTACTCGACCTTCGGCGCGTGAGGGCGCGGACCCGCCGCGTCGTCCCGGCCGACTCGGTCGATGCCGTCCTGCGCCCGTGGGACGGCTTCGTCAAGGAGCGCCGGCTCGACGACGGGACCTTTGAAGCAGTCGACGGCCCGGTCGCCCGCTACCGCCGCACGGTCGACGTCACCCCGAACGACGACGGCACCGTGCTGGTCGACCAGGTGGTCGACTACAAGCTGGCCGCTCCGTTCTTCTCGTGGTTCTTCCTCGGCGTGGCGTGGAAGTACTTCAAGCGGCTCGCCCCCTCGGACCGCCAACCCTGGTGGGCGCCGCCGCAACGGCTCGACGTGCGCGCCGCGGTGGCCTTCGACGCGCTGGCCGGCACCGCGCTGATCGTCGGCTACCTCGGCACCGTGCTCACCCAGACCTTCACGTTCGCGGCCAACGAGTTCGACACCGGCCGCGGCGCGCAGGGCCTGTCGCTCGCCATCGTGCGGGCCGACGTGCTCGTCGCCTTCTTCCTCGTCGCCATGGCCGACCGGCGGGGCCGGCGCAAGCTCCTCCTGACCACCGCGGCCATCGGCTGCGTCCTGACCATGACCGGCGCGCTGGCCCCCAACCTGCCCGGCTTGATCGGCAGCCAACTGGTGACCCGCGGGTTCGTGACGGCGGCGTCGGTGCTGATCGCCATCGTGGCGGTGGAGGAGATGCCGGCCGGGTCGCGGGCGTACGCGGTCAGCCTGCTGACGATGGCGGGCGCGCTCGGTGCCGGCGTCTGCGTCTTCGCCCTGCCGTTGGCGGACATGGACGAGCGGGCCTGGCGGCTGCTGTACCTGCTGCCCGCCGTCGGCCTCGTGCTGCTGCGAGCCCTGTCCGGCCACCTTCCGGAAAGCAGGCGCTTCACCACGCCGCACAAGGTCGTCGCCATGGCCGGGCACGGGAGGCGCCTGTGGCTGCTGGCCGTCTCGACGTTCCTGCTGGCCCTGTTCACCGTCCCGGCCAGCCAGTTCCAGAACGAGTTCCTCCGCGACGAGCGGGGCTACTCGGCCGCCCGCATCACGCTGTTCACGATCCTCACCGCGACCCCGGCGGCCATCGGCATCGTCGCCGGCGGGCGGTGGGCCGACATGCACGGGCGGCGGAAGATCGGCGCCATCGGCGTGGTCGGCGGCGTGGGGTTCACCGTGCTGATGTTCTTCAGCCACGGCTGGCCGCTGTGGGCCTGGTCGATCGTGGCGTCGATCGTCGGCGCTGCCACCGTGCCCGCCCTCGGCGTCTATGGGCCCGAGCTGTTCCCCACGTCGTTGCGGGGCAAGGCCAACGGGCTGATCTTCGGGCTGGGGCGCGTCGGCAGCGTGGTCGGTCTGGTGACGGTGGGGTACCTGTCGGACCGCTTCGGCTCGCTGCCTCCGGCGTTTGCGGTCATGGCGTTCGGGCCGCTGCTGTTGGCGGTGCTGGTGATCGTCGCCTATCCGGAGACGGCGGGGCGCGAGCTCGAGGAGCTCAACCCCGAGGACGCGGTCCCGTAGGGGCGGTAGCGGCGGTTAGTACGCGCCCTTGGACGACAGCACGACCGGCACCGTCTTGAACAGGATCGCCAGGTCCCGCCAGATCGACCAGTTGTCGACGTAGTACAGGTCCCACCGCTGGTACTCCGAGAAGCTGGCGTTGGAGCGGCCGTTGACCTGCCACATGCCGGTGATGCCGGGCTGCACCCGCAACCGCTCGAACAGCTCGGGGCCCCACTGGGTGACTTCGCCGGGCAGGGCGGGGCGGGGGCCGACGAGGCTCATCTCGCCCTTCACCACGTTCAGCAACTGGGGCAGCTCGTCGAGCGACAGCTTGCGCAGGATGCGGCCGACCCTGGTCACCCGCGGGTCCGCCTTGAGCTTGAACAGCGGGCCGTCGGCCTCGTTGGCCTCGCGCAGGTCGACGAGCAGCTTCTCGGCGTCGTTGACCATGGTGCGGAACTTGTAGACGAGGAAGCGGCGGCCGCGGCGGCCCACCCGCTCCTGCTTGAAGAAGACCGGGCCCTCCGACGTGGCCTTGACGGCGACGGCGACGAGCAGCCAGAGCGGCGCGGTGACGGCGATGGCGAGCGACGCCACGCTGACGTCGAACCACCGCTTGGCCGCGGCCCGCCAGCCCGTGCGGCGCACCGGCTCGACATACAGGACCGGATGGCGGCCGAGGGGGCGGATCGACAGGCGGCTGGCGTCGATGTCCCGCAGCGACGACGACAGCTCCACGTGGATGCCCGCGTCGGTGAGGGTGCGCACGATGCGGTTCGACATGTGCGGGTCGACGTCGGTGGTCGCCACGACGACGCCGCCGGCGCCAGTCATGCGGACCTGCTCGGCCAGCTTGGCCCGGTGGTCCAAGACGGCGGGGATGTCGGCCAGGCCGGGGTGCATGCGGTTGGCGTCACCGACCACGGCCACGACCCGGTAGCCCAGCTCGGGGTTCTCCGAGAACGTCGCCGCCATGGCGGCCGCCTCGGGACCGGTGCCGACGAGGGCGACCGGACGGAGCAGGTGGCCGCGGCGGCGGGCTGCATTGAAGGCGACCCGGACGAGCTGGCGCTCGACCACGAGGGCGACGGTCGCGATGGCGAACAGCAGGGCCAGCCAGGATCGGGCCACGATGGTGCCGACCATGTAGGCGACGAGCGCCGTGGCGACCGCGCTCACGCCGGATGCGTGGATCAGGCGGCCGACCTCGTCCCGGCGACCGGCGACGTGGCGGGCGTTGTAGAGGTGGTAGCGGTTGAACACCAACAGCCACACGGGCAGGGCGAGGAGCCCAACCCGCTCGTAGCCGCCCGCCGTCACGACCGGCAGGCCGCCGCCGAAGCCGAGCGCCTTCGACGCCCAGTAGGCCGCGAACATCGACGTGGCCACGGTGGTGGCGTCGAGGGCCATCACGCCGGTGCGGGCGGCGCGAGCGGTCCACATCCGATGCTGCCTCTGCGCCAGCGCGCTGGTCAGCACCAGCCTGTCGTCGAGCGACGGGGCGGGCGCGGCGAGGCTGTCGGGGACGGTGGTGACCGCTTCCATCCCGGCCGAACTACGCGTTGGCCGAGCGGCGGCTGCGGCGGACCATCACGGTGCCGGTGCCGACGGCGGCCACGCCAATGGCCACCAAGCCCGCGATGTCACCGCCGGTGACCGGGAGCGAGCTGCCCTCGGTGTCGGCATCCACGCGCGGCGTGCGGTTCAGGTCGTTGCCACGGACGGTGGTGTCGCCACCGACGTAGGTTCCAGCATCCTGAGCCACGGCGGGCGCGCTGAACGCGGCCAAGCCCAAAACGGTTGCGATGAGAATCTTTCGTACCTTCATAATCCCCTGCCCTCTCCTGGACACGCGGGGTGCCCGCCGCACATGGTATCGCTACGGAGAGTGGTTGCCAAGAGCCACTGGTCCAAGCCGGTTTTAGCCCGGGCAGCGGGTAACTAAACCACCTTCCGTGCACACCAGACGTGTGCTTCACCACCCTATGACGCGGTTGGGCCAAGAAATCGTCTGTTTTCACCCAAAACGGGTCCGAACCCACTCGACAACGGCGTCGGCGACCTCGTCATCGCGCCGACGCAGGCCGTGATCGCCCCCGTCGATCCAGACGTGGTCGACCCCGCCGGCGACGGTTGTGGTCGCCTCGGCGAGTTCCTCCGGCGTGCCGAAAGCGTCTCTGGTGCCCGACACGAACAGGCACGGGACGGCGATGTCGGGGAAGTGGGCGGTGCGCTCGGGCTGCTTGTCGGGGCGGCCGGGCGGGTGGAGGGGATAGCTGATCAGGACCAGGCCCTTGGCGGGCAGGCCCTGGGCCACCGCCATCGAGCACATCCGCCCGCCCATCGAACGGCCGCCGAGGAGCAGGTTGGCCGGCTTGATGCGGGCCCGCTTGGCCAGGGCGGCGGCGCCTTGGTTCACCGCGTCGATCAGGACCGGGGCCCGGTCCGGTGCCTTGCGGCCGGCGATGCGGTAGGGGAAGTCCATCCGCTCGACGACGATGCCGAGCCGCGAGAGGGCCTTGTCGACCGCGACCAGCGCCGGCTGCTCCCGGTCCGCCCCCGCCCCCGGCGTCAGCAGCGCCCCCACCCTCGGTGCCACGCCGCCGAGTCTCGCGTTTTCCACAGCAGCAGGTGCTGGGGAAATCGCGCTACGGGGAGGGGGTATCGCGTTTTCCACAGCAGGGTGATGTGTGACCTGACAAACCACGGCCGTTTTCGCTGAGGTTCCTGTCACACCCCCGCCCCACAGTCCCTCTCGACAACCGAACCGGGGGTGGCGACGGGCCGGGTATGAGCCGACCCGCCGCCTTAGCCGGTTCCTAGACGAGAGGAACCAGCAATGAAAGAGGCTACGGCCGAAGTGGTCCGCGCGAAGCGGATCGAGCTGCTTGACGACGACGGGATAGTGCGGGCGGTGCTCTGCACCGAGACCGACGACTCCGACTTCGAGATGGTGAAGCTCGGCCTGAACGGCCCGAACGGCAAGGAGCGGCTGACGCTCTACTGCGACGGGGTCGGCGCGGGCGTCGAGTTGTGGGAGCGCGGTCAGGTCATCGGCTCGCTGTGGGCGCGCCGCGACGGGACGGCGGAACTGCTGCTGTCGGACAAGGACGGCGAGCCGGTGGTCGCGGTCAAGAACCACGGCAGCCCCCTCGTCGTCGGCCACAGCGGACCGCTCCTGCTGCGCGCGCTCAGGGTGCTCCGCGTCCGGCGGGCGTTCAAGACGGGCGACGAGTAGTGCGGCACCCCCTGCTGTCGGAGGGGGCACTGCGCGAGTTGGGCGCGAGGCTGGCCGCGCTCCGCGCTGAGCGGGGGCTGCGGACGGTGGACGTGGCCGCGGCCGTCGGCGTCCACCGAATCCAGATCGGCCAGTACGAGCGTGCGCACAAGTCGCCCTCGCTCGGCTCGCTGATGGGCTTGGCCCGCGCCCTGGGCGTGGACCCCTGCGAACTGGTCAGGGGGCTGCACCTGCTCTAGCCACCGGACACACGCCAACGGGAACGGGGAGGGGCTACGGCCCCTCCCCGCTGCGCGTATGCGCCGATACAAGCGAATCAATCAGGTGTGTAGCTCGGGTAGCTTGCTGCGATGCCGGGATTCCATATGTCGGTCTACTCCCCGCGGATGGTAGAAGCCATCGGGGAAATCGAGGGGCTTGTCGCAGGAACGTCTATCGCCTCAGCAACAGCAAATGTCGCAATCAGCGATCTGGCGAACAAGGTTCGAGACGACCCGGAACTGCTCGGTTACGTGTTGTTTGGGACTGCGATGTGTCTCGATTTGATGGTCCGAATGGTCGCTGACGCCGAGGGCATGTCCGCCAGCGAGGCACGCGGACGGCTCTTCGCGGCAGCCCGAGCCACCTATGGGCCAGACGCTGCGCGGTGATAAGTACGCAACTTCGCAGCGGCGTGGCAGAGTGAGCAGATGCCCGGTCCGTACGTGCAGTTCGCGACGATCTGCGACAGAGTCCTCCGAGAGGCTGACGGGGTTCTCAGCATCATCCGCGCCGTTGACCGCGTAATCATCACGGCCGACCCGGAGGCCCCTTCGGAACTCCCCGAAGGGCGTCTCACCCTAACGCTGGTAGTCAGCCTGAAGTCGGATGACGCTCGCGGTCGCCATCCAGTGACCATTCAGGTGCATGAGCCGTCTGGCATCGCCGAAGAGCCGAAGGCGCTTGAAGCGTTGTTCGAAGGCGAAGAGCGCGGGGTGAACCTGCTCGTAGACTTCGACCTCGTCGCCAAAGAAGGTCTTTACTGGTTCGACATCGGAATCCACGACCGGCTGCTGACCCGAGTCCCGCTCCGTGTCATCTACCAGCGAATTCCAGGTGCCCGTTGACTTCCAACGTCGTGGCGCTAGCCCCCGACCGGGTTGACCGGGGAAGCGTGGCGTCGATCGTCTCCACCAGGGTGCGAAGCGCGTCTTCAAACGCCAACGGCGACATGACTGCTCGTTCAGCAAGCAGGTGGTCGACTTCCGCTACAAGTTCAGATCGGTCATCCCACGTGCGCCCGACGAACCAGTCTTCGAACTCGCTGACCGTGATGGCCCCTGTGAGTACTCGGAAGCCGTACTCACGAACTTCGTCGTCAAGCGGGCGGTCCACGGGTTCCACGATACAGTGCTTCGGCACAAAGCGGTAGGGCGTTGAGTCCGCGCCCGACGAAACGCGTCACTCCCGCAGAGCTGCGGCGTGTGTTCAACGACGGCTTGTACTACGAGCGAGCCTGCGCGAACGAACTACTTGCCTCAGTGGAGTCTTCACGTGCCCCCCGTGGCGACTACGACCTACCCCCAGGCACACAGAGTCAGATGGTCTGGTACTTCGAACCGGAGACCATGCGAAGAGTCGCGCTCGTTCACCAGTACTTGCTTCCAGACGGCACCGTCGGCGGAAGCGGGCGGCCCGACCCGAAACGCATCATTATCGAGGGCATCGTTCTCTACTGCTGAGCAACGTCCCCTTCGGGCGAGGGCGTTGGCCGCTTCCGCACGAGCCGCTTGGCCGCTTCCTCGAACGGCATCGGGGGGACCGTGAACCTCTCGTCCATGTCCCGGCCCTCTTCCTCCGCCGGTTCCGACTTCTCTTCGTCGGTCCGCTGCCGGATCGCCACGTCCACAGGGTACCCCTAGCCAGCCGCCGTCAATGGCCGGTACGACAGCCGCCGCCCGCCGACGCGGCCGACGAGCACGGCAAGACGGTCGGTGTCGCTCATCTTGCGGGTGGAGTACCGGAAGTCGAACTCGTTCAGGTACCGCTGCAAGTGGACCGTCGAGACGTGATGGTGGGTCCCGTCGATGGACCGCTTCAACTGGGAGAAGAACCCCTCGGCGTGGTTGGTGGTGGCCGTGCCGCGGACGTACTCGCCCTCCCCGTGGTTCACCACCTCGTGCGCGGCGAACCGGCGCCCGATGGGCTGGTAGCCGCGCCTTTCGTCGGTCATCAGGATCGACTGCGACATGTCCACGTTGGAGCGGATGACGGCGCTGAGCGTCGAGCCGGTGACGTTGGGGACCACCACCGAGCGGGCGATGCCGGAGCGCGTCTCGATCAGCGAGACGACCGGCGTCTTGCCAGCGCCGCCGCGGGCGGTGCCCTTGGGCATCCGCTTGTGCGCGTGCTTGTTGTGCTCTTTGCCGCCCACGAACGTCTCGTCGGCCACGACGACGCCAGCCATGAGGCCAGGCCCGTCCTCGCGCATCGCCTCGCGGATGCGGTGGCAGAGGAACCAAGCCGTCTTGGGGGTCAGATCGTACTTGCGCTCGACCTCGCGGGCCGACACGCCGTTCTTGGAGGACACCATCTCGAACAGGACGAACAGCCAGGTCCGCACCGGGACCTTCGACCCGTGCATGACGGTGTTGGTCAGCACCGAGAACTGCTTCCCGCACGGGTTCTCCCCGCCGCGGTTGCCGCACTTCCACACTCGCCGCTCCGACATGGAGCCGGTGCGCGTGGCGCGGCTCGACCCGTTCTTGGGGGTCAGGAAGTAGACGCGCTCGGACTCCCCGCAGTGGGGGCACACGGGCTTGCCGTCCCAGCGCAGCCGCTCCAAGAACTCGTAGGCGGCCGCCTCTGTCGGGATCGTCTTGGCCAGGCGTCCGACGCTGATCTTGTCCACGGAAATATTTTACGAACAGTCGTTTGGGTTTGTCAAGTCACACATCACCCACAGCAGCAGGTGCTGGGGAAAACGCGGGGGTTAGCCGGTGAGGAGGATGCGGCGGGCTTCGGTGAGGTCGTGGATGCGCTTGCCTGCGCCCTCGGTGAGCGCGCCGTGGTCCGGGTGGGCCTCGCGGACGAGGGTCCGGAACCGCTTGAGGATCTCCGAGCGGGCGGGCTCGGCCCCGAGGGCGAACCCGAGGGTGACCAGCGCCCACTTGTCGTCGCCCGGCGCCTGCCACGGGCGGAAGGCGGCCTCGTCGGACGACAAGTACCGGATCAGCTTCTCGTCGGCGCCACCCTGCCAGCGGGTCGCCCGCCGCAGCAGCCGGAACACGCCCGGCCGAGCGGCCCGGGTCAGCAGCGAGGCCGCATAGAGGGCGCCGAGCACCTGGGGCAGCACCGCGCCGTGCCCGTCGATCTCGAGCGAGAGCTCCTCGCCGTCGCCCACCAGCCGGTGCCGGGACCGGTCGAGCCCGTGCACGTCGGTCTGGAAGCGGTGCCGCAGCCTGGGCTGGGCGACATGGCGCCCGTGCTCCAAGTCCCACAACAGCCGGTCCACGTCGTCGCGGAGGTCCTCCTCCAGACACGACGCGCCGGCCGCCACCACACCGGCCAGCAGCAGCCCGCCGAAACCGGGCGCAGGCTCAGTCGGCAGCCACAGCTCGCCGAGGGCGACCCGCCGGGTCGGCGCGATGGCCCGTGAGTGCCGGACCTCCAACTCGGCGAGCAGCACAGTCCGAAGGTATCCGCAGCGCGCCGTTTACACGAAGCCGCGCAACGCGTTGCGCAGCGTCGCCGCCTCGGCGATCACAACCCGGTCCTCCTCCTCGTTCTGCAGGCGCTCGGAGATCTCGTTGGCCAAGTGCTGAATCTGCTTCCACAGGCGCTCGTCGACCCCGAACGGCGCGGCGGTCTGCTGGGCGGTGGCGGCGGCCTCGATGAAGTCGCCCGCCACCGCGAGGTCGACCTCTTTGCTGTCGGCCATGCGGTCCGAGATCACGAACAGGTCCGACATCACCTGGTAGACGGCCTCGTCGTCCATGTCGTCGTCGCCGTCGCCCACCACCGCCTCGATGGCGTCGGGGAACTCGACCTTGTCCAGCAGCTCGTCGACCTGCGCCTCCTGCGCGGCGGGCACGAGCAGGTCGGTGTCCTCCCACTGGAAGGGCACCCCGGCGGTGGCAAGCACCCGGGTCAGCTCGCCGCGCTGCTCCTCGTCCCAGGTGTTGAGCTCGTAGACGAGGATCTCGTGGTCCTCCTGCTCCTCCACGGTCGCCGGGGCGGTGTCCTGCAACGGCACCGAGCAGTCGGAGCAGTCAGTCGCCGTGTCGATGTATTCGGCGCCGCAGGTCGGGCAGTAGCGGGTCATTCGGGAAATCCAAGCACGGTTCGGGCCAGGAATGCCTCTGTGCGCCGCAATTGGTCCTCGACAGTGGCCGGCCGGCGGAACCCGTGGCCCTCCTCCTGGTACTCCACATGCTCGATGCCGGGCACCAGCGCGGCGAGCCGGCGGGACTGCTCGGGCGGCACGACGTCGTCGTCGAGGCCGTGGAAGACCAGCAGCGGCTTGGCGATCCTGGCCGCGTGGGTGAGCGGCGAGCGCTCCGCATAGACGCTCGAATCACCGACCAGCGACGTGTTGTAGTGGGCCTCGAACCGGTGGGTGTTCGCCTCCAGGTCGGCCAGGTCCGACACCGGGTACGACGCCACGCCCGCCGCGCACAGCTCCCCGTGGAAGGCGAGCAGCAGCAGCACGGTCATGCCCCCCGACGAGCCGCCCATCGCCACGATGCGCGCCGGGTCGGCCCACCCGTTGGCGCCCGCCGCCCGCATCCCCGCGGCGACGTCGGCCGTGTCGAGCTCGCCCCATCGGCCCCGCAAGGCCTGGGCGAAGTGGCGGCCCCAGCCGGTGGACCCCCGCTGGTCCGGCACCAGCACCGCCCAGCCCCGGTCGACCCAGTACGACGCCTTGGCGTCGAAGATCACCTGGTTCTGCCCGGTCGGCCCCCCGTGGATCTGCACGATCATCGGCGGCGGTTCGGCCAGCGGCCGCGGCGGCCGGTGCAGCCTGCCGTGCACGACGGCGCCGTCGTCCGACTCCCACGCCACCAGTTCGGGCTCGACCATGGCGGGCTCGAAGCCGCCCACCGGCCCGACCGCGACCGTCGTGCGATCGACCACGACCTGGGTCAGCGTCCTGGCCCCGCTGCGCACCGCCGCGATGTGGTCGCCCTCCCACGACAGCGACCGGTGCACGCCCTTGCGCAGCTCGGTCACAGTGCGATCGGCCACGTCGACCTTGAGCAGCCGGCCGAAGCCCCCTTCGTTGCGGGCCAGCGCGATGGCGGCGCCGTCGGGCGACCAGCAGTAGCTGCGCTGGCCGGGGAACCAGGCCGGGTCGCCGTGCTCGAAGGTCTCGTCCAGCAACGGCTCGCCGTCGACCCAGACGTTCAGCCAGCCGGTGGCGTCGGAGAGGTAGGCCAGACGGCCGTCGGGCGAGAAGCGGGGCTGCTGCAAGGCGCCGCCTTCGACCACGGTCTCGATGCGCCCGCTGCCCGACTCCCATCGCACGATCCGGCTGTCGTCCCACGGCATGTTCGGCACGTCCCATTCGTGCCAGACGAGCGCGCCGCCGTCGGGCGACCATGCCGGGTCGAAGACGAAGTCGGCGGTGGTCGGCAGCGGCTCGCCGTCGACGGTGACGCGCTGCATGTCGACCACGACCGCGACCCGGCCGGCACCGGAGACGGCGAACGAGGTGATCGGCCCGTCCGCCCTTCTCACCACCCGACCCATCCCGCCGACCGACGGCACCGAATACAAGGCGTCCTTGGCCGCGTAGACGATGCCGTCTGGCGTCCATGTGAAGGGGCCTGGGGTCGGGTCGACTGCGACGACCCGCTCCAAGCCTCCCTCCGCGGGGACGGTGACGATCCGGTCTCCGGCGCTGAAGGCCACCACGGCCGCGTCGGGCGAGAGGAGAGCGGTGCTGATCAAACGCCCACGAGTGCACATGGCCGGCGAGATGTTCGGCTGTGGCGTCATTCAGTGGGAGGCTAGAGGGGCCGATGGAGACAAGGTGATGGCGGAAGAGATGTTCGACGGTGGCGGCGCGGGCGCGATCGAGCCCTATGAGAGCGCGTCCGTCGAGATCAATCGGATGTACCTCGACGCCGAGACCGTCATCAACGAATGGCTCGACGAGGCCGACGCCGAGGGTGCCGCCATCGTCCAGCGGGCCAGGAACGAAGCGTCCAGGGTCGCCGCCGAGATGCGGGTGTCGGCCAGCGAGAAGATCGCCGCCGCCTTGCGGGAGGCCGACGCCGCCGCCACCGCCCGTCGCCAGGCCGCCGCCGACGAGGCCGCCATCCTGCTCGCCGAGAGCAGGGCCCAGGCCCAGCGCCACCTCGAAGCGGCCGAGCGGGAGGCCGAGTGGCGGCTCCGCCAGGCCGAGGCCGACGCCGCCGAGTTGGAGGCCAAGGCGGCCGAGATCGAGGCCAAGGCCGTCGCCAACGTGACCGCCATCCAAGACGACGTGGGCGAGTTGCAGCGCCAGTTGGTCGAGTTGGTCGAAAAGGCGGTGGCGCTGCTGCCGACGCTCGACGCGGCGCGCCGGCTCGAACTGGTCGAGTCGACCGATAGGCCGGATGTGGCTGCGGCGGCGGCGGTCGATGCCGAGGCCGATGCCGATGCCGATGCCGACGTGGTCGACGCCGAGCTTGTCGACGAGGCCGAGCCTGAGCCAGTGGTTGGGCCGATCGCCGGCCCCCAGCCGGAGCCCGAGCCGGAGCCCGCCCCCGTCGGACGCGGCCTGGGCCAGCTCGTGCGCGACGACGAGTCGCTGCCCGACGAGGCCCCCCTCCCCAGCCATCCCGGCGAACGCCGCCGCGGCCTCGGCCGCCTCCTCGGTCGCCGCTGACTCCCCGAGCCGGCTGCGCCGCGCCGTCCTGCCACCGGCGTCTGGGTGCCGTTCGGGCGGGCTGGCCGACAGATTGGCACCCAGACGACGCGACGGGCACCGGGCGCCGCTGACTTTTCCGAACTTTGAACGCTGAGCCCGCCTACGGCGGGCTGAGCGTTCAAAGTTCGGTGAGGGCGGGACAAGCCGACGGGGTTGGTTAGGCGAGGCGGCGGAGCCAGCGGCGGAGGACGACGACTTCGACGGCCACCACCGCCAACGACCCGAGGAACAACAGCACCGCGGCGGCCGCCGCGTCGCCGAAGCGCAGCTCGAAGAACCCCCGCTCGTACACCAGCACCGGCAGCGACAACGTCGAGCGCAGCGGACCGCCGCCAGTGAGCAGCAGCGTGGGCACCACCGTCACCGCCAGCGCCGCCACCAGGTCCCTGGCCACCAGGAACGCCAACACCGGCGTGAGCAGCGGCAGCGTCACCCGCCGGAACGCGGCCCACGGCCCGGCCCCCTCGACCCGCGCCGCGTCGTAGAGCGCAGCGGGCAGCTCCCGGCGGGCGGCCAGCAGCACCAAGAACCCCTCCCCCATCGCCATCGTGCTCACCGCCACGATCGCCAGCCGGGCACCCCACGGGTCCAGCAACGGCGCCGAGCCGGTCAGCACCCCCACCGGCCCGTAGACCGGGTTCAGCAGCCACAGCCACACCGCCGCCACCGCCGCGTCCGGCACCAGCACCGGCACGAAGGCCGCAGTCCGAGCCCCGCCCGCCAACGGCCCCCGCCGGTGCAGGAACAGCGACAGCCCCAGCGCGGCCAGCAGCCGCAAAGGGATGGCCAGCCCGGCGATCGCCAACGTGGCCGCCACCGCGTCCCGGAACTCCGGATACGACAGGAGGTCGCGCACCACCGACAAGCCCCGGTACACCGGCGGCCCGAGGCTGTCGTACTCCACCAGGGCGAAGTAGCCGCTGACCAGCGCGGGGCCGATCACCAACACCAGCGAACCGACGGCGAACGGGGCCAGCAACAGCCACAGCGTGCGCCGGTAGGTCATCGGAACTCGTGCCTGCGCTCGATCCGCACGCCCACCCGCGACCCCACCGCAGGCGCCGAGCCGACCGGCACCCGAGCGGTCAGCACCTGCCCGCGCAGGTCGACCTCGACATGCACCTCGTGGCCCATGTCCTCCACGCCAACGACCGTGCCGTCGTCGCCGGGGCCGATGCTGACGTGCTCGGGCCGCACCGCCACGACGGCCCCGTCGAGCTCCAGCACCGTGGCGGGCGGGGTGCCGATGAACGCGGCCACGAACGGCGTGGCGGGCTCGTCGTAGACCTCCCGGGCCGACCCCACCTGTTCGACCACGCCGTCGCGCAGCACCGCGATGCGGTCGCCGACGGTCATCGCCTCGGCCTGGTCGTGGGTGACGTACAGCGCGCTGCGGCCTTTGTCCCGCAACAGCGACGACAGCAGCCGGCGGGACTCGGTGCGCAGGACGGGGTCGAGGCTCGACAGCGGCTCGTCGAGGCAGAAGACCAAGGGCTCGCGCACCAGCGCCCTGGCCAACGCGACCCGCTGGCGCTCGCCGCCCGAGAGCTGCGACGGCAGCCGGTCGAGCAGCCCGTCGATGCCCAATGCGGAAGCGGCCTCGTCGACCCGCGCCAACGGCTGTTTGCGGACCCGCAGCCCGAAGCCGATGTTGTCGCGCACGGTCAGGTGCGGGAACAGCGCGAAGCCCTGGAAC
>Ga0190267_10000091_pt1 | contig 18076 bp, 10 predicted proteins | sample Popmic239T_FD_140332 | JGI IMG/M metagenome (GOLD analysis project Ga0190267, IMG submission 140332) | Populus adjacent soil microbial communities from riparian zone of Oak Creek, Arizona, USA - 239 T | ecosystem: Environmental > Terrestrial > Soil > Riparian zone | place: USA: Arizona... | reverse complement strand
GTAGCCGACGGGACCGTGCGCCCATCGTAAAGATTCTTCGGTCGGCGCACGGGCGATGATGCATGCGGAAAGCACTGAGCGCGCGCCTCCCTCAGAATGACACCATCCGCCAGAAAGATCACCCGTCATTCTGAGGGAGGCGCCGCGCAATACCGTCATCACGCTCCTGGGCCCTGGCGCCGACCAAAGAATCTCTATCGGGAACGGGCGGGCCCCTCGCGCCAGTCGCTGTAGCCGACGGGACCGTGCGCCCATCGTAAAGATTCTTCGGTCGGCGCACGGGCGATGATGCATGCGGAAAGCACTGAGCGCGCGCCTCCCTCAGAATGACACTATCCGCCAGAAAGATCACTGTCATTCTGAGGGAGGCGCCGCGCAAACCCGTCATCACGCTCCCGGGCCCTGGCGCCGACCGAAGAATCTCTATCGGGAACGGGCGGGCCCCTCGCGCCAGAGCCGCCGTAGCCGACGGGATCGTGCGCCTCCCTCAGACGGTGATCTTCCGAACGCAGCCTTATGGATTCGGGATTAGGCGCCGATTACGATGCGCGCCGCGAACCCTCCGCCCGCTGGTGTCATCCGCCGCTTCCAACATTCTTGTCTCCAGCGGCAACCTACTCTTCGCAACACCGACGCGTCCCCGAGCCGAGCCCGTGACCGCAACCGCACCGCCGGAGCCCGCCCTGCTCGACGCACCCGCCGCCGCGCCGCCCGACCCCGCCGCGTTCGAGGCGCTGTATCGCGCGCACTATCGCCACGTGTACGCGGTCACGCTGCGGATGACGTGCGATGCGTCGCGGGCGGAGGACCTGACGCAGGAGGTGTTCGTGCGCGTGTGGCAGAAGCTGCCCACCTTTCGCGGCGAGAGCGCGCTCAGCACCTGGATCCACACGGTGGCGGTGCGCACCACGCTGGAGAGCATGCGCAGCGAGTCCCGCCGCGAGGCGCGGGTGATGACGACGGACGAGCCCGGCCGCTACGCCGCGGAGGCGCGGCGGGCCATGCCCGAGACGGCGGTGGACCTGGAGCGGGCCATCGCCGCGCTCCCCCCCGGCGCCCGCAACGTGCTGCTGCTGCACGACGTGAACGGGTACCGATACCACGAGATCGCGGAGATGCTGGGCGTGAGCCTGGGCACCGTGAAGAGCCAGCTGAACCGCGCGCGGCGCCTGATGATGGAGGCCCTGGAGCGATGACCATGCACCTTTCCGACGACGACCTGCACGACTTCGCCGGCGGCGAGCTTCCCCCGGCGCGGATGGAGGAGGCGGCGGCGCACCTGGACGCCTGCGCCGCCTGCCGCGCCACGGCCGAGCCGCTGATCGCCCTCACCGCCCGGCTGGCCACGCTGCCGCGCGCGGGCGACCCCGCGGGCGACCTGTGGCCCGCGCTGCACGCCCGCCTGGCGGCGGAGACGCGCGCCGTGCAGCTGCCGGTGACCCGGGTGGTCTCGCTGGACGAGCACCGCCGGCGCCGCGCCCTGCCCGCGTGGGCGGCGCACGCGGCGGCGGCGGCGGTGGTGTTCACGCTGGGCTTTGGCGGCGGGCGGCTGACGGGGACGGGCGAGGCGGCCGCCATGCTCGCCGCCGCCGACACCGTGGCTACGGCGATGGACGCCGCCCTGCGGGTGCAGCGCGCGGGGACGGAGTACGTGGCCGCCGTGGCGCACTTCGTCGCCGCCGCGCGCGGGGGCGACAGCCTGGCGGCGGCGGAGGGGCGCGAGGCCACCATCGCCGCGTGCTACGGCGCCTCGCGCGAGCTCACCCGCCTGCGCACGGACGACAGCTCCGCCGTGCGGCTGTTCCGCACCGCATCCGCCGCGCGTGCCGTGTCCGCGTCCGATCAGCCGTAATCCGGATCCCGAAAAGATCGGGTTTTCACGCGGAGGGCACGGAGGACACAGAGGATAAGACCTCCGTGTCCTCCGTGCCCTCCGTGTGACACCAGTTTTTTCAGTTGCCGGGGCGCCGGCGAAAGACCTGGCCGCTCAGGTTCAGGCTGTCCGCCGGGGTGGCGGGGGCGCGGAAGAAGAACTGCATCACCTGGCCGCTGCCGGGCAGCAGCTCCACCCGCAGCGCATCGGCGCTGGTGAACGGGTCCAGACGTGCGGACAGGTTGCCCAGCGTGGCCCACAGCTCCCGGTTCTCGCGCAGCCGCACCTCCACCGTCCCCATCTGCTCGTTCTCGTACGTGCCGGCGAAGAACGGCTTTCGCTCGTCCGGCGTGGGCGGGCGCGCGGCGCGGCGCTCCCAGTCGGCGCGGATGCGCTGCCGCGCCTCGGCCGCGTTCGCCACCATCCGCTCGCGCTCCGCCGCGTACTTCGCGTTGACCCCCGGTCGACCCAGCAGCAGGTCGTACGCGTAAGTGGCGATCACGTCCGCCGCCGGCCCGCCGATGGGCGACGAGTCGTTGATGAGCACCGCCACCCCGATCCCCCGGTCCGGCAGGAAGGAGATGTGCGCCTGCCACCCCTGAAAGCCGCCGAAGTGGTGGACCATCCGCTCCCCTTCGTAGTCCGCCGTCTGCCAGCCCAGGCCGTAGCCGGTGCGCACGTAGCGGTAGAAGGTGTCGGTGTGCATGGCGGACGGCGTGTGCGCCGCGCGCACCACGGCCTGGGGAATGACCTGCCGCCCGTCCACGCGCCCGGCGTCCAACTGCGCCCGCAGCCAGCGCACCAGGTCTTCCGCGGTGGTCAGCATGCCGCCGGCCGCGTGCATGGTGTTGTCCTGCTTCTCCAGCGTCAGGCGCACCACGCTGTCGGAACCGGTCTGGTGCGGCGACGCCATGGGCCAGCCGCCCGCCCGCGCCTCACTGACGCGCGCGGTGGTGTGCGTCATCCCCAGCGGCCGAAAGAGCTCGTCACGCAGCAGGTCCTGCCACTCGCGGCCGGTGGCGCGCTCCATGGCCAGCGCGGCCACCACGTACCCCAGGTTGTCGTAGCGGTAGCTGCGGGGGATGGGCGTGCTCTGCCCCAGCAGGCGGATGAGCGTAGCGTCGTCGTGCACGCCGCTGAAGGCGGTGCGGAATACGACGGGCTCGTTGCGCAGGCCGCTGGTGTGGGTCAGCAGCGCGCGCAGGGTGACGGAATCCGCGGAGAGCGGCGCGTTCATCCGCAGCTCCGGCAGGTATCTGCTCAGCGGCGCGTCCAGGCTGATGACGCCGCGCTGGTCCAGGATGGCCGCCAGCGTGCCGGTGAACGACTTGGTGGACGAGGCGATGTAGAAGCCCGTCTGCGGCGTCACCGGCTCGCGCGTGCGGACGTCGCGCACGCCAAAGCCGCGCAGGTACGACGGCCCGTCGCGCGTGACCACGGCGATGGCGACGCCGGGCATGAAGCCCTCGTCCACCAGCCCGCGGACGAACGGGTCCAGGCTGTCCGCCAGCACGCCGAGCGCCGGGGAGGAGGCCGGGCTTGGCGAGGAGCCGGGCTCCGGTGTGCAGGCGGCGGCGGTCAGGGATGCGAAGGCGGCGGCCATGGCGAGCGTCGGATGCGTGCGCATGAAGGGCTCTCCGGTCGGTTCGGGGAGGAAAGGCCCTGCGCGGGCCCGGTTGCACGGCCCCAACGGTACACTGCCCGGGTGCGGCTGTATTGAACGGATGAAACCTGCCGGTGCGCGGTGATGCAGGATTCGGGCGGGGATGTGCGCGACCCGCGAGCGCCCCCTCCGGGCTCGTAAACCTCGCCCACCTCCCCCAAAACTGCTGGGGGAGGTTGATGTGGGGCAGGATCACGGGTTCGACGAAGGAGAATGGAGCTGCGTCCGCCGGCGCCCCCCTCCCCGGCCCTCCCCAATAAACTGCATGGGGGAGGGAGAACGGCAAAGAAGTCCGTCGAGCGGGATCGAATTCTCCCCTCTCCGCGAGGAACGAGCGGGGGAGGGGCCGGGGGAGGGGCCCCCCGCGGGCGCAGTTCCACGTGTGTCGCACCGGGATCGAATTCTCCCCTTCCCGAGGAATGAGGGGGAGGGGCCGGGGGTGGGGGACCGCGTCCGGCGCCAGCGCGGTTCCCGTCGAACCACCGGGAATCTTCCTCACCCTCTCCGAAGTCCCCTCACCCCGTTTCGGGCGACGGCACCGGCGGAGTCGCGGCCGCGCGGCGGAGGGCGGCGGGGGTCAGGCCCGTCTCGCGGCGCAGCTCGCGGGTGAGGTGCGCCTGGTCCGCGAAGCCGGCCTCGCAGGCGATGCGCGCCAGGGGCAGCTCCGTGGACGCCACCCGGTTCGCGGCGGCGCGGACGCGCAGGCGGCGCGCATACTCCGTGACCGGTGCGCCGTACGCGCGGCGAAAGGCGCGGGCCAGGTAGACGGGATGCACCCCCGCCGCCGCCGCCAGGTCGCGCACCGGCGGCGCGGCGCCCGCGCAGTCGTGCAGGTGGTCGCGCACGCGGCGCAGCCACGGGGACGGCGGTGGCGAGGGCGGCGGAGCGGCTCCGTCCTCGCCCAGCGCGTCCACGACCTCCCACAGGCAGTCCGCCAGCAGCCCCGGCCCGTTCGCCGGCTCCGCGCGCGCCGTGGCCAGCAGGCGCCAGAGCGCGCGCGAGGCGGGGCCACCCTCCATCCACCGCCACGCCCGCAGCGCCGCGACGCACGCGCCGTCCTCCGCGGTGCCGGGGAGCAGGCCGATGCTCAACATGCGCGTGGGCACCGGCCCGAACAGGTTGCGGTGCACGACCCCCGCGGGCTTGATCACCACCCCGCCCGCCGTTCCCTGGTGCTCCGCGCCGCCGACGCCCTCCTGCACCGCGCCCCGCAGCACCATGCTCACCTGCGTGCCGGGGTGCCAGTGCGGCGCCATCCGCTCGCCGGGCCGGTACTCCGTCACCACGAGCCGCAGCCCGCCGGAATCGATGTGCATCTGTCCACTTTTCCCGTGCGGTGTCCGCTGTGTGGCGGTCATTTCCGACAGCACGTCAAAGCCGTTGCCGAGCACGGTGTTGCGCACCTATTGTTTGCACTTCGTACGCCCGTGCCGACCACCCGTCCCGCTCTCTACGATGCGATCACTTCCGCGTTTCACCGTGCTGGCCGCGCTGTGCCTGGCCCTGCTCCCGGCCGTGCTCCCCGCGCAAGCTCCGCTCCCCTCCATCGCCGAAAAGACGCGGGCGATGGAGAAGCGCGACGGCTTTCTGCCGGTCTACTGGGAGGCGGCCACCGGCAAGGTGTGGATGGAGATCCCCCGCACGGGCCAGGAGCTCATCTACGTCGTCTCCCTTCCCGCGGGGCTGGGGTCCAACGACGTGGGGCTGGACCGCGGGCAGATGGGGGGCGAGCGGCTGGTGCGCTTCGACCGCGTGGGGCCGCGGGTGCTGATGGTGCAGCCCAATCAGGCCTACCGCGCCACGACGGAGAACCCGGCGGAACGGCGCGCGGTGGAAGAGTCGTTCGCGCAGTCGGTGCTGTGGGGGTTCGAGGTCAAGGCCGAGCAGGACGGCCGGGTGCTGGTGGACGCCACCGACTTCGTGCTGCGCGACGCGCACGGCGTGATCCCCGCGCTGCGGCGCGCGCGGCAGGGCGACTACCGCTTCGACGCGTCGCGCAGCGCCCTGTATCTGCAGAACACGAAGGCGTTTCCGCGCAACACCGAGATCGAGGCGACGCTGACCTTCACCGGCGACAACCCGGGCGGCTTCGTGCGCGACGTGACGCCCACGCCCGAGGCGATCACGGTGCGGCAGCGGCACTCGTTCGTGGCGCTGCCGCCGCCGGGGTACGAGCCGCGCCGCAGCGACCCGCGGGCGGGCTTCTTCGGCATCGACTACTACGACTTCTCCACGCCGGTGGGCGAGGAGATCGTGCAGCGCTTCATCAGCCGGCACCGGCTGGAGAAGCGGGACCCGAACGCGGCCGTGAGCGAGGCGGTGGAGCCCATCGTCTACTACGTGGACGCGGGCGCGCCGGAGCCGATCCGCGGCGCGCTGGTGGACGGCGCGCGGTGGTGGAACCAGGCGTTCGAGGCGGCGGGGTACCGCGACGCCTTCCGCGTGGAGGTGATGCCCGACAGCATAGACCCCATGGACGCGCGGTTCAACGTGATCCAGTGGGTACACCGCTCCACGCGCGGGTGGAGCTACGGGGCCACGGTCTCGGACCCGCGCACGGGCGAGATCATCAAGGGGCACGTGACGCTGGGGAGCCTGCGGGTGCGGCAGGACTACCTGCTGGCCGAGGGGCTGCTGTCGCCGTACACCACCGGGACCGAGGTGCCGCCGGAGCTGGAGCGGATGGCGCTGGCCCGCATCCGCCAGCTGTCGGCGCACGAGGTGGGGCACACGCTGGGGCTGGCCCACAACTACGTCAGCAGCACGCAGAACCGCGCCAGCGTGATGGACTATCCCCATCCCCTGGTGCGCCTGCGCCCGGACGGCACGCTGGACCTGAGCGAGGCGTACACGGCGGAGATCGGCAGCTGGGACAAGCTGGCCATCACCTGGGGCTACCAGGACTTTCCCGCGGGGACGGCGGAGCGGCCGGCGCTGGACCGCCTGCTGGTGGACGCGCGGGCGCGGGGAATCACCTTCCTCACGGACCAGGACGCGCGCTCGCCGGGGAGCGTGCACCCGCGGGCGCACCTGTGGGACAACGGCGTGGACGCGGCCGAGGAGCTGCGGCGGGTGCTGCAGGTGCGGCGGGTGGCGCTGGACCGCTTCGGCGAGCGGGCGGTGCGCGCGGGGCGGCCGATGGCCACGCTGGAGGAGGTGCTGGTGCCGCTGTACCTGCACCACCGCTACGCCACGGAAGCCGCGGCCAAGGTGCTGGGCGGCCAGGAGTACACCTTCGCCCTGCGCGGCGACGAGCAGGTGCCGCTGCGCGCGGTGCCCGGCGACGTGCAGCGGGCGGCGTTCGACGCGCTGATGACCACGGTGGACCCGGCGCAGCTGGCCATGCCCCGCTCCATCCTCACCCTCATCCCGCCGCGCCCGTTCACCTACGGCACGCACCGCGAGATGTTCGGGCGCTACACGGGGATGACGTTCGACGCGGTGTCGCCGGCGGTCTCGGCGGCGGACCTGACCATCGGGCTGATACTGCACCCGGAGCGCGCGGCGCGGCTGGTGGAGCAGAACGCGATGGACCGCTCGCTCCCCGGGCTGCAGTGGACGCTGGACCGGCTGGTGGCGGCCACCTTTGGCCGCGACCAGGGCGATCCCTACCTGGCGGAGATCGACCGGGGGATCGAGTACGTGCTGGTGCGGCGGCTGATGGCGCTGGCCGCGGACGCGCCGATGCCGCAGGTGCGCGCCCTGGCGCAGGAGAAGCTGATGCAGATCCGCGCGCAGTTCCCGGAGGGCGAGGTGCCCTCCAACCCCGCGACCGCCCACCGCGCGCTGCTGGCCGGCGAGATCGGCCGATTCCTGGAGCGCCCGTACGTCACCGACCAGCGCACCCCTCTCCCCGACCTGCCCCCCGGCCAGCCCATCGGCGACGAGGCGGAGTGGTGAGCGCCATCCTCAACCACGGGAACGAGCGCAGAGCTGAATGGTGGAGGGTGGGGAGGCGGAACTCGATCATTGGCGCAGGGCGAAGGATGCTCTGCGCCCGGTGGCGCACGTGCACGAAGTGCAGGTCGCCGGAGCGCTATCGGAACCTGTCGCAATGCAGCTATGCCTTCCATCGCTCACCCGGACCGTGCTGATTCACCCGGAAGTGGTCGAGCACATCCTTGCTCAGCGGCAGGGTTGCTTTGAAGACGCAGAGTTCGTATTCCGGCACATGGCTGATGCGATTGCACGACCGCATTACTGTGGGCCGGATCCCAGGCATAGGAATCGATACGATCTGGTATACCTGACGGATGCGGGCAGCCGACCCCTGTTCATCGCGATCAAGCTCGTGCCCGCGATGTCTGCTGGAACACAGCGTGATGAACTTTGGATCAGTACAGGGTATCCACTGGGAACGGACTTTCGTAAGCGAAGGCGCTGGAAGGAGAGTCTGCAGCCGGTCCTGCCGGTAAACCCCTGATCCTCTCCGCCGATTTCCCGGCTCTGGAGTTGACGAAACGCAGGGATGGTGGCTAGATTCAAGCTCGTTGGGAAGGGACCGATCACTGAGGACGGAAATGCGTACCGTCAGGCGTATCTCGTAAGAGGTCGCGACACAGATCCAGGAACTGCGTGCCCTGGCAGTACGGTCCCATCTGAACAGAACGGCTCCAGCACTCGCTGGAGCCGTTTTGTTTCTCTCTCCTTTCGACTTCCCGCGATTCAGGTAACGACGAGGTCGTTACGCCGTACAGGCCGCAACACTATCTTGCGAGTCATACAGTACGCCGCCGTTGCATGGACAACGGACGACTGCATTACATCTCATGATTTTCGTTCCTACGCCTGCCGTGTTCCCCTGGCTTCTCGCCCCGCCGGCTGCTACGGGCCATCCCTCCTCCTCCCGCTCCACGTCATGATCGCGCCTAAGCCGCCCCGCGCTCGCACCCTGCGCCCACGATCCACCCGCTGATGCCGAACCTGCTGCTCCTGCTGGCCCAGATCGCGGTGATCCTGGCCGCCGCGCGCGTGGTGGGATGGCTCTGCCGGCGCGTGCGCCAGCCGCAGGTGGTGGGCGAGATGGTCGCGGGGATTCTGCTGGGCCCGTCGCTGCTGGGGTGGGCGTGGCCGGCGGCGTCCGCGCGGCTGTTTCCGCCGGAGAGCCTGGGCTTTCTGGGCGCGCTGAGCCAAATCGGCCTGCTGGTGTTCATGTTCCTGGTGGGGCTGGAACTGGACCTGCGCATGCTGCGCGAGCGCGGGCGCACGGCGGTGGCGGCCAGCAACGCCAGCGTGGCCGCGCCCCTGCTGCTGGGCGTGCTGCTGGCCGCGTTCCTGTACCCGCGCCTCTCGGACCAGAGCGTGCCGTTCGCGGCCTTCGCGCTGTTCATGGGCGCGGCCATGAGCGTGACCGCGTTCCCCGTGCTGGCGCGCATCCTGGACGAGCGCGGCCTTACCCGCACGCCCCTGGGTGCCGTTGCGCTGGCGTCCGCCGCCGTGGGCGACGTGACCGCGTGGTGCCTGCTGGCTGGCGTGGTCCTGCTGGTGCGCGTGGACGCTGGAGGGCTGCCGCTGTGGGCCACGGTGGGCGGTTCCATCGCCTTCGTCCTGGTGGCGGTCTTCGTGGTGCGGCGGCGGCTGGCGGGGCTGGAGCGCGGCTTTCAGCGCCGCGGCGCGCTGTCGCAGGACGTGCTGGCGCTGGTGCTGGGCGTGGCGCTCGCGTTCGCCGCGACGGCGGAGTGGCTGGGGATCCACGCGGTGTTCGGCGCGTTCATGGCCGGCGCGGTGATGCCGCGGGGCGCCCCGTTCGTGGCGGCGGTGCGGGAGAAGCTGGGCGACTTTACCGTGGTGCTCCTGCTGCCGATCTTCTTTGCCTTCACCGGGCTGCGCACGGACATCGGCCTGGTTAGCGGGGTGGAGATGTGGGGCTATGCGGGGCTCATCCTGCTGGTGGCGGTGGCGGGAAAGCTGGGCGGGTCCACCCTGGCCGCGCGGTGGACGGGGATGCCGTGGCGGGAGAGCGCCGCGCTGGGCGTGCTGATGAACACGCGCGGGCTGATGGAACTGGTGATCCTGGGCGTGGGGCTGGAGGCGGGCGTCATCTCCCCCGCGCTGTTCTCCATGATGGTGATGATGGCGGTGGCCACCACGCTGATGACGACGCCGCTTCTGCACTGGATCCACGCGCCGTCCCTGGAGGCACACCCCGCCGCGCGAGGCTCTCGGCAGAACGGGGCAGCCCCCGCGCCGCGGGACACGGATCGCGCCCTCGCCGCCGGAAAGGAAGTCGCCTGATCAGGATCCGCAAAAGAAGAAACAGCGAGGGGGTACAGAGGAACGGAGAAATCGCCGGAGATACAGAGGAAAATCAGGTGTCCTCTGTATCTCTGGTTGTTCTCCGACCCTCTGTACCCCTTCGAAATTGTTTTCCGGACCTGGATCAGGACTCCGTGGCGGGCACGTCCGCGGCGAAGCGGCGGCGCCAGAGCAGGTAGACGGGGACGCCGGTGAGCACCAGCAGGTAGCCGATCCCCGACGTCTCCGGCGCCAGCCACGCCAGGTCCACCACCAGCAGCCCCGCGATGACGATGTAGATGAGCGGGGTGAGCGGATATCCGAAGGTGCGGTACGGGCGCGGCGCGTGGGGCCAGCGCCGCCGGGCCACGAACACGGCGGCCACCATCAGCCCGTAGAACACCAGGTCCGCGGAGATGATGTACTCCAGCAGCTGCGTGTACACGTTGCCGAAGACGGGCTGCCCCGTGGCGGGATCGGCCGTAACGGTGCGCGGCAGGGTGAGGAACGACGCCCACACGCCCTGCGCCGCCAGCGCGAACGCGGGGACGCGGTGCGCGTTGAGCCGCGCGGCGCGGGCAAAGAACAGCCCGTCGCGCGCCATGGCGTACTGCACCCGCGCGCCCGCCAGGATCAGCCCGTTGTTGCAGCCGAAGGTGGAGACCAGGATGGCGATGGCCATCGCGACCGCGCCCGCGGGCCCGAACATCCGCTCCATGGCGGCCACGGCCACGCGGCGCTGCGGCGCGTCGCGGATGCCCTCCAGCGGCAGCGTGACCACGTAGGCCAGGTTGGCCAGCAGGTACAGCGCCACCACCACCGCGCAGCCGATGAGCAGCGCGCGCGGCAGGGTGCGGCCGGGGTCGCGCACCTCCTCGCCCGTGAAGGTGACGTTGTTCCACGCGGACTGCGCGAACAGCGGCCCCACCATCGCGCGCCCCAGCAGCAGCGCCAGCGCCAGGCCGCCCCCCACCGCCAGCCCCGGCTGCGCCGCCTGCGGCGTCCACCCGTTGGCCCACGGGTTCCACCAGCTGGAGGTGAACGCCGCGCCGCCCGCGTTCCACCCCACCACCAGCCCCAGCACGATGAGCCCGAGCAGCGCGCCGGTCTTGGCCACCGTGAAGGTGTTCTGGATGAGGCGCCCCGTGCGCAACCCGCGGGCGTTGATGGCCGTCAGCAGCAGGATCATGGCGACGGCCACCAGCTGCTGCGTGGAGAGCGACAGCGCGTACCGCCCCAGCACCACGGGCTCCACCAGGTAGCTCGTCCCCGACACCCACGGCACCAGCACGCCCAGAAAGCTGGCGAACGCCACCGCCACGGCGGCGATGGTGCCGGTCTGGATGACCAGGAACATCCCCCAGCCGAACAGAAAGCCCGTCATGGGCCCGTACGCCTCGCGCAGGAACACGTACTGCCCGCCGGCGCGCGGCCACATGGTGGCCAGTTCCGCGCAACTCAGCGCCCCGGTGATGGTCAGCACGCCGGCCAGCGCCCACGCCGCCAGCAGCCACCCCGGCGCGCCCACCAGACGCGTGCTCTCCGCGGAGGTGATGAAGATGCCGGAGCCGATCATGGAGCCGATCACCAGCAGCGTGGCGTCCAGCGGCCCCAGCCCGCGCTCCAGGCGGGGCGCGGCGGGCGCGGCGGCGGAGGGCGGCGGGGTCTGCAGGACGTCGCTCATGCGCGGGCGGGAGGGGTGCGGGTCTGCGGGCCGGGGAGGAATGCCAATGTAAACGCGCCACGCGCGGCGCGCACCGGAGCAGGCCGGGTCCGCATCCCACTCGTCATGCGGGGCCGTCCGCGGCCGCGGCAGGGTCCGGGGCAGGATGCGCCGCCGCGCCGAGCACCTCCAGCAGCTCGTCCAGGTACTCGCCCACCTCCTCGGGCCGCACGTCCCCCGTGGCCAGCCCGTACGTGTCGCGCTCGCACTTGGGGCAGCAGGTGTCTTCCGCGCCGGGCGTGCCGCCGCACGGGCACGACCAGGCGGCGTGCTCCCTTCCGAACATCCCCTTCGTGGTGGTCCGCTCCCACCGCGGGACGAACCGCGTGCGCACGCGCTCTCGCACCGCCCGGATGCGCTCCACGTCGTCCGCGGCGTACAGCTGACGGGGCGCGGTGGCGACCTGCAGGCCGCGGCGGGCCGCCTCCACGTCGGGGCTGTCCAGCACCGCCAGCAGCAGGGGGTAGTCCATCAGCGCCAGCTGCCGGATGAGGTCCGCGGCGGCGTTCCGCACCCGGGACGGCGTCTTGTCGCGCGGGGCCAAGTACGGAAACAGCCGCCGCGCCGCGGCCTCCGCTCCCAGCGCCGCGAAGTACGGCCGCGCCTTTTCGATCGCGTCGCCGCGGGTCAGCGGCGACTCCTCCGTGCGCGACACCGCTGCGACCGCGTACGCGGCGAACTCCTCGATGCGCTCGGCGGCGGCGAAGTCCCACAGGTCGTCGGTCAGGACCACGCCGCCCTTGGCCAGGTCGCGCAGCACGGCACGCCGGCGCAGGGCGCGCGCGACCGTCTCCGCGTCCAGCGGGTCGCCGGGACGTCCGGCCTCGCGGTCCGCCTCCATCACCCGCACGGCGGTGCCCAGCGCGTTCAGCATGAACATCGACTTGCCCTGCGCCGACAGCTCGTCGAAGTCGATGCCCAGCCCCACGACGGCGTTCGCGCCCCGCTTGCGCGCCTCTTCCTCCAGCTGCCTGGTCGCGCGGGCGTACAGGCCGGAGAGCTGCCGCCCGTACGATGCCGACCCGCCCCCGACCAGGTCGCTGACGGAGGCGAAGAAGTCGCTGAACAGGTTGGTGCCCGCGACCATGTGCACCGAGATCGGCCCCAGGTGGCGGACGATGCGGTAGCCTTCGATGCTCGCCGTGGTGGTGATGATCATCAATCAGGTCCCTGGTGATGTACGATGTGCACACAGGATCGCGGAGACATGGAAATCGGCCCGCTCCTGTGCCGCGGGCGGGCCGATGCTTACTTCTTTTTTGCTGGGGGAAGGTGCTTGCGAGCCCAATCCTGCAAATCCTTCACCTGGCCTTCGCTGAGTTTGGGCACGGGTGGAACCGGCGGCTTCGATCCCCCTCTCCGCGTCGAGATCGAGCGTCCCGGGCCTGACGGGTTTTCGGCGTGATTGTCCATGAGCATCCCAGGTCTCGAGGTTCATTCAATGATAGCCGGATTCAACTCGTGCTGGTAGTAATGCTTCCGCTCCACCCACGTACGGGGAACTCGTTGTCGCGCATTCATGTAGATGCGGCGCGCACTGTGCGATGGCTGAATCCATCCCGTTGCCGGAGGCGCTTCGTGGCAAATACCATTGATCCAGAGGAACGCGTCGGCCGATCGCCACCCGAGGCGAACGACCAGACGCCTGCGGCTCCCACGGCCGCGCGCCCGGCACCCCAGAGTACTCCCATGACCCAGATACAGGCTGCTGCTGACGTGCAGGGTGCCCCGCCGGATCTCCGGGAGCTGCTCGAGGGCCTCGCCGCGGATGGAATTTCCGCGACCCTGCCAAACGTGGGGCCCAATGATCCACTTCACGATCCGCTCGTTGTTCGTACCTCGCTGAGTGCCGCGATCATCGAAGAGCGGACAGAGTAGTGGTTTTCTACTACTTCAACGCGAGCGTCCTAATCAAAGGCTGTAGCTTTGATATGAAGTCGGACGCAAACTAAATGTGCGAGAGCCCTGACGGAGGAAGGTCAGGACTCTCGCACATTGGTTTTGGCAACCACGAGCTACGAAGTGATCCGGCGCGCAACGCCAACCTTCACGTGCCAGATCACACGTTGTGTGCTTACCCCGCCATGGCCACTAAACTACCGTCCCACTGCCGGAGATAGTGGCTGATCCTCCGCCGCCAACGGATGGGTTGAGTTGTGATCAAGAGGGGCGTGTACATCCAACTTGAGGCAGCGTTTGTAAAGGCATTCAACTTCCATCGCTGCTGTTTTCCCGGAAAGTTCGAGTCCAAGCCAACGAACTCGACAACGTGATCGTGAGGATCTGCGATCACGTTCGTAACGGTAACGGCGTGCCAACTCTCCGGGCTTGGATAGTACGATGGGCGAAGCTGATGCGCATCCACCACAGCGAGAACGCCGCGATTCGCCTGAACTGCATTTACCAGCGCCTGAGCGTCATAAACTTGCCATTCGGCCGCGACACCGTAATCCGCTAGCAACCCCTGATACGCCCAAGGCTCCAAAACCGGACCATCGTCCTGCCACAGCACTCCGCCTCGTCCGTCTGCTCGCCACAGGAGGTCCGTGCCGCTGATCGAATTGGGCACGGGACGAAACAGCTGGATTACGTTCTCAACCGCCTCAAAGCCGCAGGTAGGCCCCTGCTGCGCATCGGCCAAGCTCTCCACCATCACCGGCCCGCCTGTTTCGGGTTCCTGCCACTGTCCGTACATCGCTGCTCCTCGCGTGAATCGTTGAGGTATCTCGGCAGCGGTCCACGGTGGCGCCAGGAAGCAGTTGCACGGCCGGGCAGGCCTGACCTGGGGAGGTAATCGTTAGCGAACACGCTCAGACTGAGTCGCTTGGCGAGAACCGTTGCACATCCAATTGTATCAGATTTTGGCAGAAGGGGAAGTGTCGCGATTCTCCAGTCTGCCCCACCCCCCGCCGCCGGGCGTCTCCAGCAGCAGGCGGTCGCCGGCCTCCACCTCCGTTCCATCCACCGACGCAAGCTCCAGCACCTCGCCGGATGCGCGGATGACGCGCTGGCGGCCGGGGGCGCCGGGGTGGCCGCCGTCCACGCCGTAGGGGCCCTCGGCGCGGTGCTGGGTTAGGACGGAGAGCGACATCGGCTCCAGGAAGGTGAGCTCGCGCACGGCGCCGTCCCCGCCACGGTGCGCGCCCACGCCGCCGCTGCCCGCGCGAATGCCGAAGCGCTCCACGCGCACGGGGTAGCGGTGCTCCACCACCTCGGGGTCGGTGATGCGCGTGTTGGTCATGTGGCTGTGCACCGCGCTCGCCCCGTCCCACCCCGGCCCCGCACCGGTGCCGCCGCACACCGTCTCGTAGTAGCCAAAGCGGTCCGATCCCCACAGCACGTTGTTCATCGTCCCCTGGCTGCACGCGGCCAGGCCCAGCGCCTTGAGCAGCGTATCCGTAAGCCGCTGGCTCACTTCGGTGTTGCCGCCGACGACGGCGGGGTCCTGAGACGGATCGGTCCCGAACGGCGGGTTCAGCAGGCCGGGGGGGACGATGAGCTCCACGGCGCGCAGCAGCCCCTCGTTCAGCGGCAGCGGCTCGCGCACCAGCAGGCGCAGCACGTAGAGGACGACGCTGCGCACGATGGCCGGCGTGGCGTTCAGGTTGCCCGGATGCACGTCCGCGGAGCCCGCGAAGTCGATCGTCGCCCGGTCGTCCGCCACGGTAATGCGGACGCGGAGAGGAGAGCCGTCGTCCAGCCGCTCCGTGGCCTCGTACGTGCCGTCGGGGATGCGGCGCAGCGCGTCGCGGATGCCGGCTTCGGCGCGTTGCCCGAGCGCGTCCATGTACTCCGCGACGGCGGCGCGCCCGTGCTCGCCGGCCAGCGCGCGCAGCAGCTCCGCGCCGCGGTGGTTGGCGGCGACCGCGGCGGCCAGGTCCGCCAGGTTGTCGTCGATGGAGCGCGACGGGTGCGGCCCGCCCGCCAGGGCTTCGCGCATCGCCTCCCAGCGCGCATCGCCGCCGCGCACCAGGTGCATGGGCGCGATGACGACGCCCTCCTCCGCCAGCGTCCGCGCGGCCGGCGGCATGGACCCCGGCCGCGTGCCGCCGATCTCCGCGTGGTGCGCGCGGCTGGCCACGTACCCGATCAGCACCTCGTCCGCGTCGTGGACGGGGGTGATGACCGTCACGTCCGGCAGGTGCGATCCGCCGAAGCCGGGGTGGTTGGTGACGATGACGTCGCCCGGTCGCATCTCCACCGCGTCGCGGACGGCGCGGACGCACAGGCCCATCGCCCCCAGGTGCACGGGGATGTGGGGCGCGTTCACCACCAGCTCCCCCGCCGCGTTCAGCAGCGCGCAGGAGAAGTCCAGGCGCTCCTTGACGTTGGTCGAAAGCGCCGTCCGCCGCAGCATCTCGCCCATCTCGCCCACCAGCGCGCGGAAGCGGGAGACGAAGAGCTCCAGGCGGATGGATGCGGGGACGGAAGTGCGAGAGTGCGACTGGACAGAAGTGCGAGAGTGCGAAAGTGCGAAAGTGCGAGAGTGGGCGTCGGCGGAGTCCTCGCTGTCGGCGTCGGCATCCGGGGACGCGACGAGCACCAGGTTCGACGCGCCGTCGACGGCCGCGCTCCATCCCGCGGCGACGAAGGTGGCGCTGTGGCGCTCGGCGATGAGGGCGGGGCCGGCGAGGCGGGCGCCGGGGATCAACCCGTTGCGCTCGTAGACGGGCACCTGCATCCACGCGCCGCCGATCCACGTCTCGCGCGTGCCGGCGGGGGCGGCATCGTGCGGGCCGGGCGCGGGGGGAGCCGGATCTTCCGTCGTGCGGGTGGAGGCGATGGCGCGGACGGACTCCACCTCGATGGGGCGTGATGCGGGGCGGTGGCCGTAGACGGCGGCGTAGCGCGACTCGAAGGCGGAGCGCAGCGAGACCGATCGGTCCCATTCGATGGTCAGCGTGGAATCCTGCCCCACGTAGCGGAGGTTGGCGATGCGGCGGCGGACGTCGATCTCCTCGCGCGGCACGCCCTCGCGCGCCACGGAATCCACCGCTTCGGCGGAGAGCGCGTCGAACGTCGCCGCGATCGTATCCTCCACCTCGTCCAGGCGGCGCAGCACCTGCCGCTCGGCGAAGCGCTCCAGCGGCGCGTGGCCAATGCCCAGCGCGCTCAGCAGCCCCGCGTCCGTCGGCACGATGACGGTGCCGATGCCCAGCCGCGACGCCACGCCGCACGCGTGCTGCGCCCCCGCCCCGCCGAACGCCACCAGCGCGTACTCCGACGGGTCGTAGCCGCGCCGCAGGCTGATGCCGCGGATCGCGTCCGCCATCCGTTCGTCCGCGATGTCGATGAGCCCCGCCAGCAGCGCCTGCCGGTCCACCGCCTCGCCGCTCTCGCGGATGCGGGCGGCCAGGGCATCGGCGGCGGCGGCGGCGGGGGCGGGGTCGACGGGGATGGCGAAGCGCGCCGGGTCCAATCGACCGAGCAGCAGGTTGCAGTCGGTGACGGTGAGCGGGCCGCCGGCGCCGTAGCAGGCCGGGCCGGGGGATGCACCCGCGCTCTCCGGCCCCACGCGCACCCCCTGCGCGTCGAAGGCGCAGATGGAGCCGCCGCCCGCCGCCACGCTCTCGATGGCCAGCGCCGGCGCCACGATGCGCGCGCCGCCCACCTCGTGCTCCCACACGTACTCGAAGTCGCCGTCCACCCGCGCCACGTCGGTGCTGGTGCCGCCCATGTCGAACGCGATCACCCGCGCGTGTCCCGCGCGCCGCCCCGCCAGCGCCGCACCGACGACCCCGCCCGCGGGCCCGCTGAGCAGCGAGTCTTTCGCGTGGAAGTCCTCCGGCCGCACCAGCCCGCCCGCGCTGGTCATCACGTGCAGCCGTCCGCCGCCCAGCGCGCGCCGCACGCCGTCCAGGTAGCCGCCGATCACCGGCCCCAGGTACGCGTCCACCACCGCCGTCTCCGCCCGCGCCAGCAGCCCGATGAAGGGCGCGAGATCGGACGAGATCGACACGTGATCGAACCCCGCCGCCCGCAGCACGTCCGCCAGCGCGCGCTCGTGCGCGGGGTCGCGAAACGCGTGCGCCAGCGCCACGGCGGCCGAGCGGATCCCGGTGGATGCGATGCGCGCCGCCGCCGCCCGCGCCGCCCGCACGTCCAGCGGCAGGAGCACTGATCCGTCCGCCGCCCGCCGCTCGTCGACCTCCACCGACTCCGCGTACAGCGGCTCGGGGCGACGCACGTCCAGCGCGAACAGGTCCGGCCGCTGCTGCGTCCCGATCCGCGGCAGGTCGCCGAATCCGCGGGTGATGAACAGCGCCGTGGCGGCGCCGCGACGCTCCAGCAGCGCGTTGGTCCCGCGCGTGGTCGCCAGCCGCATAGCCAGCGGCGGCAGCGCCGCGCCGAAGGGGGTGCCGGTCACCAGCCGCGCCGCCAGCACCGGCGCCTCCTCCGGCGACCGCACCTCCACCGCCGCGCCGGGCCGCACTCCCTCCATCCGCCGCTCCAGCCGCATCCGCCCGCTCACCGCATCGTACGACGCGATCCGCACCGGCTCCGCATCCACCGAGAGCAGGCGCAGCTCCAGCCCGTCCACCACCCCTGGCGCCGCGCCCCAGTCCTCCGCGATGCGCAGCGT
>Ga0190267_10000090_pt1 | contig 18094 bp, 19 predicted proteins | sample Popmic239T_FD_140332 | JGI IMG/M metagenome (GOLD analysis project Ga0190267, IMG submission 140332) | Populus adjacent soil microbial communities from riparian zone of Oak Creek, Arizona, USA - 239 T | ecosystem: Environmental > Terrestrial > Soil > Riparian zone | place: USA: Arizona... | reverse complement strand
GGCATCGACGGATCCCCGATGGGCTCGTCTGCGCCGGCCACGCTCAAATCCGCGTCTGATGCATGGACATCGTCCTGATGCTCCGCAGTGGGGAAGTTCCGCTGGAAGCGCGCGTTGTCGGCCGGGATCGGAGAATCTGCTGCTCGAAACGACATCGTTCAACCTCCACTGGTCCGCCAGGGCACGCTGACGCTGCCTTGATCCTGCAACGAGTTCGGAGTGACCACCAGTGCCGGTTGCCTCAACTGGCCATCGGGCATCCGCCACGCCTTGCGTCCTGAATTCAGGAGTGCCGGGTTACTGCAGGCCTCTTCTGCGAATGGATCCTGCAGTGTCCGGAGCGTCCTGAGTACAGGACCGACACGCGGCAGCGCAGTACTCTCACCGCATGCTCGAACCGCTGACGATGGTCCGCTCCTGCGCGCAGGACGTTCCCGTCTGCGAGGACACCTTCGGCTTCGACGCCGGCCCGCTTCTCGTGATCCTGTTCACTGCCATCGTTCTCGGCCTCGTGATCACCGTCATCCTCGGAGTGCGCCGCAGACGCCAGCTCCTGGACTCGTATGAGGATCCGGGCGCGGACCGTGAGGAGCCCCCCTCGCCCGAGTGAGACCGGGTGATGGCGAGGGCGGGTCCCGCCAGCCGTGTGGATCCGTCCCGCATACTGTCGGCATGGCCTCCTCCACCGAGTTCGACCGTGAGCGCGCGACCGACTGGGTCGCCATCGGCACGCTCTGCATCGCGGCTCTCGCCTGCCTCATCGCCGGCGCAGCAGTGCTGGCGACCACGGGCAATCCGGGCGGATGGGTGAGCCTTGCGCTCGGGGCTGTCTTCGCCGGCATCGCCGCGTTCCAGCTGCGCCGGCAGCTCGCCGCACGCACCTCCGACGAGACCCCGCAGTAGCCGCACCCGCGACGCCTCGCGGAGACACGGCGAGCTGCAGCTACGCAGTCAGCGCCGTCGCTGCTCGCACGAGTGAGTTAGCCAGGCCCCACCTGCGCCCGAGCTGCTCGATGGCGTCCAGATCGAGGTGCACGCCGACTCGGGCATCCACTTCCGGCAGGTCAAGATTGCGGGCGACCGCCACGACGGTGGGTGCGCGGGTCAGGTAGTCCGCCGCGGCGCGGATCTTCGCCTTGACGCTCGCCGAGAGCGGAACGGATGGATCGTCCGCGGCCGCGATGATGCCGGCCAAGTCACCGAACTCGGCGAGCAGCGACGCCGCAGTCTTGTCGCCGACACCGGCCACTCCGGGCAGTCCGTCCGAGGTGTCGCCGCGCAGGGTGGCGAAGTCCGCGTACTGGGCCGCGTCGACCCCGTACTTCGAGCGCACGACGTCGTTGGTGACGATCTCCAGGTTGCTCATGCCGCGAGCGGTATAGATCACGCGGACGCTGCGGGCGTCGTCGACCACCTGGAAGAGGTCCCGGTCGCCCGTGACGATGTCGACGGGGGTGGTGGATGTGGTGGCGAGGGTTCCGATGATGTCGTCCGCCTCGTACTCCGCGCGACCGACGATGGGGATGCCGAGGGCCGTCAGCGTGTCGACGATGATCGGCACCTGGACGCTGAGCGGATCCGGCACGACCTCGACGTCCGGCCCGACCTCGATGACCTCCGCCACCCGGTGGGTCTTGTAGGTCGGCAGCAGGTCCACTCGCCACTGGGGCCGCCAGTCGTCATCCCAGCAGGCGATGAGCTCAGTGGGCTGGAACTCTGTCACGAGACGCGCGATCATCTCGAGCAGGCCGCGAGCCGCGTTGATGGGCGTGCCGTCAGGCGATCGAACGGTGTCGGGAACGCCGTAGAACGCGCGGAAGTAGAGGGCTGCCGTGTCGAGCAGCATCAGCCGGCCATCGCTCATGGTTTCAGTGTGGCAGGAGCCTCCCCGAAGTCGGGCCGTCGGTAGGCTCGCAGCGATGAGCAGCGTGCGCGGTGCGGACACAAAGACGGCGATCGCCGTCGCTGCCGGCGAGCTCTTCGCGAAGAACGGCTACGCCGCCACGACAGTTCGCGACATCGCGGCGGCCGCTGGCATCGATCCGTCGCTGATCATCCGGCACTTCGGCTCGAAGGAAGGCCTCTTCCTCGACACCATGCAGCTCGACCTCGAGCAGCTGCCGCTTCTCGACGGCCCGCTCGAGACCCTTGGTGAGCGTTTCATCGATCACCTACTGGTCGCTGACGACCAGGTTCGCGGCGTCTACCTCGCGCTGCTTCGGGCAAGCGACGGCGGTCAGATCGGCTCACGGCTGCGCCAGGCCCACGAGGAGAACTTCGTGGCGCCGCTGGTCGCCCGACTGTCGGGTCCCGACCGTGAGCTCCGGGCGCGCCTTGCGGCAGCCCTCGTGGGCGGCCTGCTCTACAGCCTGTGGGTGGTCGGCGACGAGCGCCTGCTGGCCACTGATCGCCGAGTGATCGCCGCGCGATACGGCGAGCTGCTCCAGAGCCTGCTCACTCCGGCCTAGCTTGCACGGATCCGGAGATTGCCCCCGATATTTCGCCCCCAGGGCCTCAAACGCCCCCGTTTGGCGTAGTCCATCCGGAGCGAGGCAAGATCTCCGGATCCGTGCAAAGCGTGTTCTCCGCTCGCCCTACTCAGGTCGACTACTGCACCGACCAGCCGCCGTCGGACGGCAGGATGACACCGGTCAGATTGGTTCCATCGTCGCTCAGGAGAAAGGTGATGGATGCGGCGAGCTGAGCCGGTTCGGCGACGGGCGGGATGAAGGCAAGCAGGTTCCCGACGCGCTCCTGTCCGAGCTCGGACGCGAAGGTGGCCTGGATGTTGGTTGCGACGGGTCCCGGCGCGACAGCGTTGACCCGGACTCCTGTCAGCCCGTACATGAAGGCCGAGCTCTTGGTGATGCCGACCACCGCGTGCTTGGACGCGGTGTACGCCAGGCCAGCAGCGGATCCGCGCAGGCCCGCCTCGGATGCGACGTTCACGATGGAGCCTCTGCTCGCCGCGAGCATGGTCGGCAGGACCGCTCGCGTCAGCCGGAACATGCCATCCACGTTCACGGCGAAGACACGTTCCCAGACGGCGTCGGAGACCTCATGCAGCGGAGTCATGTCGTCCATGATCCCGGCGACATTCGCGAGGCCGTCGATCCGGTCTCCCGCGGCGGCGACGATCGCGGCGACGTCGTCGGGCTTGGTGATGTCACCCACGACGGAGACGATGTCGGCATCGGGCAGGGAGCCGGTCAGCTCGGCGAGCCTGTCGCTCGAGATGTCGACGGCGATGACACGGCCGCCTTCCTGAGCCACCCGCGATGCTGTCGCTCTGCCGATGCCGGAGCCCGCACCCGTGACGATGACGGTCTGTCCCGCGAAGCGATCGGGCACGATGCGCTCGACCCATGCGGCGGGTCCCGCGGCTGGCTCGTCGTCGTCGTCCTCGACAGGTGCAACTCCGCCATTCGCCCGCGCGACGAGATCGTCGACCGTCGATTGGGGCATCTGACCCTGACTCAGCGCAACGAGCCGCTGGAGCGAGAAGAGCCGGACGGGCGCGAGGGCCTTCTCGTCCTGACCGCCGGCCGCGAGCATCTCGCGGATAAGCGGGCCGCCGACGGGGTGCTTCAGCCAGTCCCCGATGGAGGTCTTCGCGGTGAGGGGCTTGTCCTGCTTGGCCATGAAGGGTCCTTTCGCGGGTCACCGTCGACCCTGTCGTTCCGAGTCTGTTCTGGGACGGCGTCCATGTCAACAAAGTTGACAGGGACCGGCCGAGCCGAAACTGCCAGGCTGGAGGTCACAGAAGGAGTTCCCATGGCCGAGCTGCCCAGCTACACGATCGCCGCCCTCGAGGACGAGCCGACGATCGACGTCGCGGCGTTCACGAACGACGACGCGGTCACTCTCGGACTGCTCGCCGTCGAGGTCATTCGAGAGAGGGCCCTCAACCTCGCGGTTCGGATCGTGCTGCGCGACGACATCGTGTTCCAGGCGAAGCTGGGGGCCACCGGTCCGGATAACGATCCGTGGCTCGCGGGCAAGGCAGCCGCGGTCGCCTGGTCGGGCATGCCGTCGCTCCTGGTGCGCCTGCGGCAGGCCGAGGCGGGCACGCCCTTCGAGGATCGCACCGATGTGGACCACGCGGTGGTGAGGGCACACGGGGGCTCCATCCCGATCCGGGTGAACGGCGAGCTCGTCGGCACGATCACCTGCTCGGGCGAGCCGGATGTGCTGGATCACGCGGCGAGCGCCGAGGCGGTCCGCCGCTACCTCGCACTCTGACGCCTCGCTGAACCGCCCAGTTCCGCCCCCTTCGCGCTGCCCATGGGGGCGTGACGTGGGCTGGGTGCGCTCGCGGCCAGAATAGGACCATGGCGCGAACCACGTACGAGACAAGAGCCAACCGGAGCGAACGCCGCAAGAAGAAGACGTGGTTCGCCATCGCCATCCTCGTGCTCGAGTACGTGGTCAAGATCACGGCCCTCGGGGTCATTCCGGAGAACCGCAAGCCCGGCTCTGCCTTCGCCTGGCTGCTCCTCGTCATGTTCCTCCCGGTCGTCGGGCTCCCCCTGTTCCTGCTGCTCGGCTCGCCCTACGTGCGCGGGCGGCGGAACAAGATCCAGAGCGAGATCAACTCCGTCGTGATGAACCAGACGACGATGCATCCGTCCTCCGAGAGCTATCTGAAGGACATCCCGGGCGCCGACGCCATCGTGGATCTGAACCAGCGGATGGCGGCCCTCCCCCTCACCATCGGCCGCAACGAGGGCCTGCACAGCGACTACGCCGAGTCGCTTGCCGCGATGACCGCGGCGGTAGAGAGGGCGACCGACGCGGTCCACGTCGAGTCCTACATCATGTCCTGGGACTCCTCGACGGACGCGTTCTTCACCGCGCTGGCGGATGCCGTCCGACGCGGCGTGGCGGTCCGGCTCCTCTTCGACCACATCGGCTCCATCCGGTACCCCGGCTACCGCAGGTTCACGAGGCGCCTCACGGAGGCAGGGATCATCTGGCACCCGATGATGCCGATCGACCCGCTGCGGGGCCGCTGGCGCCGCCCCGACCTGCGCAACCACCGGAAGCTGCTCGTGGTCGATGGGAACATCGGCTTCATGGGCTCACAGAACATCATCGAGTCGGGCTACCTGACGGCTGCCAACGCGCGAATCGGTCGGCACTGGAAGGACCTCAACATCGAGCTGAGCGGTCCGGTGGTCGACGCGCTCAGCGCCGTCTTCGCGATCGACTGGTACGCGGAAACCGGCGAGGTGCTCGACTTCGAGAGCCATCCAGCGGAAGACGACGACCAGGTGACCGATGAGCGCCATGGGGCGTTCCAGGTCGTCCTCTCGGGACCAGGCTTCACGACGGAGCCCAACCTCCGCATGTTCGTCTCGCTGATGTATGCCGCCAAGGAGAAGCTGACCATCACGAGCCCCTACTTCGTCCCGGATGAATCGCTGCTCAGCGCCATCACGACCGCGGCCTTCCGCGGCGTCGAGGTCGAGTTGTTCGTCTCCGAAAAGGCCGACCAGTTCATGGTCCAGCACGCCCAGCGCTCCTACTACCGGACGCTGCTCGAGGCCGGGGTCAAGATCTACCTCTACCCCGCCCCTACGGTGCTGCACGCGAAGCACATCACCGTCGACGGCGACATCTCCGTCATCGGCTCGAGCAACATGGACATGCGCTCATTCGCTCTGGACTACGAGATCATGCTGCTCGGCTTCGGCGCGGCACTGGCGCAGGATCTGGAGCGGATCCAGGACGGCTACCGGGAGAAGTCGCACCTGCTCACCCTGAAGGAGTGGAAGGCCGAGCCCTGGTACCGGCGCTACCTCGACAACGCGCTGCGCCTGACGTCGGACCTGCAGTAACGGCTGCGCATCCGGCCAGCGGCGGTCGCGACCCGCATAGGCGGCGAGTCGGCCGCGATGCCCCCTCCCGGGCGCTTAGCCTCCCGCGAGGAGGTACCGCCATGAGCAGAGCCAAGCCCGCCGCCGAACCGGAGGCATCCCCAGTCCTACTGCTCCGCCCGCTGGTCACCCGCCTCAGCAACGAATACGGGCTGAGCGCCGCACTGCTCGTCCTTCCCCCGCTCATCGCCCTGTACGTTCTGACAGCCCCGACCGGGACGTGGGGCTACGTGCTGCTTGTGCACGCGGTCATCAGCGCCGCCATCCTGCTGCTCAGCTGGGGACTCCACCACACGCAGGTGCAGATCTCCCGCGAGGGGCTCCGCGAGACGGGGCTGCTCGGCCGTCCCGTCTTCACACCGCGGAATGAGGTGGCGTCGGTGCTCGTGCTCTCGATCACGGACGGCAACTCCGACTCGGTCCACGACCAGCTGTTCGTCCTGGACGAGAAAGGCCGTACCCGGTTGCGGCTGCGCGGCCAGCTGTGGGGCTCGACCTCGGTGCACACCGTGGCGACCGCCTACGACGTTCCCTTCCAGCGCCTGGATGATCCGAAGACGATGGCGGACGTGCGCTTCGACCACGCCTCCAAGCTCTACTGGCACGAGCGGCACCCGCTGCTTCGAGCGCTGATGCTGGGGCTCGGGATCCTCGTCACGCTGGGGCCGATGCTCTGGTTCTTCCAGCAGCAGATCTGAGGCCCCGCCTCAGACTCTCCGGTAGGACAGAACGCCGGGGATCTCGCCCTGATTCTCCAGCTGTCCGGTGCGGGCGAAGCTGCCCCAGAGGGCACGCAGCTTCTCTCCGTCCCGTTCGACCCGATCCCAGTCGGCGCCGGCGACGATGGCGGCCTTCGCCCAGCTGTGCCTGTCGCCAAGCAGCAGGGGAAGGTCGATCGTGTGGGCGGAACCGAGGGGGTTTCCGGGCACGGACCAGTCGATCGTGTACCGATAGGCGCGTCCGCCGGCGCGAGCGTGGCGTTCGGCGAACCCGTCGGCGGCTCGGCCATAGACGGCAGCAGTCACTGCTGACGAGATCGCTCTGGTAGCGCGCCGCCCGACCAGGGGCAGTGCGCGCACCCTGGTGACGACGGGAATCTCGCCTGCAAAGAACTCGCTCTCCTCCGCGGTGTGACCGATGAGCACATCGAAGTCGGGCGCGACGCTCGACCAGGCCGCGTCGATGTCCGCCTCCGCGGGCAGCGGTGCCCGGCCGTACTCGGTGCCGAACGGCATGCCCGACTTCAGTCCGAATCGGGCGGCCGCTGCGGCGGCGCGTCGCTCGGCGTCCAGCACCTCCTGAGTCGTCGACTGCGCGCTGAGCTCCCCGGCCGCGAGCACCATCGCGGCCGTCATCCTGCGACGTCCCCTGGACAGGCCGAGGGGCGGGCTCTGCAGGATCGCGCGCCGGAAAAGGCGCTCGCCGCCCGACCCGATCATCAGGTGCGCGATCGCGTCCGCCCCGGCCGACTGACCGAACGCCGTGACGTTTGCGGGATCTCCGCCGAACGCTCGGATGTTGCGGCGGACCCAGCGGAAGGCGGCGAACTGGTCCAGGAGCCCGAGATTGGAGGGACGCGCTCCATCCCCCAGGAAGCCGAAGATGCCGAGCCGATAGGTGACGGACACCACGATCAGGTTCTGCTCGACGACGAGCTTCGCCGGGTCGGTGATGGGCGCGTCGCCGGCTCCCCACACGTATGAGCCGCCGTGGATCCAGACCATGACCGGCAGCGCGTCGCCAGGGCGGGCGGCGGCAGGCAGCGTGACGGAGAGCTGGAGGCAGTCCTCGTCGGGCGCTGCCACCCCTTCCGCGTCACCGAGCATCTTCTCGAGGAACGGATTCGGCCACTGCGGACACGGGGTGGATGGGGCGCGGGCAGAGAACGGCTCCTCCCACTCCGGAAGCGGCATCGGCGCTCGGAAGCGGTCGGCCCTGGCGTACGGGATGCCTGTCGCGCGCAGCACTGGTCCGTCCAGCCAGCCGTCGATAGGACCACACGGCGGATCGAAGCGAGCGATCGCCAGAGTGTCGGTCATCGCTCGCCCCTTCTGTGCATCCGCATCCGCATCCGCATCCGCGTCCGCATCCGCCTCGCTGATGGCGTACCGCGCCTCGGAGCGTCCAGGCTACGAGCGCCAGGTTTCCTGTAGCTGAACGGCCGCCCACAGGATGCAGTCGATCAGCACTGTGGTTGCGGCTGTGGCTGCGGGCTGGGCATCACGGGGTGACGCCAGTGGCGGTCGGCGTGGGCGTCGGCACGCCATCCTCGTCCGTGACGCTGCCGCCGAGGTAGAAGTAGCGGGTCACCGAGGGGGTGATGGTGCCATCGGGATTGATGGTGATCCCGATCGCACTGGGCTCGGGCGGCCGGCCGGCACGGAAGTTCTCGGTGGTAGTCCAGGAGATGGAGAGCCCCGATGCGGCGAACCGTTCGGGCGCTGCACATGAGCGGGCGATCCTGCCGTCGTCGTGGGTGAGGAAGGCGCAGATGTCACCCTCGTTCGACTTCGCGACGAACGCCTGATTCATGACGTTCTCTCCGCGCAGCCCGAGGTCCAGGAATCGGGCCGTATCGACATCGATGTCGCTGATGCCGCCGATCTGGGCGAAGATCACGCTCTGCGGAATGTCGACGGCCCTCTGCGGCGCAGCGAACAGCTCTTCAATGCTGGGCGACAGCGTCGACCCTGCCGCGGCCGGACCCCCTGAACCCCGAAGCGGATCCGCCAGGGTGCTGCCCAGCCAGCCGACGGCGATGCCCACCAAAAGGACGGCCGCGGCCCCGAGGAGCAGGCGGCGATCGAGCACGGTGCGCGCCGGCCGGAGCAGCTCCAGGTCGCCGAGCATGGCGGGAGGTCCGCGGACCTCGTCGGCGAAGGATCCGTCGCCAGGATCGCTCCCGGAGGGGCCGAGGGCGGACACGTCCGGTTCCGTCAGGGCGAGGGTGACCCGCGCTCGCTCCGCCGACGTCTCACTGTCCAGCGCCTCCAAGGCCTCGATGGCTGCCGCCCGCGCAGGACCGTCGGCCCCCTCGGAATAGACGTCCTGCTCCAGCAGTCGACGTTGCGAGGCGGGCCCTGCAGCCGTGCTCGGCCCCACCCGTTCGGGATGGGAGGCCCAGAAGAGCGCATCCAATGGGTCGTGCGGGCCCGTGTAGCGCCGGGCGAAACGACTGAGGAACTCGGGGTCGGCGAGAGCCCGCTCATAGGCATCCTGGAAGTCCATCCGCCAGCCTCCTCGCTCGTATCCCATCCTCACCTATTCGGCGCGGACGGCGCCCTGGAGGGAAGATGTGCAGGCAGCTCACATCTATCCGCCAGGTCAGCTAAGCGGGCGGGCCTTCAGTCGGCCCGCGCGTCAGTCTGCCGAGTCGCCGGTCGGTGCTGAGCGCAACAACCGTCGTGATGGCCGCACCCGCCGTCAGGAGCACGGCACTGACGACGACCGCCCCCCGGATGCCGAATCCGGTGCCGAGGATGGCCACGATCAGTCCGCTTCCTGTGCGGAGGCCGTTGGAGACCATGCCGTTGAGCCCCATGACCCGACCGCGGGCTGCGCCCGGGGCACGCAGTTGGAGCACGGTCTGCGCCGCCGTGAGGGCCGCGATGCTGGCGAAGCCCGAGAGCACGAGCGAGAGAACGGCGACGACGATCGAGCTGGTGAGGGAGAACAGAAGGATAGTGAGGCCGTAGGCGACGGTGCCCCATAGCGCGGTCCGGGTCGAGGCGCGCACGAGTCCTGTGGCTTCGAGCAGGAGTCCGCCGACGACGGCGCCGATCCCGTTGGCGAACAGCAGGACCCCGTAGGCGGCAGCAGCCCCCTCCGTTCCGAAGGACAGCGAGATGTCGGGCATCGCAACCTGCAGCGCGCCGCCGACGAAGAGGGCGGTGAGTCCGGAGATGACGAGCATCTGCACGATCTGACGGTCCCCCGCCACTGCTCGGAAGACGGCGAGCGTATCCCGGAGGCCGGCGCGCGCTGGGGCGAGCACGCCGCCATCCCGGACATGGCCGGTCCACTTCGTGAAGAAGAGGAACACGGTCATCGGCAGGTAGATCAGCATGTTCGCGAACATGCCCCAGGCCGGTCCGAGACCGAGCAGGAGTGCCGCGCCCACAGCGGGTCCCGCGAGGATGCCGAGACTGCGGGTCGTCGCGTTGAGCCGCACCGCGCTCGGGAGCTCAGAAGCATCCACAAGGTCATGCAGCAGCACCTGCTCGGCTGGTGCCCAGAGCGCCCCGGCGCAGCCATGCAGCACGAGAAGGACGCAGGCCTGCCACGCCTGCAGGCCGCCGGAGAGGAACAGCAGCCCCCACGCGAGCGAGACGAGCAGGAAGAGGACCTGCGCGCCTTGAATGATCCGCCGACAGTCGAAGCGCTCGGCCAGGCGGCCGAACGGGACCGAGAGCAGCAGGAACGGCAGCCAATGGCTGACCACCTGGAAGCCCGTGAGGAGGGGCGAGTGGAAGGAGTTCCAGAGCACCCAGTAGGTGATGACGTGCTCGATGTTGTCGGCCATCATCGACAGCCCGGCCGTCGAGACGTACAGGGCGGAGTCCCGATGGCGGAACGCGGCGAACCGCCGGGCGGCCGGCGCACCCTCGGGCACCCCGTCAACCGGCGGATCAGTCACCCTGCAACGCTATGCGCTGGCCCGCCTCATCCGCGCTTTCACCGATCAGGCAATTCGCGCATTCGTTCCACGGATCAGGCGATTCTGCAAAAACACCCACGGATCAGGCGATTTTCACCTGATCCGTGCACGAACACCTGATCCGTGACACGACACCGGGTCAGAGGATCGGCTTGCCCCCGGTGACCGCGATCCGGGCTCCTGAGATGTAGCTGCCCTCGTCCGAGGCGAGCAGAACATAGACGGGAGCCAGCTCAGCCGGCTGGCCGACCCTGCCCAATGGCACCTGCTCGCCGAAGCTCTCCACTACGTCGGCCGGCATCGTCGAGGGGATGAGCGGCGTCCAGATCGGCCCCGGTGCCACGCTGTTGGCGCGGATGCCCTTCTCCCCCAGCATCTGAGCGAGCGCCGTCATGCTGGCGACAGCAGCCTTCGTCAACGCGTAGGGCAGCAGCTCTGGCGACGGGGAGTCGGACTGCACCGAGCTCGACCCGATGATGGATGCGCCCGGCTTGAGGTGCGGCAAGGCCGCCTTTGTCAGGTGGAAGAAGGCGCTGATATTGATCGCGAGGGTCTTGTCCCACTCCTCATCGCTGACCTCCAGGAGACTCTCGTGAGACATCTGGAAAGCCGCGTTGTTGACGAGGATGTCCAGGCGTCCGAATTCCTCGATGGTGGTGGCGACGATCGACCTGCAGTGCGCGGGGTCGGCGATGTCACCGGGGATCAGCACGGCCCGACGGCCGGCCTCCTCGACCCAATGCTTGGTGTCCTCGGCATCCTCCTGCTCGCTGAGGTAGCTGACCACGACGTCGGCGCCTTCGCGCGCATAGGCGATGGCGACAGCCTTGCCGATGCCGCTGTCACCGCCGGTGATGATCGCGACCTTGCCCTCGAGTCGGCCGTACCCGCGGTACGACTGCTCGCCGTGATCGGCCTTCGGGGTGAGGTCACTCTCGGTTCCGGGAACTTCCTGTTGCTGGGCGGGCTGCGCCATGGGTCTGCCATCCTTCGTTGTCGTGCGGCTGGAGCCATTCCATTCGACGCGCGGCCCCGGAGACCGACAACCCCTTGACATCTCCGCGGGCCCTGTGCGGAAGAGGCAGCGGCTGAGGTGTCACCGGTCGCGCGTATCCTTCGTGCGTGGTCGACAGAGCTGAGCACAGCGGGCCGGACCGCGGACGCCCGTGTGCCATCCCCGGTTGCGGCGAGCAGGCGGACAACGAGGCGACCCTCCCGCTCTGTGCTCTGCACATCGCCGTCGCGGCGGAAGCGCACGCCGTGCACGGGGTGAGCGACCTGCTGCCGGATCCCTGCGTGCTCTGCGGCTCGCGCCTGGGCGTTCGCTACCCGTCGGGTTGGGTGTGCGCCGTCTGCGAATGGCCATACGGCGAGCATCCGGATGCCGAGCTGCCCCCGCCACGGGTGGACATCGTGTACTACCTCCGGTACGGCGAGCGGGTGAAGATCGGCACGACGGTCAACCCCCGGCAGCGCTTCGGAGCCATCTGGCATGACGAGGTGCTCGCGTTCGAGCGGGGCAACCGCCGCCGCGAGCGCCAGCGCCACGAGCAGTTCGCCGCCGACCGGGCGGGAACGTCGGAGTGGTTCCTACTGAGTCCCGCGATCCGCGACCATGTCGATGTGCTGGCCGGAGGGTGCGACCCCTGGGACAGCTGGGCCCGCTGGAGGGCGGAGGCGACCGCGGTTCGCTGAGGTCCCATGTCCCCTGAGGTCCCCCCGCAATGCCTCCCACCCGCCCTTGCCTCAGGTGAGGTACGCGTCGACGACCAGTCCGCGGATCGCACGGAGCTGATCGATGATCGCGTCGAAGGTGCGGCGGTTCACCCCGGTCGCCTGGATGTCATAGGGCCCGAGAACCGGCAGCTTCCCGGTCCGCACCCGCACGACCTCCCATCGCACGGATCGGACGGCGCGGTCCTTCCGCCGGTCGGCGACCTCCCGCTTGCCGACGTGCTCCAGCCCATGCCTGCCGGTGCTGTCGTACTCGATCGCGACCCGCAGCTCCGGAATCACGATGTCGGGCCATACCTCGAGGTGGTCGAAGAACGGACGAGTGAGGCGGATGGCGTTCAGGTCGCCGGTGAACTCCAGCCGCTGATGCAGGCCCGCGCGCAGCTCCGCCTCCACGGCCGACGCGGGACGCGGCGCGCAGACCGAGGCGAAGGCATCGCCCGGAGGAAGGTCCGGCGTCTTCGCGCAGACGATCGTGGCCTTCGACACGGCCGGAGGACGCGGCTGATCGGGACGACGGATGCGAGTGGGCTGGGCCTCCTCCGCGCACTCGGGGCACCAGGCCGACCTCCTGCGCTGGCGGCCCGGACGGGTGCGCTGCTCCTCCGGGGTGGCCACGAAGATGTGGCCGACCTCGCACTGCCACTGGAGCAGGACCTCGGCAGCGGGCGGAATCTGGGTGAGGGTGATCCCGTGGTTCAGTTCGGGGTGGTACTGCCGAATGAGCGCAGGGTAGGACTGCCATGCCTCGCGGTAGGTCCCCACGGGGTACGGCACGTCGACACCGTGGGAGAACTGGCGGCGGGCCCACCACCACTGCACCGGCTCGGGCATGAAGCGAAGCTAGACGCCGCCACCGACACGTGCGAGTCCCCCAGCGGATGAGGGTGACGCTTCCCCCGCGAAGAACGGCGCCGAATCGCCCTGTCGCGTTGAACGCACGACGTCAAGGGGCTGGAGTAAACGATCGTGAGGCCGCACGATCCAGACAGGGTCGCACGACGTTCGACCAGCAGGAAGGGATCGCCATGAGCCACGAGCCCACGAACAGGGGCGCACTGTACGACGCCAAGCGGCCGCGGAGCATCCTGGCGGGACCGTATGGCCATCCCTTCCACGCCATGCTGATCACCATCCCGATCGGCGCATGGACAGCGAGCGTGGCCTTTGACATCCTGGCGCTTCTCACTCGGGACAGCGGATTCTCGTTCGGTGCCGTCTGGCTCGTCGCCATCGGAACCCTGGGTGGAATCGCCGCCGCGACCGTCGGCTTCCTCGACTACAGCCAGATCGCCCGGGCGACCCGCGCCCGGATGATCGCGAACATCCACATGATCTTCAACCTCAGCGCCATCACCCTCTTCGGGGTCAGCTACTTCCTTCGGATCGGCGAGGGCACCCGCGAGTTCAGCACGGCGGGCTTCGTGCTCAGCATCATCGGCATCCTGGGGGTCGCCGTCTCCGGCTTCCTGGGCGGCGAGCTCGCCTACCGATTCGGCGTCCGGGTGGCGGATGAGGAGACCCAGCGGACCCACTTCGCATGACCCGGACCGAGCGGAGCAGCCCCGTGGTCGTGATCGTCGGGGCCTCCAGCGGCATCGGTCGAGCGACCGCCCTGGCGTTCTCCAAAAGGGACAGACCCCGCCTCGTTGTCGCCGCCCGCAATCGTGATGCCCTGGAAGAGGTGGCGACCGAGTGCCGTGCGAGGGGCGCCACCGTGCTGGTCGCGGCCACCGATGTGTCCATCCCCGAGCAGCTGGCCGAGCTCGTCGCGGCCGCAGTCCGCGCCTACGGCCGCATCGACCTGTGGGTCGGCGCTGCTTCGGTCGCGAGCTACGGCCTGATCGAGGACACCCCCGTCGAGGTGTTCCAGAAGCAGACGGAGATCAACTATCTCGGCTGGGTCTATTCGACCAAGGCGGTCCTCCCGCTATTCCGGCGGCAGGGCGCCGGCCACTTCATCCTGATCGGTTCGATCTACTCCAAGATCGCGACGCCGCTGATGTCGGGCTACCTGTCGTCCAAGCACGCCGCCTGGGGCTTCACCGAGACGCTCCGCCAGGAGCTGCGGGGCAGCGGCATCCACGTCTCCGCCGTGATGCCCGCGACGATCGACACCCCCATCTACCAGCACGCCGCCAATTACACCGGGCGCAGCGTGCACGCCATGCCGCCGACCGTCGCGGCCGAGCGGGTCGCCCGCGCGGTGCTGCGCGTCAGCAGGCGTCCGCGCAACCAGGTCGTCGTGGGCCAGGTGCAGCGCACCCTCATCGGCGTGCACGCGGTAGCGCCCCGGTTCTATGACACCGTCGCGCGATTCGCTCTGTTCCACATCGCCACTCGTCCGAAGCCGACGCCGCGATCCGACGGCAACGTGTTCACGGCCAACACCGCCTTGACCACGGTCGACGGCGGTTGGCGCTGGTCCCCGGGCCGCCGCCTGGCACTGGCGGTCGTCGCGGTCGGGGCTGCGTGGTCGACCACACGGCGGCTGCGCCGTGGATAGCGTCTGGCTAGCTCGGCGCGGGGGTGCTCTTCACGTTGATCAGGCTGCCGTGCTCATCGGTGACCTGCAGGCCGAAATTGGTCTGTGCCGAGGAGGCGAGGGCCTCCGCCCAGTCCCGATTGATCGCCGGGACCGAGCTGCCGCTGTACTCGAAGGCGAGGTGGACGCCGTTGTCGATCCAGACCGACTGCCGGCCGCTGCCGCTCGATGTCGGATTGCGCCAGGAGAGGAAGAAGTTCTCCCGCCGGCGGAGCTTCATCCCGACGACCACCTGGATATGCGCCAGCACCCGGTCATCCAGCTCATATCCCGTGTCGCCGTAGTGCAACGTGCCCATTCGCGCCCCTTCAAGCGTGGATCAAGGGAAACGCTACAAGATCCACAGTCCTGAAAACACAAGACGCCCCCGGCTCGGGGGCGTCGAGCGACTGGATATTTGTGGGCCCTGAGGGACTCGAACCCCCGACATCCTCGGTGTAAACGAGGCGCTCTACCAGCTGAGCTAAGAGCCCGGAACCCCAAGTGTAGAGAACCGCACATCAGAGAAGGGCCATCCGGAGAGGCGCCCGATCACCACCAGGGGATGAAGGGCACGCTGAAGGTCATCACCAGCGCAACGACGTAGATGGTCATCGCTACACCGAGCAGCACGAACTGCACGCGAAGCTGCCGGGCGACCGCGGCCACGCCCAGCAGGAACAGCGAGATCGCCATGAGCACCGTGGTCAGCGTGAGGGAATCGCCGTTCTTGGAGGCGACATCCCCCGCCGCGAACGCCGCGATCGACTTGTCGTCCTCCGCAGCCCATGCCCCGAAGAGCGCCTGCTGATAGTCCTCCGATTCGAAGGGGCTGGTGAAAGTTGTCGCATCCGCGTCGTTCTGGTCAGCAGACCACAGGACCGCCGCATTGAGCGTCTCCGACATCGACGTGAAGAGCAGCGTGTCGTACTTCAGCTGCGACGCGGCCGCCTGCTCTGGCACGTTGTCGATCTCGATCTGCAGCTCGGTCATCCTGTCCCAGAGCTGCACGTCGCGGATGTACTGCTGGTTGGCTTCGAGGTAGAGCGACTCCGCCTCCGTCTGGGTGTTCTGGCCCGCGCTGAACTGCTTGGCCGTCTCGCCGTCATACAGCGATGCCTGAAACGACGAGTACGCGGTGGTCACCGAGACGATGCCGAGCAGGATGGCGGTGACGAGCTCGACGTTGCTGAGCAGTCGGCCCAACCGCGGCTGATTGCGGCTGGGAGGCGGCGGTCCGGTGGGCGTCTGGGCGAGCGGGGCGGTGGTCGTCACGCGGGCACTCCATAGCGGGCGGGCGCGGTGTCCTGGAGGAAGGTGCGCGGGCGGCGCCAGCCTATCCACGCACCTGGCCAGCGCACGCGAGGCGCGGCGGGGCAGATGGCGGCTCGGCCACGCCATACGATCACGCCATGGCACAGCATCCATCGCGCTCGGTCGAGACGGAGCAGCGCTGGCCGGTCGCCATCGCAATCCTGCTCGCCCTCGCCCTCTATGCACTTCTCCCGGGATCCTTCTTTCCCGAGCTCCGGATCGTCGTCGTCGTACTCGGCCTCGTCCTGCTGATCCCCGTGATCGTGCTCAACCCACGACGGCTCAACCGCGAGACGCAGTGGTCGAGGATGCTCGCGATCACCCAGGGGCTGCTCCTCCTCACGGCGAACGGCGTCGCCCTCGTGGTCCTGATCTCGCGGCTCATCAGCACCAGCAACACGGACGGCGCCGCGATCCTCGCGGCAGGCCTGCAGGTCTGGCTGACCAACATGATCGCCTTCGCCCTCATCTACTGGGAGCTCGACCGTGGTGGTCCAGTGGCACGCAGGATGGATGCGCGTTCCGCGCTCCCCCCTGCGGACTTCTCCTTTCCGCAGGACGAGGATGACGGCGCGGTCGACGAAGTCTCCGCGCGCTCGTCGAAGAGGTCGGACTGGATGCCCGGCTTCGTCGACTACCTCTACTTCTCGCTCTCCAACTCGATCGCCTTCAGCCCCACCGATGTGATGCCTCTTTCGCACCGGGCCAAGCTGCTGATGGGCATCCAGGCGATCGCCGCCTTCGTCACGCTGGCCCTCGTCGTCGCCCGAGCGGTCAACATCCTCAACTGATCTCCGCCCCCTTTTCACGGATCAGGCGATTCTGCAAATTCGGGCACGGATCAGGCGATTTTCACCTGATCGGGGCAGCATCGCCTGATCCGTGCACCATCGCCCGATCCGCGAAAGGGCTGCACTGGTCGAGGGCCGGAAGCGGCGCACGACACCCCTCCGCGGCACGCGCCGACGACGCCAGGTGAAGCGGCTAGGCTCGTGAATCGGCCAAAGTGTTGTCGCAACCCGACAACTCGAGCCCCCGTATCAGCAGGCACGATCTGCCGCGAAGGAAGGTCTAGGTTGACCGTCAACGACCAGGATCCGTACTCGGTTTCCCACATCGATCCCGACCCCGAAGAGACCGCCGAGTGGAACGAATCCCTCGACTCCCTCGTCAAGGCCCACGGTCACGAGCGCGGCCGCGAGATCATGCTCAGCCTGCTCAAGCGATCCAAGGATCTGCATCTCGGTGTTCCGATGGTGCCGACGACGGACTACCTCAATACGATCGCGCCCGAGAACGAGCCGGAGTTCCCCGGCGATGAGGATGTCGAGCGCCGCTACCGCGCCTGGCTCCGCTGGAACGCCGCGATCATGGTGCACCGCGCGCAGCGGCCGGGCATCGGCGTCGGCGGCCACATCTCGACCTACGCCTCATCCGCCACCCTCTACGAGGTCGGCTACAACCACTTCTTCCGCGGCCAGGACGCACCCGGCGGCGGAGACCAGATCTTCTTCCAGGGCCACGCCTCCCCCGGCATGTACTCCCGCGCGTTCCTCGAGGGCCGCCTGAGCACCGACCAGCTGGACGGATTCCGGCAGGAGAAGTCGCACGCGGCGGGGGGACTCTCGTCCTATCCGCACCCCCGCCTGATGCCCGAGTTCTGGCAGTTCCCGACCGTGTCCATGGGCCTCGGACCGATCAACGCGATCTACCAGGCGCAGCTCGCGAAGTATCTCACCAACCGTGGCATCAAAGATGCCTCTGACCAGCAGGTTTGGGCCTTCCTCGGCGACGGCGAGATGGATGAGGTCGAGAGCCGTGGGCAGCTCCAGGTCGCCGCGAACGACGGCCTCGACAACCTGAACTTCGTCATCAACTGCAACCTCCAGCGTCTCGACGGCCCGGTTCGCGGCAACGGCAAGATCATCCAGGAGCTCGAGAGCTTCTTCCGCGGCGCAGGCTGGAATGTCATCAAGGTCGTCTGGG
>Ga0190267_10000089_pt1 | contig 18189 bp, 17 predicted proteins | sample Popmic239T_FD_140332 | JGI IMG/M metagenome (GOLD analysis project Ga0190267, IMG submission 140332) | Populus adjacent soil microbial communities from riparian zone of Oak Creek, Arizona, USA - 239 T | ecosystem: Environmental > Terrestrial > Soil > Riparian zone | place: USA: Arizona... | reverse complement strand
GGCCACAAGCCCCGCCCTGGGCTCGCGGAGCTCGCCCGGCGGGGCTTCACCTGCTCGCGTGGGCGGCACCCGTGCACGCGGACGCCCATCCGCGCGAATCTGTCATTCCGAGGGAGCGCCGCACCGTACCTTCCCTCGGTGCGCACCTTCGCGCGACCGAGGAATCTACCGTCGGCCGCTTCCGCGTCGGTCGCAGCGTCGTGCACCGGACGGCACATCCCCGTTGCGGACGCGCCGGTGCGCGAGACGCCGCACACCGCCGTGCCGCCGAGTCCGCGCAGGCGGACTTTGCGAATTTCCCGCGGCGAATTCATTCGCTCCCGGGGGCCGGACGGCGCGATCTTCCCGTTCGCCTCCCTGCTCGGCCGAGGGCGGTCGATCGATGCGCTCCCCTCGATCCGACTGCCTGCCCGCGAGCCACCGAACCTAATCCCGCGCCCGTCCCGCCGCACGCGATGCTTGCGTGGGGGCGCGCGCGCCGCAATCCTGCTGGCGTCCCGCCCGTCCGCATCCCTCCCGCCGCGCCCCATGCCCATCGACCGCTTCTACGTGATCCTGAACCCCGCCGCCGGGCGCGGCGCCGCCAGGCGTGTGCGCACCGTCGTCGAGCGCGAGATGGCGGCGGCGGGGGCGTCGATCACCCTGGTGGAGACCACGCGGCGCGGGCACGCGGCGGCGCTCGCGGAGGCGGCTGCGCGGGAGGGGTGGCCGGCCGTGGTCGCAGTCGGCGGCGACGGCACGGTGCACGAGGTGGTCAACGGGCTCATGCGCGCGGCGGACGGCGGCGCCTCCGTGCCGCTGGGGATCGTGGGCGTGGGGAGCGGCAACGACTTCGCCAGGCTGGCGGGCGTGCCGCACGACGCGGCGGCGGCGGTGCGGGGGATGACGTCGGCCGAGCCGCGCGCGGTGGACGTGGGGCGCGTGGGCGACGAGTGGTTCAGCAACGGCGTGGGGATCGGGCTCGATGCGCGCGTCGCCATCGAGGTGGACCGCCGCCGCCGCTTTCGCGGGCTGGCGATGTACCTGCACGCGCTCTTCGGGGTGCTGCGCAGCTTTCGCGCGCCGCGCATGACGGTGGAGCTGGACGGCGAGCGGGTGGCGGACGGGCCCATGACGCTCGTCACCATCGGCAACGGGGGGCGGCACGGCGGCGGCTTCTGGATCTGCCCGGACGCGCGCATCGACGACGGGGTGATGGACATGTGCGTCTGCACCGAGCTGGGGACGGCCGGCATCCTCTGGTTCCTGCCGCAGGTGATGCGCGGCACCCACACCGGCGCCCGCTGCGTGCGCATGCACCGCGGGACCCGCGTGCGCGTCACCAGCCCCGACCCCCTCCCCGTCCACGCCGACGGCGAGATCATCGCGGACGACGCCCACGACCTGATCATCGAGCTCCATCCCGGCCGCCTGCGCGTGCTGGCGTGAGCGGACGATACTCTGCTAACCTGCTGTGATGCGTGGCAACGCGTCAGATCTGACGAAAGTCGAATCCGAATTGGTGGTGGATATGAGCATGCGCAAATGTTTGGTACTGATGCCTTTCGCGCGGGAATTCGACGAGATTTACGACCTGATCTTTCGACCCGCATGTCTTTCTCAGGACGTGGAATCTTGGCGAGTGGATGAACGCACTACGCCCGGATCGATAACGAGTGACATTGTTCATGGGATCCTGGATGCAGACCTGATCATAGCCGATTTAACAGGACAGAACCCCAACGTCTTTTATGAATTGGGCATCGCACATGCCTTCAACAAGCATGTGATAACCGTCTGCCAAAATGCTGAGGACGTACCGTTTGACATCAGAAGCTATCGCGTTCTCCCGTATTCACGAACAATCGCAGGTGCAGCAAGCCTTCGATCTGAACTCGAAAAAGTAATTGCTGCTCTATTCGAGACTGAACGGCCTCCCAGCAATCCCGTTCAGGATGCGATGCAGCTGCTGGGCAAGCGGCATGGAGGGATCTTCGAGCCGAATCGAGGATTAGCCTCCAACTCTGTCTCGCGCTTCGAAAGCAGAATTCAGGAGGTGTTGCTCGAGAAAACGATTAGTAGGATCGCCGAGAGCCTGAGGCGAATTACATCTGGCTCCAGTAGATACGAGAGCGTAGTCATCTCCGCGCCGAAGCGAAAGAACATCTATGTTCAGTTTGCGGCCGACAAAAAGGGGAAAGCGATATACGGGGAGGCTGTAGGTAATGCTTACTTGAAGAAGAGTGAACGGTTGTCTAGCCGGCAGATGCAGCAGCTGGAAGACTTGGGATGGACTCCGCCGAGTGATGACGATGATGATGCTCTGAATTTCTCCTGTGGTTGGTCTGTTCAGGATGAGCATGATCTGAAATTGGTGGCTCTTGAAGCAGCCCGCGTGCTCAGCGACGTTTACGAAATAGGAGAGCTGGATGCCGTGGAGATTGAACTCATCTGATGGGGTTCCGCTTGCAGAGATCCCCTCGCCGTCCACGCCGACGGCGAGATCATCGCGGACGACGCCCACGACCTGATCATCGAGCTCCACCCCGGCCGGCTGCGCGTGCTGGCGTGACCATCAAAGACAAACGTTTTGTTTGATGCGCCCCCGCGGACGGGTACCTTCGGAGTGTGCCTGAAACCGCTGCGCCGCGAGAACGAATCCCCCCTGCTCCTCCTGCATCCGACTGCCCTTCGACATCCGGCGCCTCCTTCGGCGCGGGTTTCGTACCTCTCGACCACGACTTCCAGGAAGAAAATGGTGACCATGATGCGACGGATGACGCTGCTGGCGGCCGCGGTGCTGGCGCTGGCCGGCTGCGCGACGGGGATGCGCGGCCCGGGGACCGTGCCGATGGAGTTCATCGGCACGTGGACCGGAGAGGGGACGCAGACCGATCCACCGAGCGAGTGGACCATCGAGGCCGTCATCGTCGGCGGGCCCGCGCAGCAGGTGGGCACCATCCGCTACCCATCGCTCGAGTGCGGCGGTGTGTGGGTGCTGCGCTCGGTGGGCGCCAACTGGCTGGAGGTGGGCGAGGACATCACCTATGGCCCATGCGAGGACAACGGGATCGTCACCCTCACCCCCATGGCGGACGGACGGCTGCGCTACGAATGGCACCTGGTGGGAATCGGCAAGCTCGCGGAGGGGACGCTCACGCGGGTGAGGTGAGTGGGGGAGTGCGAGAGTGCGAGAGTGCGAGAGTGCGAGAGTGCGAGAGTGCGAGAGTGCGAAAGTGAGCCGCTGAGTGGCGTTTCCGATTGATCCTGCCCCGCCGTTCGGCGGTTTTCGCGGCGGAGCGGATCCGCCGTTTGTCCCCCCTGGACCCCCCTCACAAGGAGCCCGAGCGATGAAGAAGATGTTCACGTTGATGGCGATTCTGGCCGTCGCCGCCTGCGACAGCGCCACAGGTTCGGACCAGGCGGCGCGGAACCGCCCCGCGGAGCCCCGTGCGCCCGAAGTGGCCCACTTTTCCGGCGGGGCGGGGCATCGCGCCGTGATCGTAAGCGTGCGCAGAAAGGTGGCCGGCACGCCCGGGCTGTACGAGGCCCGCGCGCTGGCGGTGGACGGCGGCGAGGTGACGGTGGAGGTGCGCTCCAGCGCGACGGCGTTCCTCAACCTCTCGTCCGGCACGTTCGTATCCGAGGACATCGGCACCGGAGAGGCCAACCTGCAGTGGCAGACCGCCGCCGGCGTGCGCTACATGGTGATCGCGTATCCCTCGTCCGGAGGCGGCGCCACCCGCGACGCCACCCACGCGCACTACCTGGAGGCCGTGCCCTGACGGCGTGATCCCAGCTGCATGGAAAAGAGGCCGCGGAGGATCCGTACGGGTCCTCCGCGGCCTTCGTTCTTCTGGCCGAGACGCGTCAGGCGCCTTTCGCCATCCGCATCGCCTTCGTGAGCACGCGGTCCAGCGAGTTGGCGAAGGCCTGCTTGTCGCGGTCGCCGTAGGGGCGCGCGCCGCCGGTCTCCACGCCGGAGCCGCGCAGCCCGTCCATGAAGTCGCGCACGGAAAGCCGCTCCGTCACGTTGTCAGGCGTGTACTCCTCGCCGCGCGGGTCGATCACCAGCACGCGCTTTTCCACCAGCGCCGCCGCCAGCGGAATGTCGGCCGTCACGGCCACGTCCCCGGGGGTGGCGTTGTCGGCGATGTAGCGGTCCGCCACGTCCGGCCCGCCCTCCACGCGGATGGCCGAGACGTACGGGTTGCCCGGCGGCACCGGCATCCGCTGGTTGGCCACCAGCACCGTCTGCAGCTCCAGCCGCTTCGCCGCGCGGAAGGCGATCTCCTTTACGTCGCGCGGCGCCGCGTCCGCATCGATCCACAGCTTCACGAGCCCATCCGTATCCGGGAGCGGTTGAGGGGGACGATCAAGATAACGAACGACCTGCGTCCGTGCTGCTGATCGGTCCCCATCCAGGTCTGGACGGCGCGCGAGACGCCGTTTATCTTCGGCCAAGTACACGGAGTAAACAGCCTGATCCCCGCCGGGAAACGATGAGCGAGAGCGGAAAGATGGAGGGCGCGTGCGTGTTCTGCGGCAAGCGCGCCACGCGCGGCGGCATGTCACGCCACCTGCGGTCGTGCGCGGCGCGCAAGACGGCGGTCGCCGCGGCGGATGGCGGACCGGGCGAGCCGGAGCCCGTCATCCACCTGCAGGTGCAGAACGCCCACATGGACCAGTTCTGGCTGCACCTGGAGATGCGCGGCACGGCGCCGCTCAAGAAGCTGGATGACTATCTGCGCGCCATCTGGCTGGAGTGCTGCGGCCACCTGAGCCAGTTCAGCCGCGGCGGCTGGGGCGGCGACAAGATCGCGATGACGCGCAAGGCGCAGGAGGTGCTTCGGCCCGACACCACGCTGACGCATATCTACGACTTCGGCACGGAAACCGTGTCGCAGGTGAAGGTGGTGGACGTGCGCACCGGCAAGGCGCTGAGCCGGCATCCCATCACCCTGATGGCGCGCAACGAGATGCCGGCCGCGGCGTGCGCCGAGTGCGACCAGCCGGGCGCGTACCTGTGCCTGGAGTGCATGTACGAGGGCGAGGCGCACCCGGTGCTGTGCAAGGCGCACGCGGAGTCGCATCCGCACGAGGAGTACGGCGATCCCATGCCGCTGGTCAACTCGCCGCGCTCCGGCGAGTGCGGCTACACCGGCCCCGCCGAGCCGCCGTACTGAGCGCGGGTGCCGCCGCGGCTACTCGCTGTCGCCTTCATCCCCCAGCGGACCGGCGAAGTTGACGACGGGGAAAAAGCCGAGGTCGGCGCTGCCCAGCCACGTGACTTCGCGGGCACGCCGCTGTTCGCCCAGATGGATGTCGATCAACTGAAGGCATAGCTGCAGTGCCTGCACGGCGTCCACGCCGAACGCCTCGTACACGCCTTCGTCCCCCAAGCCGATGATCTGGAAGGGGCAGCGCCAGTCACCCCCCGCCCGCGGATCCGGCGTCGGCCTGCCGATCCGCACGACGGCGTGCCCGGCGCCATCCACCTCCAGCTCGCGTTCCGCGATCACGTCGCCGAGCTCAGGCCTGCTCATCTTCCGTTTCGCCTCTTGAGGGGTGTCTCTACATCGTCCACAAGCATTGACTTCCTGAGGGAGGCGCCGCTCCGCAAACTGCGTTCACACCGGCGGTTGGCGCCGACCGAAGGACCTCGCCTGCATCACGCAGGGGCTTCAACGGCTCCCGAATGGCTGGCCTCGCGCAACCCGATAAAGATCCTTCGGTCGCGCGCAAAAGCGTCGATCCGCAGATCTGTCATTCCGAAGGAGCGCCCACTCCACATTCTCTCTCATCCTCCCGGCTTGCGCGCGACTGAGGAATCTACTGGCGGATGCTGGTTGCCTGTCGCACCGCCGGGTACTCGCGGCGTCCGCCCCCGGGCCCTGTCCGGCTCCGTCACAGCCGCAGCATCAGCGCGGGCTGCCGCATCCACCCTCCAGGCGGCCGACGGTAGATTCCTCGGCCCTGCAACCCGCGGCACGAGAGGAAGGATTTGCGCGGCCGGGCCTCGGAATGACAGACGCCGTTTTCGTGCGGCACGGCCGGCTTTGCCGCGAATGGTTCAGGATGGCAGCGTGCTCCGGGTGGAAGCGGGTGAGGTTTCGGCGACACCCTCCGCATCGGCGTGAGGGGCAGGGAGCTGCCTCCGGCACCTCGGCACGCGGCGCACTTTACATCCCCCGCATCCGCCGCTAGCTTGGCGTCCACATAGAAGCGAGAGGGCCTCACGGAAGCCGGTGTAAATCCGGCGCGGCCCCGCCACTGTAAGAGGCCCGGCACCATTCGCCGGCCCCGTCCCGCTCAAACCAGCCACTGGGCACCTGCCCGGGAAGGCGAGCGGCGACCGCCTCGAGCCAGGAGACGCGGCCCTCTCTGCTCCCGCAATCTGCAACCCCCTCGCGGGAGGGGAGCGGGGTCAGCGAGTTCCGCCGGCCGAAGCACGCCCACGTGCGTGCAGTGCCCGCGCCATTCGTGCCCGTCCCCTCCCGTGCATCCGGGAAAGGACGGGCTTTTTGTCGTCATCCATCCGCCCGCGCCCGCGCATACGCCGCGCCGCCGCCCTGGCCGCGCTGCTGGCGCTCTGCGCGTGCGGCGACCGCGCCGCTGAATCGTCCGCGCCCGCGTCCCCGCCCATCGCCGTGGTGGACGACGCGGGCGACACCCTGCGCCTCGCGTCTCCGGCAAAGCGCATCGTCTCCCTCGCCCCGAACGCGACGGAGACGCTGGTGGCCATCGGCGCGCTGCCGCAGCTGGTGGGGCGCTCGGACTACGACACGGGGCTGGGGGTCGATTCGGTCGCGTCGGTCGGGGGCGCGCTCGATCCCTCGCTGGAGCGGCTGGTGGCGCTGCGGCCGGACCTGGTGATCGGCTGGCACTCGTCGGGCGCCAACCCGGTGCGCGACCGCCTGCGCGAGATGGGCATCCCCTTCCTGGCGGTGCGCACCACCGACACCACCGACGTCTTTCGCACCATCGGCGTGCTGGGCCAGGTCACCGGGCGCCCCCAATCCGCCGACTCCGTGTCCGCCGCCGTGCGCGCGCAGCTGGCGGCGGTGCAGGCCTCGGTGGCCGGCCGGCCGGCGCGCTCCGTGTTCTACGTCGTAGGCGAGGAGCCGCTGATGACGGCGGGGCCGGGGACCTTTACGGTGCAATTGATGGAGATCGCCGGCGGGCGCACCGCCTTTCCCGACGCGACGGGGCAGCCGCAGTACGTGTCGATGGAGGAGCTCGTCCGCCGCCAGCCGGAGGTGGTGCTGGTCCCCGTGGGCGAGGGCGGTGCGGCGCGGGTCGCGGAGCTGTCACGGCGCCCCGGCTGGCGCGAGCTGAACGCCTTTCGCGCCGGGACGGTGCACGCGCTGCCGGCGGACGCGGTGAACCGCATGGGCCCGGGGATCGGCGAGACGGCGCGCCGCTTTCGCGACGCCCTGCACCCCGAGGCGGCCCCGAAGTGAAGGGCGCCGCACGCCTGCTGCTGCTGGCCGCCGTGCTGGCGGGCGCGCTGCTGCTGAGCGTGCGCCTGGGCGCCGTGCGCCTGGGGACGCGCGAGGTGGTGGATGCCCTGCGCGGCGCGGGCGATCCGGCCACCGTCGCCATCGTCCGGCGGCTGCGGGTGCCGCGCTCGCTGCTGGCGGCGCTGGTGGGCGGGGCGCTGGCGGCCAGCGGGGCCTGCTTTCAGGCGCTGCTGCGCAACCCGCTGGCGGAGCCGTACGTGCTGGGCGTCAGCGGCGGCGCGGCGGTGGGCGCCGTCGGCGTGATCGTGCTGGGCGCCAGCGCGGCGAGCGGGACGGTGGCGGTGGCGGCGTTCGCGGGCGCGGCGCTCTCCATCATCCTGGTCCTGCGGCTGGCGGCCTCCGCGGGGCGGACGCTGGACACGCGCGTGCTGCTGCTGGCCGGGGTGGTGGCGGGGGCGTTCTTCAACGCCTGCATCCTGCTGGTCCTCACTTTCAGCGACGCGGAGAGCTTCCGGGCGGCGCTCTTCTGGATGATGGGCAGCTTCAGCGGCGCCACCTGGCGGGAGATCGGCCTGCTGGCCCTGGCCGGTGGTCCCGCGCTGGCGGTGCTGATGGCGCTGGCCCGGCCGCTGAACCTGCTGTCCATTGGCGAAGAGACGGCGGCGTACCTGGGGGTGCGTACGGAGCGCGTCAAGCTGGCGGCGTACGGCACCGCCTCGCTCCTCACCGCGGCGTCCGTGGCGGTGAGCGGGGTGATCGGCTTCGTGGGGCTGGTCATCCCCCACGTGGTGCGGATGCTGTGGGGGCCGGACCACCGCTTCCTGATCCCCGCCTCCGTCCTTCTCGGCGCCGCCTTCCTGGTGCTGGCGGACGTGCTGGCGCGCACCGTCGCCGCGCCGGTGGAGCTGCCGATCGGGGTGGTGACGGCGTTCGTGGGGGTGCCGTTCTTCATCTGGCTGCTGCGCAGGAGGGGCGTGTGAGCGGATGGCGCTGCGCCGGGCTCACGCACCGGTACCCGGAATCCACCCATCCCGCCGTGCGGGACCTGTCGGTGGAGATCCCGGCGGGGGCGACCACGGCCGTGCTGGGCCCCAACGGCTCGGGAAAGTCCACGCTGCTGCGGCTGCTGCTAGGCGTCCTGACGCCGACGGCGGGGACGGTGGAGTTCGGCGACAAGCCGGTGGCGCGCTGGGGGCGCGAGGCGCTGGCGCGGGCGGTGGGCGTGGTGCCGCAGGGGGAGGAGACGGTGTTCCCGATCAGTGTGCGGGAGATGGTGGCGATGGGGCGCTACCCGCACCTGGGCCCCTGGCGGCGGGAGGGGGACGAGGACCGGCGCGCGGTGGAGGACGCCATGCGGCGGTGCGACGTGTGGGACCTGGCCGCGCGGACGGTGCCCACGCTCTCCGGCGGCGAGCGGCAGCGGGCGCGGGTGGCGCGCGCGCTGGCCCAGCAGGCGCCCACGCTGGCGCTGGACGAGCCTACCGCCGCGCTCGACGTGGCGCACGAGATGGCGATCTTCGAGCTGCTGCGCGACCTGGGGCACGCGGGCAAGACGGTGCTTCTCGTCACCCACAGCCTGAACCTGGCGGCGCGCTACGCGGACCGGCTGGTGCTGCTGGACCACGGCCACGTGGCGGCGGAGGGGACGCCGGCGCAGGTGCTGACGCGCGAGACGGTGGAGCGCGTCTACGGCTGGCCGGTGGAGATCGTGCGGCACCCCGGCCCCGGCCCGGACACGGGCGCGCCGCAGGTGGTGCCCCTTTCCGGCGAGCAGTGCGTGCGGATGGCGCATCCGCGGGAGGATTTCCATGCGGCGTGAGTTTCCCCCTCCTCCCGGCCCCCTCCCCCCGCAAACCGCGCGGGGAGAGGCGGAGGACTGCACCCCGGTCCGGGCCGGGGGCGGTACGAAGGTCATCTCACTGCGTCCGCGGAGGGCCCCTCCCCCGGCCCCTCCCCGCTCGTTCCTCGCGGAGAGGGGAGAAGTCGATGGCGCTTCGGAGGGTGTCGAGCGCATGTCCGCGCGGTGCGGCATGCATCGAGCTGCGTCCGACGACGCCCCCCCTCTCCCGGCCTCTCCCCCCCGAACTGCAGGGGGGAGAGGAGAATTCGATCGCGCGCCGGAGGGTATCCGCCGTTCTCCCTCCCCCGCGCAGTTTGCGGGGGAGGGTCGGGGAGGGGGGCGGCCCACCATCCCGCTCGCAGGCTTCCGGAGCGCACCCGACCGGTCCCGTCTGCTGACGCGGCTCCTCACCGCAGGCGGGATGATCGTCGCGCTGCTCTGCGGCGTTCCGGCATTCGCCCAGCGCCCGGGGGAGATCGCAGGGCGGGTGGTGGAGGCGGGGACGGCGGCGCCGGTGGAGGCCGCCGCGGTAGAGGTGCCGCAGCTGGGGCTGCGCGCGTGGACGGATGGCACGGGGCGCTTCCGCGTGCGCGGCGTGGAGCCGGGCATCTACCGCATCCGCGTGAGCCGGGCGGGATACGCGGCGCGGCAGGTGGAGGCGGAGGTGCGCAACGGCGCCGAGGCGTGGATCGACGTGCAGCTCGCCCCCGCCGCCGTGGCGCTGCAGGCGGTGCGGGTGACGGCGGAGGCGGAGCCGGCGGAGGGCGGCACGCGGGTGTCGCGGGAAGAGATCGAGGCTGGCGGCGCGCGCACGGCGGCGGAGGTGCTGGAGCGCGTCCCCGGCGTCGTCGTCCGCTCCACGAGCGCGACGGGGGCGCAGACGGTCAGCATCCGCGGCAGCGCGGCGGACGCGGTGCTGGTGCTGGTGGACGGCGTGCCGCTGAACGATCCCGTGAGCGGCGAGGCGGACCTGAGCGCCGTCCCCGCGCAGTCCATCGACCGCGTGACCGTGCTCCCCGGCGCCCGCTCCGCCCGCTACGGTCCGCGCGCCGCCGCCGGCGTGGTGCTCATCGAGACGCGCGCGGCGGAGGTGCGCCGCGCCGCCGAGCTTTCCGCCGGCACCCTGGGCGAGCGCGCCGGCCGCGCGGAGTGGGGCGCGGGGCGTGCGGCCTTCGTGGCGCAGGCGGGCGGGGAGGTGCGGCGGATCGACGGCGGCTTCGACCACGCGCGCTCGGTGGACGATCCCACCGTCGTGCGGCGGGTGAACGCGGACCTGGCCGAGTGGAGCGCCTTTGCCGCGCTCGCCGGGCGCGCGGCGGGGGGCGAGGTGCGCGTGCGAGGGGGATGGGATGCGCTGGAGCGCGGGCTCCCCGGCACCGGCCACACGCCGTCGGAGGAGGCGCGGCAGGAGATGGAGCGCGGGCGCGGCTCACTCTCCTGGCGCCGCTCGTCGGAGCGGGGGGCGGTCTCCGCGCTCCTCTCCGGCGCCGCGCAACGCGTGCGATACGCGGATCCGTCGCCCCCGTTCGGACTCGCGTACGACGACACCACGCGCGTCCGGACCGCCTCGCTACGCCTGGAGGCGGACCGGATCGCGACGCACGAGGCCGGTGATTCCGTCGCCCGCTATTCCCGATTCCCGATTCCCTATTCCCTGTCCCACTGGGGCGCCGGCCTGGAAGCCTCCCTCCAGCGCGTGGACGCCGGCGCGCTCTCCGAGTCCGCGCCGCGCCAGCGGACGGACGTGGGCGGCTTCGCGCACGCGTCCGCCGGCTTCGGGCGGATGACGCTCGCGGCGGAGGGGCGCATCGACCGGGACGGGCTGACGGAGGACCTCTACCTGAGCCGCTCGCTGACGGCGGGGGCGACGCTGGGCATCGTCCGCATCCATCTCGCCAACCGCAGCAGCTACAGCCCGCCCTCGCTGGGGGACCAGTTCATTCGCGCCGGCGTGGGCGTGGAGCCGAACCCCGACCTGCGGCCGGAGCGCGTGCCGGGCGAGTGGGAGCTGGGCGCGTCCGCGTCCACCGCGCTCGGCGGGGCGGAGGTGAGCGCGCAGGCGGCGGCGTACGCGGGGGCCGTGCGGGGGATGATCCTGTGGCTCCCGGACTTCCGCTTCCGCTGGAGCCCGCGCAACGTGGACGCGCTGCGGCGGGGCGTCGACACGCGCGCGGAGGTGCGGCTGCCGCGCGCGGGGCTGCGGCTGAGCGGCGCGTACTCGCTGGCCCGGGTGACCTACGACGAGCCCGCCGTGCGGGGGATCCAGCTCGCCTATCGCCCGCGGCACACGGGGTCCGCGGGGGTGGAGTGGCGGCGCGGCGGATGGCGGATGGACGCGTCCGCGCGCTACACCGGCGTGCGCTACCCGGCCGCGGCGGAGATCAACGCGCTCCCCGGCTTCTGGAGCACGGCCCTGCGCGCCGGCCGCGACTGGCGCGTGGGGGGATGGACGATGACGACCGCGGTGGACGTGGACCGCGCGCTGGACGAGACCGATTCGCTGATCGCCGGTTATCCCGAGCCCGGACGCCGGGTTCGGCTGGACGTGCGCGTGGCGCGCACGGGCACCTCATCTCAGGAATAGACCCGATGCAGAACCGCTTCTTTCGCCGGCTGGCCGCGCTGGCCGCCCTTCCCCTGGCCGCCGCCGCGTGCGACGGCGACGGGCCCGACGAGCCGCGCATCATCGAGCGGCTGGCGCTCACGGTGAACAGTGTGGAGAACTCGCTCTCCCTGGTGCCGGTGGACGGCGGGTCGGGGACGCAGGCGCGCGCCGTGGGGCTGGGCGCGCAGGGGACGCCGGTGGGTGTGGCGGCGCGCGGCGCCTACGCCGTGGTGCCCATGGGCACCTACCCGTTCGCCGCGGTGGTCAACCTGCGCACCAGCACCCTGACGACGCGGGTGGCGCTGCCGGCCGGGTCCGGGGCCACGGGCGCGGAGTTCGTGAACGACTCCATCGCGGTGGTGGCCAACCCCGCGCTCAACAGCGTCACGCCGGTGAACGTGCTGCGCGGCACGGCGGGCGCGCAGGTGCTGGTGGGCACCTACCCGCAGGCTGTCGTGAGCGACGGCGCGCGGGCGTACGTGCTGAACGGCAACCTCGTGAACTTCGCGCCCGCCGGCCCGGGCTCGGTGACGGTGCTGGACGGGCAGCTGCGCCTGGTGAAGACGGTGCAGCTCAGCGGCCTCAACCCGTCCGCGGCGGCGTTCGTGGGCAACCGGCTGTACGTGCTGAACGCCGGCTCGTTCGGCGGCAACAACGGCTCGCTCTCGGTGGTGAACCTGCAGACGCTGTCGGAGGAGTCGCACCACACCGGCTTCGGCAACTACCCGTCGTCCATCGCCGCCTCGGCCACGGGCGAGCTGTACGTGGGCATCTACGGCACCGGCATCGTGGTGTGGAACCCGGAGACGCGCACCTTTCGCGTGCCGCTGGCCTCGCCGCTCACGCCCGGCGGATCGGGGATCGTCTCGGGGATCGGCTTCGGCCCCGCCGGCCGCCTGCACACCGTGAACCCCGGCACCTGCCAGACCCCCGGCGTGATGAACCGCCTGACCGGCGACGCCGTGGTCGACCGCACCGTTACCGTCGGGATCTGCCCGTTCGGGCTGGCGTTCGCGGAGGTGCCGGAGGCGGAGGAGGACGAGTGATGGAGTGATGGAGTGATGGAGTGATGGAGTGAACGGCGCTTTCCTTCCTCTACGCACAAGAGGGGCGTCTGTAATCCTGAGGCCCGGCCACGCGAAACCGTCTTCTCGCGCCACCGGTCGCAGGGCCGAAGGACCTGCTCTCCGACTGCTCGAGCCCTGACGCGGCAGCCGCGCAGAACCTGCGGTTGCGTCAGGGTCCGGACAGAGCCTGTTTCGGTGAATGCACGGCAGCCGGCCCGGCGGATGAATCTTTGTTCAGGAGGTCCAACGATGCGTACCGCAGCCGACGCTGAAAACCCCACCGAGCCAAACCTTGAGGCGGCGAGGGTCCTCACGGACATCCGCGTCGCCGAGGATCAAATCGCGCGCGGCGAGGGTGTGGCGCACGATGCAGCGAGAGAACAGGTGCTGGCACGTCTGCGCCTGAATCACCGCTAGACTGCCAGCGGGACAACCACCGCGCTTCGTCAGCGGCGCGGTACACACGTCCCGGGCCGCTTTGCTTTTCCGCGGGATGCGGACAGCGCCGATGCGGATGATTCCGGATCGCACTGGCTGCGGACGCCCAGATGCGTGAGACGCCGCACGCGGCCTGGCCGCCGAGTCCGCGCAGGCGGACTTTGTGATGTTGTAGCCGCGGTTTCAACCGCCCACGACGAAGCTGGTCGCAGCGCGGCCGGTTGCGGACGCGCAGGTGATCGCGCCGCGACCACCGCGTAAACGGACAATTTCCTGCGCGCACGGAGCTTGAAAGAACAGCGGAGGCGCGGCTTTTGCCGGCGAACACCGCGCGCAGTGCGCCACCGGGTGTAGCGGGGCAGCGATCCTCGCGCCGTCTCGTCCGCCAGCGTCGCCACGCGCATCACCGCTCCCCCGCCGGGGAGTCCGGCGGGCTCTTCCCCCACCACGCGCAGGAGGGACCATGAAGAAGCTGACGCTCAGCCTGGACCAGCTGGAGGTAGACACCTTCGTGGCCGGGGCCGCCGCGTTCCCCCCCGGCACCGTGCGCGGCCACGACACCGAGCCGCAGCCCCTTCCGGGCGAGGATGCGGTGGAGCCCGCGAAGAGCTGGGACACCATGTGCGAGCGGACGATCTGCTTCACCTGCGACCGCATGTGCCCGTCCAACGTGACGGCGTGCTACACCGGTAGCGCCCCCGCCTGCTGCGTCTGAGCCCGAGCGGCAGATCGCGGGCACAAACGAAAGCGCCGGGGGGATGCCCCCGGCGCTTTCGTTTTCCGCGCGGATGGAAACGTTACCACATTCAGCCCGAAAGACGGTACGCGCCCAGCAGGCTGCGGCAGGCCAGGTAGCTGTCGTCGCCCAGCGCGCCCACCTCGGCAAAGGAGCCCTCGCCGCGGGCGGAGGCGTGCAGGGTGAGCTGCACCGACACCAGCGCCGGCTCGCCGGCCGTGAGCGGCACCGTGCGGATGCCGGGGCCGGACGGCACGTGCTCCCAGTCCATCCCCACGCACTCGTTCACGTTGCCGCCGCCGCGCTCCCACAGCGTGCCCTCCATGCCGGGAGGCGCGGGCCGCGCGGGGACCTTCCACGTCCCCTGCCAGCAGTGCAGGGCAAAGCGGATGGCCACCGAGGCGCGCTTGGACGTCCAGAAGTCGTGCGCCGCCTGCGCGATGTACATCCCCCGGAACGCCACCACCGGCCGGAACGTGTACCAGCCGGAGACCTGCGGCGTCCAGGGAAAGTGCCAGAAGTCCGTCTGCCACGCCTGCTCCGTCCCGCTGCCGAACCAGCCGTTGCCGGTTCCGCGCGCCGTGGCGGCCCGCCGCAGCAGGTGGTCGCTCTCCAGCCGGATGGGATGCGGGCACCGGTGGTGCTCGCTGCCGGGGATCCACTCCCGGTCCGCACCCGTCCCCAGCGCGTCCAGGCGCGGCGCCGGCGGTACGGTGGCCTGGCGCAGCGCCATGCGGGCGGCGGCGTCCTCCCCCGCCAGCGTGCGGTGAAAGGCCGCCATGCCGCCCACGTCCATCCCCAGCGTGCGGTAGTGCATCTCGGCGCGGGTGGCCTTGGAAAGCGCCGCCGCCTGCACCTGGTTGTGCGTGGCCTCCGCCCGCGCCTGCTCCAGCGCGGCCCCGGCGCGCAGCTCCGCGTCCAGGTCCCGCAGCCACGGCTCCGGGCCGGGCGCGGGGCGCACCCGGGGTTTGTGCTTCAACATGCCCATCATCTAGTACCTCACGGTCTCGGGTCCCTCGGACCGGTCTTTTTCATCCGCCCCATCGCACATGCGCCAGGGGGCGGTTCAGGTGCGGCGTATGTGAAGCGCCGGCCCGTCTTTCGATCGGGTCGGCGCGATGCCGCGGTCCAGGGTGCGCAATCGGAAGCTGCGCCGCCGGACAGCCCCGAGCAGGGCACCCCGCGTGCCGCGCGCACCCACGTAAACACCTCGCGCGAACGTGCGGCATAAATGGTTGTAAGGCAATGTTTTAGATGATGTATAATCCCGCCGGGAACTTTTCCAGGTACTCTCCGGGATCGTGACGTGGCTGGTACATCGGGGCACGTGAGGGACAGAGTGCGGCCCCATGTATCAAACTGATACGGAGCTCGAAGGTATCGCAGCGACAAGTGTTTCGTTGCGTCTGCGTGAAGACGGCGTCTACCTTCACGCATCCAACGGGTGGGGCTCACACGAAAGGGAAAGTCGGCATGATCAACGATTTCCGCACGTTCATCTCGCGGGGCAACGTGATGGACCTGGCGGTGGGCATCATCATCGGCGCCGCCTTCGCCACCGTGGTCAAATCGTTCGTGGACGACATCCTGATGCCGCCCATCGGCATGGCGACGGGGCGCGTGAACTTCACCGAGCTGTACTTCAACCTGGGGCCCGAGGACTACGCGTCGCGCGCGGCGGCGCTGGAGGCGGGCGCGCCGATCGTGAGCTACGGCAACTTCCTCAGCAACCTGATCACCTTTCTGATCACCGCCTTTGCCGTGTTCCTGCTGATGCGCGCCTACACGCGCATGCGCGACCGGCAGGCCGTGGAGCCGCCGGCGCCCACGGAAAAGGACTGCCCCTTCTGCCGCACGCGCATCCACCTGGCCGCCACCCGCTGCCCCGCCTGCACCTCCGAGCTCAGGATCGTGAGCTGATCATGGAGCGGAAGCGGCCGGAAGCTACGGACGAACGGAGGGAGCGGAGAACATCTCTCCGCTCCCTCCGTCGTACCGGTGTGCGTGCAACTGATCAGAAAACCGTCCGCGAGGCGACGTGACCGCGGGACGGCTACGGGTCGACGACCTCGATGAGCATCTCGCCGCCGATCATGCTGCCCCCCACGCCCTGTGTGTGCGCCATGATGCGGACGGGTCCGCGATAAGGAGTGCTGCCGGGCGTATAGGTGGCCACCACGGCACCGGAGGTGTCGCTGACGGTTTGCCCGGCGAACCAGCCGACCGCCGTGCCGTCAGGTGCGGTGGCCGTGAACACGACCGTGACTCCGGGAGAAACCCTGCCCACCGAGCGCCGAAGGGGGGCCGTGATGGTCAGCGAGTTCCCCGCGCTGGCACCAACCCGGAAGCTGTTCGCGGAAAGGGTCAGCGACTCCGGGTACGCGCGTACGAAGCGGATGCTGCTCTCGAGCCCGGTATTGCCGGCGCGGGCCCGGACCAGCGCCAGCCCGGGCTCGCCCGGCGCCCGCAACAGCGCCGTGGCGACACCGGCGGAATCCACCGGCACCGTTACCGTCAGCGGCGTGGCGCCCGCGCCAAAGGCCCCGCTGGTGGTTTCGAACGTTATCGCCCGGGGCGTACGGGCGGTGCCGGTGCGCACCGCCGCCCGCACCACCACCGTGCTGGAGCCGTCCGCCTGCAGTGAATCGGCGCTGAACGTGAGTGACAGCAGGTCTGGAGGCGCGCGGTAGAAGCGGACGCTGTCCTGCAGCACGGTGTTTCCCGCCCGCGCCCGCAGCAGGGCGAATCCGGGCGCCGTGGGGGCGCGCAGAAGCACGGTCGCGGTGCCGGTAGAGTCCACGGGCACGGTGACCCTCACGGAATCCCCTGGAAACAAGCCCGCTGTGGCCTCGAAGACGACGGAGCGCGGGGTGACCGTAGACCCGCGGGGGATCACCGCCCGCACCATCACGAGGCTCACGCTGTCCGCGGCCACGGAGTCGGCGCTCAGCGTGAGCGACACCAGGTCCGCGGGGGCGGGCTCGAAGCGCATGGTATCCTGCAGCGTGGTGCTCCCTGCGTGTGCCCGCACCACGGCCAGTCCGGGAACGGCCGGCGCCCGCAGCAACGCAACCGCCTCGCCGGCCGCGTCCACGGCTACCGTCACCGTGGTGGAATCGGTGCGGCCCGGGGCAAAGGCACCGACGGTGGTGGAGAAGGTCACCTGGCGCGGGAGCACGCGCGACGAGGCGGGGATGACCGCCCGCACGACCGTCACCGCGCGGCCGTCCGCCGGCAGCGACCGCGTCGCGATCGTCAGCGTCTGCAGCGCCGGGACGGGCTGCGGCTCCGTCTCCATGGGCCCGCCCAGCTCACAGGCGGGCAGCAGGGCCGTCAGCGCGCCCGCGGCCAGAAGGCGCACGGCATGATGCATCTTCATCGTTGCTCTCTTGATCGATATGGTTGAGGGGCGCATGGGTCAGAAGATCCGGTACGTAAGCCCGATGCCGAGCTTGCCCACCATCCTGCGCTGCATGGGCACCGTTGTTTCCGAGGCGGGGATCCGGTCGCCCGGCCGCAGCCCGCCGCCCAGGCGGTGCTCCTCGCCAAAGAACAGCCCGCCCGTCATCAGCAGGCGCTGTCCAAAGCTGTCCACTCCCAGCCCCAGCAGGTATCCCGGGAGGGGCTTGGCGTCCGCGCGGGAGACGCCCACCCCCAGCACCAGCTGCAGGTTCGCCGGTACGGCCCACTGCGATGGCGTGAGCCGGGTGTTGAAGGTCACCATGGGAAAGATCTGGGCGTTGGAGTTTTCCTTGATGACCACCACGGCGTTGACGGTGTCGTTGCCCCCCGCCTGCGGGGTGACGAACCGCTTGGCTACCCCGTAGGTGGTGTTGCCCAGCTCCGTCCACCCCAGCCCCGCCGAGAAGGAGAAGCGCGCACGCCCGCCCACGTTGATGCGCTGCGACGCCACGTGGTGAAAGGTGTCGTCGACGGTGATAGCCTTTCGCCGGATGACCAGGGTCACGTCCGTGGGGGCGTCGTACCGCGAAAGGACGTGCGTGTGGAAGAACCGGTTGGGATCGTTGGCTGTGGTCGCGAGCCTCTGCCGTGCGGTTTCG
>Ga0190267_10000088_pt1 | contig 18196 bp, 19 predicted proteins | sample Popmic239T_FD_140332 | JGI IMG/M metagenome (GOLD analysis project Ga0190267, IMG submission 140332) | Populus adjacent soil microbial communities from riparian zone of Oak Creek, Arizona, USA - 239 T | ecosystem: Environmental > Terrestrial > Soil > Riparian zone | place: USA: Arizona... | reverse complement strand
CGGCGCGGGCCTCGGCGGCGGCGCGCTCTTGGGCGGTGGCGGCGGGCGGGGCCACCTGCGCGGCCAGCGACGCGGGCGCCGCGGCGAGCGCCAGGGCCAACATCCAGTACGACTTCATGGGTCAAGCCTCCGGTACGGGGATCTCGGTGGGTAGGGAGAGCCGCGGCGGGCGCGTGCGGTCTCAAGCTCTTGGTACATCCTCACCACCCCCAGGGTTGGGATCGCCCCCGTTTCCTAATCATCCGCCCATGAATGGCATCCCCCCACCGCGGACCGTCGGTGGGAGAGAGCCGGATCGTCCGCGCCTCGCGCCTCAAGGGGACAAACCCGCCAGTCTCTCAATCCGACACAATGTGCTGGGAATCCGTCGCGGTGCGCGTTAGAATGCATGCGATCCCATCCGCCCGTCACGTTCACGCGGAGCCACGCCGATGAAGAAGCTGAAGCTGCGGGTCGAGAGCCTGGCCGTGGAGTCGTTCCCGACGGGGCGCGAGGGCGCCCGCCCGGGCACCGTGCGCGGCCACGGCGACGACTGCACCTGGTTCGACAGCTGCCTGTGCGAGACCGCGTATTACTACTGCGGCACCGGCCCGGCCACCATGTGGTCGTGCGGCTACACCAACGACGAGCGCTGCGGGCTGGACACCAACGGCGACGCGTGCACCGGCACGTACTGGCAGGTTTGCGGCACCGGCACGCCGCCGGAATACACGCCGGCCTGCTGAGCCCGGCGGACCCGGCCGTCCGCCGGAGACCGCGTTCCCCCCGGCGCGTCCGCCACGCACCTCACCCCTTTCACGCGGAGCCACGCCGATGAAGAAGCTGAAGCTGCGGGTCGAGAGCCTTGCCGTGGAGTCGTTCCGGCCCGCGCCGCGGGCGGCAAAGCCGGGCACGGTGCGGGGCCACGGCGACGACTGCACCTGGTTAGAGAGCTGCTTCTGCGAAACGGCCTACTACCACTGCGGCACCGGCCCGGCCACCATCCACTCCTGCACCTACACCGGCGACGAACGGTGCGGGCGGGACACGTCGTACGAGCAGTGCGTCGTGTCGTTCGTGCAGATCTGCGAGCACACCGCGAACTGCTGATCCCCTGAACGGAGACGAACAATGAAGAAGCTGAAGCTGCGGGTCGAGAGCCTGGCGGTGGAGTCGTTCCGCACCGCGCCGGAGGCCGGAGCGCCGGGCACCGTGAACGGCCACGCCGACGACTGCACCTGGTTCGCGAGCTGCCTGTGCAAGACGGCGTACTACCAGTGCGGAACGGGCCCGCACACCATCTACTCGTGCAACTACACCTACGACGAGCGCTGCAAGGAGACGTCGTGGGAGCAGTGCGGCACGCCGCCGGGCACCCCGGTCTGCTGAGAACCCGCTGACCAGACGACCGCCGCGGACGGGACACCCCGTCCGCGGTGCGCCGCGCCGCCGGATCCGCGGGCGGCGCTTACCCCATGGACGGAGGCGGAGGGATGAAGAAGACCCGGCTGAACGTCGACGCGCTGGCGGTGGAGACCTTTCACACGGCGGACGGGCGCGAACAACCGCGCGGCACCGTGCACGCGAACGTGGAGTGCACGCACTGGCGCAGCTGCGTGTGCCCCACGGCCTACTACCACTGCGGCGACGGGTACCAGACGCTGTACTCGTGCGACTACACGTACGTGGCGCCGTGCTTCGGGTCGTACGACGACTGCGCCGCCGTGGACTGAGACCGCGGCGGGCCTCCCGGCCTCACCCTCGCGAACGGAGCGGTGACTTCCCGAGGGAGACGCCGCTCCGCAAACTGCTTGCGCCACAAGGGTTTGGGCCCGACCGAAGGACCTTGCCCGTCTGACTGGGGGACTTTAACGGCTCCCGACGGCCGGGCCTCGCGCGACCCGATAAAGATCCTTCGGTCGCGCACAAGCTTCTGTGGTCAGGATGGTTGCGGGCGTGCGCTCCCTCAGGATGACAGCGCGCCGACAGGAGGTTGGGCAACATCCTTCTCCGCCGGTTTACCCGCACCGGGGCCGGAGGTCACCGGGCGCAGATCCGCTCGATCTCGTCCGGGTCGATGGGGACGCCGCGGGTCAGGACCTCGTGGCCGTCCTCCGTCACCAGCACGTCGTCTTCCAGGCGGATGCCGATGCCGCGCAGCTCCGCCGGAACGTCCTCCGCGTCCTCGGCGATGTACAGGCCGGGCTCCACGGTGAGCACCATGCCGGGGAGCAGCGGGACGGGCTCGCCGTCGGGATCGCGGTAGGGGCCGGCGTCGTGCACGTCCAGCCCCAGCCAGTGCGAGGTGTTGTGCGGATAGAAGCGCTTGAACTTCCCTTCCTCGATCAGCGTCTCCGGCTCGCCCTCCAGCAGCTTCAGGTCGATCATCCCCTGCACCAGCTCTGCGCGCGCGGCCAGGTGGATGGCCTGCGCCGGCGCGCCGGGCCGCACGGCCGCGATGCCGGCCTCCAGCGCGCGCCGCACCACCTCGTACACCGCGCGCTGCGGAGGCGTAAAGCGGCCGGACGCGGGAAAGACGCGGGTGATGTCGGAGCAGTAGAAGCCCACCTCGGCGCCCGCGTCCACCAGCACCAGGTCGCCCTCCTCGATGCGCCGCTCGTTTGTGACGTAGTGCAGGATGGTGGCGTTGGCCCCCGAGCCCACGATGGCGGGGAACGAGGTGCCCGAGGTGGCGGAATGGGCGCGGAAGGTCTGGTCCAGCAGCGCCTGGATCTCCCACTCGCCCACGCCGGGGCGGCCGGCGCGCATGGCGGCCAGGTGCCCGCGCACCGCCAGGTCCGCCGCCTCGCGCATCCGCGCCAGCTCGCCGGGCTCCTTGACCACGCGCATGCGGTCCAGCAGCCGCGAGGGGTCGCGCAGGTCCCACGGTCCCTTGCCGGCGCGCGGCCGGGTGCCGCGGAACCCGGCCAGCAGCTTGAGCATCCGCGCGTCCATCGCGCCGCCCTCGGCCTGGATGGCGTACCACAGCGCGTCCCCCTGCTCCACCAGCGCCTTCAGCCGGTCGTCCAGCTCCCCGATGGGATACGCGGCGTCCGCGCCGAACCGCTGGCGCGCGCCTTCCACGCCGGCACGCTTGCCGCTCCACGTCTCGCGCTCCGGGTCGCGCGGGCGCACGAACAGGGTAAAGCGGTGCTCGGCGTCGTGCGGGGTGAGCACGGCCACGGCGCCCGGCTCCAGAAAGCCCGTCAGGTAGAAGAAGTCGCTGTTCTGGCGGTAGATGATCTCGGTGTCGCGCGACTTCAACAGCTCCGGGGCCGCCGCGAGCACGGCCACGCCGTCGCCGATCGACTCCAGGAAGCGCTCGCGCCGGGCGCGGAACTCCTCCGGTCCCCGGCTCCGCACGGTATCCGCCGCCTCCGCGGACGCGACGGCACCCTCGGCGGGCTCGGCGGATGGATCGGCGGCGGCGGTCGCTGCCGCGTCGGTGGCTTCGCTCATGGGATCTCTGCGGGTCTACGCCCGGCGGGGCGATTGGATTGCGTGGGATGCGGCGCGGCGAGATCAGGTCGCCGCCACAGCTTAGACCGGGGGGTGCACGGGCGCAATCCACAGGCCGCCAGAGGAACGCAGAGATCTGCAATGCGATGGCGGATCAGGCGCGACGCCAGCTACGCGCCCACGAACGCGTCCTGTTGCGCCGATGATCGATCTCACGGATATTATCGTCAAACGTCAGCATCGTGCCTCACCCGTTTTCCCGGAGGAAGCCATGCGGAAGCTCAGGCTGGACCTGGATGCCCTCGCCGTAGACACCTTTGCGCCGGCCGCGCGGGAAGAGGCGGAGCGCGGGACGGTAAAGGCGCACGAGCTCGTGGACACGGGCGTGTACAGCTGCTGGAACACCTGCCGCTGTCCGTCGCACCACGCCACGGAGTGCATGATCTGACGTGATCCACCTTCGCCGGGTGGCCGGACCCTCCGGCCGCCCGGTCTCGTTTCCGTCACCCGAGGACAGGAGAACCGGACGATGAAGAAGCTGAAGCTGAACGTGGACGCGCTGCGGGTGGAGTCGTTCGACGCGGGCACGGGGACGCCGGCGCGCGGCACCGTAGACGCGCACGGGCTGCTGGCGCTGCGCACCCCCATCTGCCCGTCGCACCACCAGACGGAGTGCTGCGCCACCGACCAGCTGGGCACCGCCTGCTGCTGACCGGCAAACGCGCGGATGAAAGCCGCCGCCCCGGGCTCCCGGGGCGGCGGCTTTCGTCTGCAGAAAGGTGTGGAGCGTCCGTCCCACCTGGGGCGCGCGTGCGGGGGATGGGGAAATCTGCCGGTTCGTCAAGCCCGCCGCAGGGAGGCGCACTCACGGTATCCGACGCACTCATAACGATTTCTTCATCCATCCCCCAAATCCTATCGTGCTTTGGATTTGCGTAACTTCCCCCGGGCGTGAACCGCGTGCACGTTCCGAAAGCGCACGGATTTCCGCTCGCGGCGGGTACGAGATGCGCATACCTTTGCGGCGCCTTTCGGGCCGGCCCGCGACGGCGGTACGGGCGCCGCGGCACGAGTACTCGCGTCCATCTCCGGCCGCGAAACGCATCCTGACGAACGCCTCCCCCGCGTGGGGAGAGCCACCCATACGACGGAGAACATCCCATGAAGAAGCTCAAGCTGCAGATCGACGACCTGGCCATCGAGTCGTTCGAGACCGTGAAGCCGGCGGACGACGAGGGTACGGTGGTGGCGCACGCCACGCAGGGGAACAAGTACACCTGCGACCCGGCGGTGGGCACGTGCTTCGGCTACACCTGCTACGAGACGTGCCAGTGCGTGGAGACCAAGGCCGACACCTGCGACTTCACCTGCGATCCGGCCGTGGGCACCTGCTTCGGCTACACCTGCGCCGGGGCGTGCTGACGGCGGGCTGAGTGCCCGCTGGATGGGACCGGCCCGGGAGCGACTCTGGTTGCTCCCGGGCCGGTTCGTAGAAGTGGGTGAGTGCGGGAGTGCGTTAGTGCGTGAGTGCGGGAGTGCGGGAGATATCGCTTCCGCACTCCCGCACTCACGCACTTCCGCACTTCCGCACTTCCGCACTTCCGCACTTCCGCACTTCCGCACTTCCGCACTTCCGCACTTCCGCACTTTCGCACTTTCGCACTCATGCTACATTCCGCCCGTCGGGCTCAGACCTTCGCGCGGGACGGACATCATGGACCTGGGACTCAAGGACCGCGTCGCCATCGTGACGGGCGGCAGCATGGGGCTGGGGCGGGCGATTGCCCGCGAGCTGTCGCGGGAAAAGGCGCGCGTGGTGATCGCGGCGCGCAACGAGCAGCGCCTGCAGCGGGCGGTGGAGGAGATCCGCCGCGAGACCGGCGGCCACGTGCTGGCCGTGCGCGCCGACATGACGCGCGAGGAGGACATCCGCGCGCTGGTGGAGCAGACGGTGGACCGCTGGGGCGGCGTGGACATCGCCCTGGCCAACGCCGGCGGGCCGCCGGGAACGCGCTACGAGTCCACCAGCGCCGAGCAGGTGCAGCGCGCCCTGGAGCTGAACCTGATGAGCACCGTGCGGCTGGCCCAGGAGGTCACGCCGCACATGCAGCAGAAGCGGTGGGGGCGCTTCATCGCCCTCACCTCCGTTTCCGTCAAGCAGCCGCTGCCGGGGCTGATCCTCTCCAACACCGCCCGCGCGGCCGTGGCGGGATGGGTCAAGACCATGGCGACGGAGCTGGCGCCGTTCGGCATCACCTGCAACGTGGTGGCGCCGGGGTACATGCGCACCGGCCGCGTGGAGGACCTGGCCGCCGAGCGCGCGGAGAACGAGCAGCGCTCCATGGACGAGATCCTGGCCGAGATCGGCGGCAGGATCCCCATGGGGCGCATGGGCGACCCCGAGGAGTTCGCCGCCGTGGTCGCCTTCCTGGCCTCCGAGCGCGCCGGCTACGTGACCGGCACGACCATCCAGGTGGATGGCGGGTACGTACAGGGACTGCTGTGAATCACCGCGCGTCCCCGCACCGCCGCCCATGAAGCTCGCCGCTCCGCTCCTGCTCGCCGCGCTGGCGGTGGCCCCGGCCGCGCGGGCGCAGAACGGCCATCCCGCGCCCACCTTCCGCCGCACGCCCTCGGCCGCGCCGCTCACCTGGGAGGAGTGCGGCATCCAGGGCCTCCAGAACCTGCGCCGCAACCCCACCGCCGCCGAGCTGCGCTGCCGCTTCGGCGGGCGCGGGCCGGGGGAGTTCGGGCTGCTGTCGTACCTGGACGTGCCCGTCTACCGCCCGGCCACACCGCTCCCCGGCACGCACGTGGTGGGCGTGCCCGGCATGCCCCACCCCGCGCCGGGCGAGAGCCACGAGCAGTGGGAGTGGCGGGTGCTGCGCACCCGCTACGGCCCGGGCGTGCGCAACGTGCACAACGACCTGGCGCAGCTGGACCCCGTCTTCATGTCCATGGTCCGCCGCTTCGAGCGCGAGCTGGCGCTGCGCGGGGTGCGCGCGCGGCGGCGCGAGACGTACCGCACGGCGGAGCGGCAGGCGTGGCTCTTTCAGCAGGGCCGCTCGCGGCCGGGCCCGTTCGCCACCACCACGCTCACCTCGTGGCACAGCCGCGTGGACCGGCTGGGGCGCCCCGCCGCCCGCGCCGCGGACTACGAGGTGTCCGGCGGCAGCCTGCCGCGCTTTCACGCCATCGCCGCGGAGATCGGGCTGCAGAGCTACGGCGCCGACAGCAACGACCCCGGCCACGTGTACCTGCCCGACACCGACGCCGCCGTGGGGCTGGAGCTGGCCGTGCTGCGCACCGTGCCGCGGGTGATGCACGTCACCCTGGCCACCGGCCGCCCCGAGGGCGAGTGGCAGGCCCCCGACGCGCTGGAGCACTGGCGCCGCCGCACCCGCGACTTCATCTCCCAGCCCGTGCCGTTCTATCCCACCGTGCAGCCCCCCATCATCCCCATCCGCGAGCGGCTGCCGGCGGCGCGGCGGTACTAGGGCCACCCGGGGACGCTGAGAATTTGTCACCCATTAGACCCAATCGGAAAGTCGGATACGCCGACGCAGCTTCCGGTAGATGATCAAGCAGATCGTTAGCTGGGCGAAGCCGAGGTAGTTACGAAGCGTCTTCTCCCAGCGTGCCAGCGGCGAGGCGGTCGTTTACAGTAGACTTCGGTGGGAACACCGCTGACAACTGGCTCCACTGTGCTCCGGTCCGCCCAAGCCAGATCAGCGCTTCCAGAATGGCTGGATCATCGCTGCGAGGCCAGGCCCGGCTTTTTTCCGGGGTTGGTCAATCACTAGGAACGGCTGCACGCGCTTCCCGAGTTCGTTGTCCCACCACTCAGGTTGTAGAATCGGCCTGCGCCTCGGGCTTGGACTCCACGGAGGGTGTGGTCATGCCCTCAATAGCACACTTGGTTTACTTTCCGGACAAAATCGTAGACCCGAGCACACACCTCACGCAATCCGCCATCTAGCGCACACCAACCTCTTGACAAACGAACCCTTGCCTGAAGTTGATTGCCCAATCAGGTTAGTGTATATTCGTCAAACTGGCGAGCGCTCATTCAGATTGAAGAACCCCCATTGCCCTACAAAACGCCCAGTCGTGGCACGGTTCTCCAGTCACGTCTCTCCACGCACGCGGTTGTATGAATGCTGCACTCTCAGGTCAACTGCTACTTGCGGGGGGAGATCCGGTTGACGCCAATAACTGGTACAGCGCTCTCATTGCATTCAAATCAACATTAATAGGGGGGAGTGAGCGCGCCCTAGCGGCATCTGCAATATCGCAGATTGAGCAAGCACGGGATAAATCTGTTCTCCTTGCAGACATCGGCGCGAGTGACTGCCGGAATACCAAAAAGATCTTGGAAGCGACGCCGCGCGGGCTTCGAGGCTATGAACTTGTAACCGTCGATCCGGATATAGATGCCGCAGCCCGAACACCCGCGGATGTTAACATCCGTCAACACTTTGCAGGACGATTCGAAGACTTAGAGGCCGAAGAGAAATCGCTCGCAGACGTCATCTTATTTTCCCATTCGCTTTACTATTTTGCGGAACCAGTTGCCGTACTGGAACGGGCTGCCCATCTCGTACGGCCGGGCGGGAGGATTGTCGTGGCGATGTGGGACGCGAAATGTGACCTGCGCCTTGTTACGAATCGCCTGTTCGCGCGCCAAGTACCGGCAGTCGGCGCATTTGAACTCCATAAGATGGTGCGACACATCGGTGAGTTGCAATGGCATGGGACATGGCGTGGTCGAGTGGATTTTTCTGCTTGGCGGACCTCCCCTGCTGTTGCACGCGCTGCTTGCGCCATCCTCAGTAGAAACTTCGTTGACTTGCAACGGTCGGATGAACAACGCCTTCGGGATGCGTTGATAGGTTTTGGTAGCGACGGCGTCAGGGAGAATTCTGTCTTTTCCATTGGTGTCCCATGATACAACTTCACATCAAGCGGGAGACAGGCCAAGCGGCCAACCTCGCCAAACTTGTTGTCAGCGTGTTCCCCGACCGTCCAAGTTTGGGAAAGGTCACCATCGACATTGAAGTTGTGTCAAAAATCAATCTGGACTTGTTGATTGGTACAGATTGTCCATCCGCCACATTCGACGCTGAGAACCAGCCTTATACCGACCTAGAAGCCGCATTAATCAGCTACCTTGGAAAGGAATACCGTAGCATTGATGATTGGACGCATGTCGACAGTACGGAGGGCGAAACTCACATCGTAACACACGCTAAAGTAAAGCTTTTGCCGACTGCGGATGTGAATGGAATTCACTACAGACGATTACAATTTGAGCCTAAAACCGCCTTCGCTCCAGGTCATACCGAGCGCCTTCTTCCTGAAACATCCAAGCACCCGTCGTCTAAAATCGAGGGTGAGAATGCGATTGGCGGGTGGTGCAGGATTGTGCGGGACTGGCCCGAGAGGGACGCGGATGGGATGGTAGAACAGCTGGGATTGACCATCACCGCAGAATCGACAACTTGTTTGGGACTGTATATCTGGTACTTTGCCCCGGACTCTTACCGATTTGAGTCTGGAGAGTCACAGGTACGGGTTGGCCGTGAGCATGAGGTAGGACGCAACGTATTCCTCTTTCCCGCCAGTTCGTGGTTCACAGAGTTTAGCATGTGGAACCGGTGGATCAACGGCCGGGCTGTCACGCGAAATGCAAAAGCGATTGGGTGGACATCGGGTAGTTGTGAGATAGTTCTCTCCGCTCGCGTCTCGTCGCCTGAACTGAGACTCAAGGCGAGGAATCGGAGTTTTTTCTTTGGTATTGCGCTAGCTTTGGCCATGTCCCTCATTGTGGAGTTGGGTGTCAAACTGGTGGGGACCCCGCGATTCTCCAAACATGTGCTCTTCGAGCCCGCCGCGGCTGTCGCATCCCTATTCCTCGTGGGACTTCTCATCTTTGGCTATAGACGAAGGCTTGTATGACAGATCGCACGGACATTCTAGCTCGCGCAGTGGGGGACCCGGTTGTAATCCAGTACGGCCCCAATCGGATCGCGACAACGGTTATTGCGCTCGGCGAGCATGGTGAGTTCGTCGTGCCACGGCGACTTGGCATCCAAGCGGCCGCACGATTCCACTGGCGTGACCGGGAGTACGAGATCATAAGAATTGAGATGTCTCAACTTGGTGACATCCTCCACACGGTCGAAGTGGATGCAGAAAGTCCCCCGACCGTCGCGCCAACTGACTAACCTTTCAATCCAAGGGGAATACACGTTGGGTGTAGATAAAAAGGAATTTTGTGCCAGCTACCCTTTTCTTTACCACATGGCGTGGGACGGCAGTTGGCCGACGATTAGTGAAGATGGATTGCTCTCGACGTCCGCGCTCCTGGATTTGTACGAAATTGCAGGTTCTCAACGGCACGCAATCGAATCTGCCTATCGTTCCCAAACCGTTGTCCTGCGTCATCCAACCCGCAAACCTGTCTTAATCAGAGATCAACACCCGCTGTCCGAGAAGGCTCTCGCCCGTTGCCTACAAGATGGCATGCAGCCGTCCGAGTGGTATCGGATTCTTAACGCACGAGTGTACTTCTGGCTCACGAAAGATCGACTCGGACGGATGTTGAGTTCGCCAGCTTACGCCAAGATCCCCCACTTGGTTCTCACGCTCCGAACAGAAGTGATAGTGGATCGGTATTGGGAACAAGTGAGGCTTGCAGCGATGAATACAGGCTGCACGGTGCCCTTTGCACATCCGCGTGGCGCGAGCACATTCTATCGTCCCGAGGACTACCCTTGGCAGGAGCGAAAAAACCGTGGGGGCGATCGAGTTGTTGAGTTCACCGTTCTTGGAGGTATAACAGATGTCGAATCGGCATTGGAGAGCGTTGAACGCCGAGTTCCGCATGGCGATCATCAGGAGTCGTTTGCACTGTAGCAAGGGTGCAAGGGTTTCACCCACGGACCGGATGCCTTCCTGTGCGGGCGCTCCTTAAGAAATGACTGCTTGCACCGTTTGCAGGTGAAGCCCCGCGCAGTTTGCGGGGCTTTCCGCCGTGGTTGCGGCGAGTTTACTCGCTCCCGCCGCCGCACGGGTACAGGTACGCGGTGGAGGTCACCCACTCCACGGCCAGGCATTCGATGGGCGAGGCGGCGTAGAAGCGCAGTGAGGAGCGCGAGCTGGTGGGCTCGCGGCGGGAAAGCTCCGGCGGCCACTCGCCCTTCCACGACGGCGGCGTAAAGCGGCCGGTGCGTGCCTGGCTGAAGGTGAGCACGCGCATCCCCTCCACCATTCGCTGCCCGTCCGCGGGCGGCACCTGAAAGCGCATCCACCGCCCGCCGCCGCCCTCCTCCACCACGACCTGAAAGGTGTGCGCCGTGCCGGGGACGTACGGCGGCAGCGGCAGGGCGGCCGCGGCCTCGGAATGCGTGGCGTAGGTCTTCGCGCCCGCGCCGCCGCCGCAGGCCAGGGCCGCCACGCCGGCCACGCACAGCAGGATCGCGCGGAAACGTCTCTGCATGGTCATCATCCCTCACAGGCGAATCTGGGCGCCCAGCTCCACCACCCGGTTGGGCGGCAGGCCAAAGAACGCGGTGGCCGGGCGCGCGTTGCGCGACATCAGCGCGAAGAGCCGCTCCCGCCAGGGCGCCATCCCCCGCTCCCGCGAAGGGATCAGCGTCTCGCGCCCCAGGAAGTAGCTGGTGCGGCCGGGGCCCAGGTCCAGCCCCTCCACGCGCACCGCCTCCAGCGCCCCGGGCACGTCCGGCTCCTCCATGAAGCCGTAGTGGAGCACGATACGGTAAAACCCGTGCCCCAGCCCCGTCACCTCCATCCGCTCCGCCGGCTCCACGTGCGGCACCTCCTCCGTCATCACCGAAAGGAAGACGGTGTGCTGGTGCAGCACCTTGTAGTGCTTCAGGCTGTGCAGCAGCGCGGGCGGCGTGCCGGTGGGGTTGCCGTACATGAACACGGCGGTCCCCGGCACCCGGTGCGGGGGCCGGGCGGCCACGTCGTCCAGGAACAGCTGGATGGGGAGCGTCTGCGCGCCCAGGCGGTCCGCCAGGATGCGCCGCCCCGTCTTCCAGGTGGACATCAGGGTGAACACGGCCGCCCCGATCACCAGCGGCACCCAGCCGCCCGCGGGGATCTTGACGATGTTGGCGCCCCAGAACGCCAGGTCCACCACCAGAAAGAACCCCGTGAATCCCAGCGACGCCCACACCGGCCAGCGCCACCGCTCCCGCTCCACCGTGAACAGCAGCAGCGTGGTGACCACCATCGTGGTCGTCACCGCCACGCCGTACGCGGCCGCCACGTTCGTGGTGGTGCGAAAGCCGAGCGTGAGCGCGATGCAGGCCGCCATCATCGCCCAGTTCACCTGGGGGATGTAGATCTGCCCCCGCTCGCGCGCCGAGGTGTGCTCGATCTGCACGCGGGGGATGTAGCCCAGCTGCACCGCCTGCATCGTCAGCGAGAACGCGCCGGTGATCAGCGCCTGCGACGCGATGACCGCCGCCATGGTGGCGATCACCACCACCGGGTACAGCGCCCAGCGCGGCGCCATGTGAAAGAAGGGGTTGTCCACCGTCTCCGGGTGGTGGATGAGCAGCGCGCCCTGGCCGAAGTAGTTCAGCAGCAGCGCGGGCAGCACCACGCAGTACCACGCCATGCGGATGGGCCGCCGCCCGAAGTGCCCCATGTCGGCGTACAGGGCCTCGCCGCCGGTCACCACCAGGAAGACGGAGCCCAGGACCAGGAACCCCCTCCACCCGTTGTCGATGAAGAAGCGCGCCCCGTGCAGCGGGTTCACCGCCGCGAACACGTGCGGGTCGCGGACGATGTTGACGACGCCCAGCGCCGCGATGGTGACGAACCACACCAGCGTCACGGGGCCGAACACCTTGCCGATGGTGGCCGTGCCCCGGCTCTGCACGGCGAACAGCCCCACCAGGATGCCGATGGTGATGGGGACGATGTAGGGCTCCAGCAGCGGCGTGGCCACCTCCAGCCCCTCCACGGCGCCCAGCACGGAGATGACGGGCGTGATCATCCCGTCCCCGTACAGCAGCGCCGTCCCGAACAGCCCCAGCATGACCAGCACCCAGCGCGGGTTGCGCCGCAGCGCGCCGATCGGCGTCACCAGCGAGGTGAGCGCCAGGATGCCGCCCTCGCGTCGGTTGTCGGCGCGCAGCACGAAGATCCCGTACTTGATGGAGATCACCAGCACCAGCGCCCAGAAGACGAGCGACAGCACGCCCAGCACGTTGGCGCGCGTGGGCTGCAGCCCGTGCGCGTGGTGAAACGACTCGCGCATGGCGTACAGCACGCTGGTGCCGATGTCGCCGTACACCACCCCCAGCGCCGCCAGGGACAGCGACGCCAGGTAGCGTCCCCGCGGCCCGCCGTCCCCCGCCTGCTCCGTCGTCACGCCTCGCTCCGTCGTCTCGGCTCCCGACCACATCCCGGAAGCTGGACAATCTGCGGAACCGGCCGTCAACGCCGCACAAAGAACGGGCGGGGCTATGTTAAGGAATCACAAAGAAAGTGGGTCCCGCATTCCCAAAAGAAGCGCCTCACACGGAGTCAACAGGGTTAACGGAGTTTCCCTCTGTTGACTCTATGTCTGTGTGAGGCCAAATCAGCTCGGCCGCGGGAAGGGAGAAGACGAACACGCTGCCGCCGCCGGGGCGGGGTTCGTAGCGCAGCGTGCCGCCCTGCGCCTGGGCCAGGCGCAGGGCGATGGAAAGGCCCAGCCCCGCGCCGCCCGCGTCCGGCGCCGCGCCGGGGGAGCGGTAGAAGGGGGCGAACACGTGCTCGGCCTCGGACGGGGGGATGCCGGGGCCCCGGTCCGCCACCTCGAACAGCAGCCGGTCGCCGTCGCGGTGGGCGTCCAGGTCCAGCGGGGTGCCGGGCGGCGCGTACTTGTGCGCGTTCTCCAGCAGGTTGGCCAGCACCCGCAGCGAGTGCACGAAGTCGAAGCGCCCCACCAGCACCGGCTCGCCCGGCTCCACCCGCGCCCGCACCTCGCGCCCGGCCAGGGATCCCGAAACGCGCTGCAGCGCCGCCCCCACCAGGTCCTCCGCCGCCACCAGTTCCGGGGCGACGCGCAGCTCGCCCGCGTTCAGCCGCGACAGGTCCAGCAGGTCGGCCACGAAGCGGTTCAGCCGGTCCGCCTCTTCTTCGATCACCACGGCGCGGTCGTCGCCGTCGCCCCGCATCTCGCGGGCGAGCGCCTTGATGGTGGTGAGCGGCGTGCGCAGGTCGTGCGACACCGAGGCGATCAGCGCGTCCTTGAGCCGGTCCGCCTCGCGCAGCGCTTCGGCGTGGCGCGCCTGGCCCTCCAGCCGCACCCGCTCCGCCCCCAGCGCCGCGTAGTACGCCAGCGCCGAGAAGAAGCGCCGCTCCCCCGCGTCCAGCGCCAGCCCGCCGCCGCGCGCGATGCGCAGCACGCCCACCGTGCGCTCGCGCACCCGCAGCGGCAGGGAGAGCGCCGCCATTTCCGGCAGGTGCGGAAGCTCCGCCGCGCCGTCGGGCAGCAGGCGCAGCGTGCCGTCCACCCGCTCCACCACCCCGGTCCCCCGCTCCGCCGCGATCACGGACGCCGGCGCGGCCCCCGGCTGCAGCGCGGCGCCGTCCGCCTCGCCCGGCAGAAAGATGTCGCACGCGTCCAGCGCCAGCGTGCCGCGGATCACGCCGGCGATGGCGTGCAGCGCGTCTTCCGCGCGTCCCGCGTTCAGCGTCTCGGCGCCCAGGGCGGACAGGCGGTTCACCTCGGCCGTGCGGCGGCGCGCCTCGTCGGCCTCCACGCGCACGCGATGGATGAGCTGCGAGGCCGTGAGCGCCACGGCCAGGTAGGTGAACAGGATCAGCCAGTCGCGCGGGTCGGCGACGGTGAGCGTGCCGAAAGGGGGAACGAAGAAGAAGTTGAAGCAGAGAAACGAGAGCAGCGCCAGCGCCACGCCGCGCGCCCGGGTGCCGCGCACGCTGGCCGCCAGCACCAGCAGCAGGTAGATGAGCGCGACGTGGGCCTCGTCCACCTGGGCGCGTACGGCCCACATCCCCGCCGTGAACCCCGCCAGCGCGCCGCCCCACGCGAACCATCCCACGAGGTCCCCGTTCCGTGCGCGTGTCATGCGATCCAAAGATAGGTCTCACACGGAGCGGCAGAGGCTCTCTTCTCGCCCGGTCCAACTCCGTTGACTCTGTTGACTCTGTGTGAGGCCAATCCCTGGAGACAACGGACCGCGCGTACGTCAGTCCAGCGCGCGGAACCGGTACCCCACCCCCGGCTCCGTGACGATGAGCACGGGACGCACGGGGTCGCGCTCGATCTTGCGGCGCAGGTTGGCCACGTGCACCCGCAGGTACGCCTGCGGATCGCCCGGCGAGCGCCCCCACACCGCGCGAAAGATCTGGTCGTGCGTCAGCGTGCGTCCCGCCTGCCCCACGAACGCCCGCAGCAGGTCCCACTCCGTGGGCGTCAGGTGGATCTCCGCCCCGTCGCGATGGACGACGCGCCGCGCCGTGTCGATCGTCAGCCCGTCCGCCGTCACCGGGCCGCCCTCGCCTGGAAGCTGTCCGGCGCGGGCGCGGCGCAGCTGGGCGCGCACCCGGGCCTGCAGCTCCGCCGTGCTGAACGGCTTGGTCACGTAGTCGTCCGCGCCCGCGTCCAGCATCGCCACCTTCTCCGCCTCCGAATGCCGGGCGGAAAGGACCAGGATGGGCGCCGCGGACCACCTGCGCAGCTCGCGGCACACGCTGGCGCCGGCCACGTCCGGCAGCCCCAGGTCCAGCACGATCAGGTCCGGCCGCTCCGCCGCCGCCAGGTCGATCCCCGCCCGCCCGTCCGCGGCCTCCAGCACGCGCACCGCGTCGCCGGCCAGGGCGTTGCGCACCACCCGGCGGATCTGCGGCTCGTCGTCGATCACCAGGATGGTGCAGTGCGCCACCGGGGCTATCCCGCGGTGCCCGCCCGGATGGCCGCCACCACCGAGGCCACCGCCGCCACGATCGCCGCACCCAGCCCGATGTAGTCGCGCCAGGTGGAGCCGCGGCGGGGAATGCGGATCTGGTCGCCGGAGCGAATGCGCATCTCCGCCACCTCCGGCGGCGGGTTGCGCAGGTCCAGGATGGTCTCGCGCCCGTCGCGCAGCAGCCGCACCTGGTTCAGCAGCCCGGCGTCGGACACGCCGCCGGCCGCCGCCACCGCCTGCGGAAGGGTGGTCTCCGGCGGCAGGTTGTACAGGTTGGGGAGCCGCACCTCGCCCGTCACGCCCACGCGGTACAGGTAGTCGAAGACGAGCTGCGGGTCCGTCTCGTAGCGCAGCAGCACCTCGCGCAGCTGGGCGCGCACCTGCTCGCGGGTGCGGCCCACCACCCGCACCTCGGTCAGCAGCGGGTGCAGGATGGTGCCGTCGGGGGCGATGCGGAACTCGCCCGTGAACTCCGGCTGCCGCCACACCGACAGCCGGATGACGTCGGCCGGGCGGACGGCGGTGGTGGTGTCCTGCGCGGCGGCGGGCGCGGCGCACAGGACCAGCAGGAGCGTAAGCAGCGTTCGGCGCATGGGCGAGATCGTGCGGGTGGTGGATGGCGAACCTGCAATGCCGTGCAGCGGAACGTACGATGCGTCCGGCGGGCTGTCCACGCCAGGTGCGCACCGACCCCGCCCGGGTCCAAAGCCTTGTGCGGACGAGGCGGAAGGTCCATATTGAGCAAGTCGATTATTCATGCCGTTTTGCGTCCACCCGCCGCACCCGGCGGAGCAATCCGCTCCGCTCCTTCCGGCCGGCCCTCGCGCCTCCATGTCGATGCCCTACATGCGTTCGACCCTTCTGCTGGCCGCCGCGATGCTCGCCGCGGCGCCCGCGGCCGCGCAGCAGCATGCCGCTTCGCAGACCCCCGCCGTGGAGATCGATCCCTGCACGGGCAAGCCCGTCGAGGCCGACGGCGCGGGGACGCAGGCCGCGTCCGGCGCCACGACGTCGGCGGCGTCCGGGACCGCGACCCACGCGCACCCGGCCGGCCCGCACGCGGGGACCGCGCACGGAACCGCCCCCGCGTCTGGATCGGCCGCATCCTCCGCCACGTCCACGAGCGCGGCGTCGTCCGCTTCGCCCGGCGGCCAGGGGATGACGCCGTCCGGCGCGACCGCATCCTCCGCCTCGCCCGTGACCGCCGCCTCGTCCACCTCGGCCAGCGGGCCGGGGATGATGTCGGCGACCTCGGCGAGCGGATCCGCCGTCTCCCCCTCGGGGACGCCCGGGACCGCCGCCTCGTCCACCTCCGCCGGCGGCCAGGGGATGATGTCGGCGACCTCGGCGAGCGGATCCGCCGTCTCCCCCTCGGGAACGCCCGGGACCGCCGCCTCGTCCACCTACGCCGGCGGGGAGGGGATGACGTCGGCGGCATCGGACACCACCGATCCCGTCGACCCGCGCAACGCGGCGCGCAACCGCAAGGCGATGGCGCTGGGGATGGGACGCCTGGGCGACCAGGTGCGGCTGGGACCCGCGGCCAGCGTGTCGGTGCCCACCGCGCTGGGCGTGGACGCGGGCGAGGTGTTCTTCGGCGTGGCGTACCAGGGCCGCACCCGCTACACCCGCCAGGACGACGCGGCGGCGGTGGCCGGCTTCGGCATCGGCACGCGGCGCGTGCTGGCGCTGGAGGTCGCGCTCACCACCTACTCCACCTTCCGCGGCGCGCCGCTGGAGACGGGCGGGGTGAGCTTCAAGCTGCACCGCGTCCTCCCCGGCCACAGCAGCATCGCCGTGGGCTACGAGAACGCCCTGCTGTGGGGCGGCTCCGACGACGACGGCAGCCTGTACGCCGTGGCCAGCCGCCAGCTGAACCTGCGCGACGACCCCGGCGCCCCCTTCAGCACGGCCGTGGCCACCCTCGGCGTGGGCAACGGCCGCTTTCGCTTCGAAGAAGACTACGCCACCGACCGCGAGACGGTGAACCTGTTCGCGGCCCTGGGCGTGCGTGTGACCGGCCCGCTCTCCCTGGTGGCCGACTGGACGGGGCAGGACCTGAACGCCGCCGCCTCGCTGACGCCGATCCCCCGCCTGCCCCTGGTGGTCACCGCGGGGCTGGCGGACATCACGGGAAGCGCCGGCGACGGCGTGCGCCCCATCCTTTCGCTGGGCTACGGCCTGGCGCTCCGGCAGCCGTTCTAACCCCGGGAGTGGGATCGACATGAAACGCACCTTTGCCGTCGCCCTGGTCCTGGGAGCCGTGTTCGCCGCGGCGCCCGCCCGCGCGCAGGACGCCATCACCTCCGACGTGACCGGGCCGATCCCCACCGGCAGCGACATCGCCCGCAACCCGGCGATCCCCGTCCGCGACGTGGAGGGCGCGCTCTTCCGCCACGTGGACGGGCGCACCGCCTTCCGCTCGCGCCCCATCGCCGACGCCATGCTGGGCGAGGCGGGCGAGGCCGAGCGCGCCGCCTGCGCGGGAACGCTGCAGCGGCCCCGCCACTGGCCCGACGGCCTGGACCCGGCCCCCGCCGGCCAGCGCGTGGTCTGCGGGCTGCTGGCGCGCCGGGGGATGGACAGCGAAGAGGCGCGGCGCGTGCTGGGCGTGCTGCGCGGCGGCGGCCCCGGCGTGTCCGGCGACGCGGCGGAGGTGCTGGTGGAGGCGCTCGCCGGCCTCTCCGCCGACGAGCGGGGGTTCGTGGACGGCCGGCAGCGGCACGTGGACGGCGCCCGCTGGGAGTCCGCCATCCGCGCCTACGAGGCCTTTCTGGCCCAGGCCCCCGACGCGCTGATCAGCG
>Ga0190267_10000087_pt1 | contig 18267 bp, 21 predicted proteins | sample Popmic239T_FD_140332 | JGI IMG/M metagenome (GOLD analysis project Ga0190267, IMG submission 140332) | Populus adjacent soil microbial communities from riparian zone of Oak Creek, Arizona, USA - 239 T | ecosystem: Environmental > Terrestrial > Soil > Riparian zone | place: USA: Arizona... | reverse complement strand
GAAGTCGACCAGCGGCAGGTGCGCACGGACCAGTTGGTCCTCTCGAGCGCGCTGCTCAGCATCGGTCCGACTGCCCTGTCCCGCCCCCGCGTTCATCGGCATGGGTTGAATGTCGGACATATCGCCACCCCGGCACATCGGCCGCGCGGTTGATTTCGCTCGTCAAACTCCCCCGGATTGACGGTGGACGAATGCCCCGACGGGACTAGTCAATAGGGCGCGTTGGGGTGAAAGGTCCGGAAGTAGCATGAAGGGGTGTCGAGCCGACCCCCGAGCGCCGCGGTGGTTGTCGACGAGTGGCCCCTCGTCCGTCTTGGTATCGGCCAAGCCCTGCGGAGTCTGAGCATTCGGGTCGCAGTTGAGCTGGCCGGCGGCGCCGACGCAGTCCGCAAAGTGCAGGAGGAGCGGGCCGGCTGGCTCATCCTCGGCACCCATCGGGACGTGCCGACGGCCGACGTCGTGCGCCGGGTGCGGGCGTTGGAGACGCCGCCGCGGGTCGTCGTGCTGATCGACCACGTCAGCCGCGAGGGCCTCTCGGCGCTGCTGTCGAACGGGGTCGACGCGCTGCTCGTGCGCTCGGTCGGCCCGGACGAGCTGGCCGACGCGGTGGGCAGGGTCGACAAGGGCGAGCGGGTGGTCGGGCCTGCGCTGTTGCCGCTGCTGGTCGGGGTGCTCGGCTCGACCGGCGAGGCGGGGAACGGCGGGCCCGACGAGACGCTGACCCGCAAGGAGATCGAGGTGCTGAACCGGCTGGCCGAGGGGCGGTCGAACAAGGACATCGCCGACGCCCTGTTCGTCACCCCGGCGACGGTCAAGACGCACCTGGCCCACATCTACACGAAGCTCGGCGTGGCCGGCAGGCAGGAAGCGGTGGCGAGGGCGGTCGAACTCGGCCTTTTGCGGTGATTCTTGGGGCCGCTCGCTCATCCCCCGCCGCCCCTGGCCGATCCTGAAAGACGAATGTCCCTTCAGACGTTTTCCGAGGTCTTGTTCCAGGAACGGCGGGTGCTCGAGCTCCTGTTGTTCAAGCTGGAGACGGAGCGGCTGCTGCTCGGAACCGGGCAGGAGCGCTGGCTGGCGCTGGCGTCCCGCGAGGTCGACACGGTGCTGGACGAGCTCAACAAGGTGGAGCTGGCCCGCTCGGTCGTGCTGGCCCAGACCGCTCCCGAGCTCGGCCTCGGTCCGGATGCGACCCTGGCGACGCTGATCGGCGTCGTCCCGGCGCCGTGGGACACCGTCTTCGCCGACCACCAACGGGAGCTGAAGGCGCTGATGGGCGATGTGTTGGCGGCGGCCGAGTCGAGCAGGCACCTCTTGCGGCAGGGCTACGACTCGATTCGCATGGCGCTGGAGGCGACTGGATGACCCCCAGACAGGATCCCGTCTCGGAGCTGGCCCGCCTCTGGCGCGACGCCGCCGCCCAAGGCGAACGGGTTGTGCTGCCCCGCACGGTTACTGAGCAGTTGGAGCTGCGCGCCATCCAGTACCGCGCCGCACTGGCTACTGGCGAGCGGGTCCTCAACCCGAGTCTCCTCGACTTCCTCGGCCAGTAACCGCGCGTTTTCCCCAGCACCTGCTGCTGGGGAAAACGCGTTGGTTGGCGTTGCTAGGCGGCTTCGTCCTCCTCCGCCGCCGCTTCTTCCTCGGTCTCCTCCCACTCCACCGGCTCGACCGGCGCCGCGCCCAGGCCGGCGCCCGCGTGCAGGGTGCGCATCAGGGTGGCGGCCAGGCCGTCGATGGCCGACGCGCCGCCGCCGGTGACGAGCACCTCCGGCATGATGTCGACGCCGCCGTCGGCAATGGCCCGGATGGCCGCGACCAGTGCGGTGGGCAGCTCGCCGATGGCGTTGCGCTGGGCCTCGAAGCCGGCCGCGGTGGCCAGCCCCAGGGCGCGGGTCCGGTCGGCCTCGGCCTCGCCGGTCAGCCGCACGTACGACGCCTCGCCCTCGCCTTCGGCCCGCCTGGCCTCGGCCTGGTTGCGGTTGATCTCGACCGACACCTGCGCGGTCGCCAGCTCGGCCTGCATCTCGGCCGTGCCCTTGGCCCGCTCCATGGCGATGCGGGCGGTCTGGGCCCGCTGCTGCTCCTGGTACGTCGTGCGCTCTTGGTTGGCGATCTCACGCCGGGTCAGCACCTCGACCAGTGACGGCGGGAACACCACGTCTTGGATGTAGACGCCCTTGGTCTCCACCTCATAGCCGGCCAGGTACTGGCTGACCGCGTCGAAGGCCGCCTTCTGAACCTCCTCACGGGTCTCGATGAACCGCACCGCTTCGAGGTTCTGGAGCGTGTTGCGGAAGTGGTTGCCGACCGCGCTCTGCAGCACCTCGTTGACCAGGTTCACCATCGTGCCCACCATCGAGATGACCTTGGGCGCCCGCGTGTCGCTCACGTGGATCTGCACCTGCAGGTCGATTTTGAACACGAAGCCCTCGCGGCTCTTGCCGATGATCGGCTCCAGCCGGGAGTCGAGGTTGTGCGCCTGGGACGAGGCGTTGGCCCAGTTCAGCGTGAGGATGAACGTGGGGACGATCTCGGCCGCGTAGACGCGGGGGTTGATGGCGTACTTGCCGGTGCGCAGCGGCTCGGTCCAGATGCCGCGGTGGCCGGGGCGCACGATCGAGCCGAACTTGAACTCGGTTCCCGACGTGTCGAGCGTGGGCAGCCCCACGAACCCCTTCACCACTGCGACTTCGCCCTGGTTCACGACCAGCATCGGCACCAGCTCCACCCGCACGAGGAACGGGTTCAGCAGGTAGGCGCCGTAGAGCAGCGGGTCGTGCTGCAAGCCGATGCGCCCGTCGCCGTCGAGGAACGCCTGGAAGTCCTGGTAGTTGTTGTGGACGTCGTTCTTCGACGACAACAGCGCGTCGATGAGCTGGGCGTCGGTGACGTCGGCGTCGTTCTCCATCATGGCGATGTCGTTGAACCCGCCGAGGCGGCTGGCGATGTCGCCGGACTCCAGCGGCTGGCCTTCGAGGGTCGTCACCAGGCCGACGACGTCGGTCCCGCCCTGCGGCGTGATGAGCACGACGCGCAGCTGCTCCGGCGTCAGGCCGAACGACTGCGGGGCCAGGTTGTCGCCCCGCTGCAAGTAGGCCAGGTCGGGCGCGACCGGGAGGCCGAAGACCTCGCGGGCGGTGATGACGAGGAACGCCACCGGGTGGATCGGGATCAGCGTGCCCGGCGGGAGGACCGGACGCTGCACGCCCTTCTCGCCGCCGCTGGTGACGAAGCGGTGGACGTCGGAGAAGTTCCCGAACGCCGAGTTGTAGCGGGCGCTCTTGGCGCCGATCGGCAGCGGCCTGCCGACCTGTGCGATGACGACGCCGATCTCGCCCGCCGGCACTTGCACCCACGGGAACTTCGAGACCGAGAAGATCGGCCACAGCTTGAAGCGGACGCCCGGCATGAGCAGGTCCGCTTGGAAACCGGCCTCGCCGTTGAAGGCGAGGGGGTTGTCGTCGTGCAGCTTCTTGAGCCCCAGGCGCTTGTTGACCAACCCGATCTGGGCGGCGCCGATGAAGTGCACCGACTTCAGCAACAGCACGCTCGCCAGCAAGGCCACGCTGCCTGCGGCGATGAGGTTGACGTTCATGTCTCCTTCGTTCCGCCGGGAGTCTCCCAGCTCTGTCTGTACTAATAAGCGTACCAATACTCTGAATCCGCGCAAGTAGACTCCCGTCACATGGGCAGGCAACCCCTGAAGCCGGTCGAGGACGGCTGGTACGAGTGGACCGACACGCCGACCGGCACCCGGCTGCTGGTGTCGCTGGTGGAGGCCGACGACGGCCGCTATCACGTGGACGGCTTGCAGATCACCGGGCCGCTATCGGCGGAACTGCTCCGCTCGATCCCGCTGGGCCGCATCGAGGCGTCGGCCAACGCGCTGCTGCACGGCTCCGGTGCCGGCTCCGGCGGACGACAGCGGCCGCGCGCCAACGCCCGCATCGCGGACTCCTTGCGGGCCAACGCGGTGCAGGGCTATCCCGACTCGTTCTACGACGCCGTCGCGTCGGCCTACCGCACCCTGGTCTCGACGTCGTCACGCCCGATCGCCGAGCTGGCCGCCGCCAACGAGGTGCCGATCACGACCGCGCAGCGCTGGGTCCGCGAGGCCCGCAGCCGCGGCAAGCTCCCCCCCGGCCGCCGCGGCAAAGCCGGCTGACCCGACCCCACCCCGCGCGCCCCCCACCCCCGCGCCCCCGCCCCCCGCCCCTTCTCGTTTTGGGCACGTTTTCGGCCATATATGGCCGAAAACGTGCCCAAAACGAACCCGCGAGCGGTGAGGGGCGGTTAGGTCCGCCAGGGGGGCGGGGCCGGGCTGGGCTCGTACGAGATCTCCACGATGCGGCACGAGGTGCAGCGGCGGGCCGGGGCGGTCGCCTTGCCGAACCCCCGCCACATCGAGCGCACGATCGCGTCGGCCGCGTTCGGCCAGAACACCGGCGTCCTCCGGCCCCGCCGAACCCAGAAGGCCCAGTGGGAGGCGTAGACCAACCCGTGCTCCATCTCGGCACCGCAGCGCGAACACGGCTCGTCGCCGAACGGCGCGGGCACGGCGCTAGAGCTCCAAGACGGTGCGGAGGCCGCGGCCCGCCTTCATGTCGGCGAAGGCGTCGTTGATCTCCTCGAGTGGCCGCCGGGCCGTGATCATCCCGTCGAGGTCGAGCCGCCCGGCCCGCCACAGCGACACCAGCCGCGGGAACTCACGGCGGGGATCGGACGAGCCCAAGAAGCAGCCCTTCAGCTTCTTCTCGCCCAGCGCGAAGAACAGGGCCGAAAACGACACCGTGTCCTCGATGCGCGGCACGCCGACCATCACCGTCGTCCCGCCCGGCCGCACGCCCGCGATGCACGACTCCACCAACGACGCCCGTCCCACCGCCTCGAACGCGTAGTCGACGCCCACGCCGTCGGTCTGCTGCAGCGCGGCCGACGCGATGTCCATCGAGCCGGGGTCGACCACGTCGGTCACGCCGAACTGCGCGGCCTGCTCCCGCCGCTCCGCCACTGGGTCCACGCCGATGATGCGGGACGCGCCGGCCAGCCGCGCCCCCTGCGCGATCGAGATGCCGATGCCGCCCAGCCCCACGATCATCACCGTCGCGCCCGGCTCGACCCCGGCCGTGTTGACCACCGCGCCCACGCCGGTCTGCACCGCGCACCCGATCACACAGGCCACTTCGAGCGGCGTGTCGGCAGGCACCTTCACCGCGCCGGACGCCGACGTCACCACGTACTCCGAGAACGCCGCGATCCCCACGCCCCGGAACACCATCGACCCGCCCCGCGACAGCCGAGTGGTCCCGTCCGGCAGCACACCGGTCGTCGTTGCCGTGGCGTTCGGGCAGATCGACACCTCGCCCCGCACGCACCAGTAGCAGTGCCCGCACGGCGGCCGCAGCGTGAGGATCACCTTGTCGCCCTCGGCCAAGTGCGCCACCCCGGCCCCCACCCGCTCGACGATCCCGGCCGCCTCGTGCCCAAGCACGATCGGCAGCGGGGCGGGCAGCGAGCCGTCGGCGAAGTGCAGGTCGGAGTGGCAGACCCCGCAGTGCGTCATCCGAACCACGACCTCGCCTGCCCGCGGCTCCCCGTCGAACTCGATGTCGTCGACGACCAGCAGGTCCTGTCCTGGCTGTTCCAGCAGAGCGGCTCGCATCCTGCTTTCGTAGCACCCGTGGACCGCAACGACCTGGCCGACGACCCGCTGGCCCAGATCCAGCACTGGCTCGACGAGGCCGTCGCGGCCGGCGTCTACGAGCCCAACGCCATGTCGTTGGCGACCAGCAAGGCCGACGGCTCGCCCAACGTCCGCACCGTTTTGCTGAAAGGCGTCGACTCGGGCCTCGTCTTCTTCACCAACTACCACTCGATGAAGGCGAGGGAGCTCGAATGGAGCGGCCGGGCGGCCGTGTCGCTCACGTGGCCGACCCTCGGCCGCCAAGTCCGCGTCCGCGGCACCGTCGAGCGCACGTCGGCCCAGGAGTCGGACGACTACTTCGCGAGCCGCGCCCGCGGCAGCCAACTGGCGGCGTGGGCGTCGTCGCAGAGCGAGGCCGTCGTCGACCGGGCCGCGCTCGACCAGCGTTATGCCGAAGCCGTCCACCGCTTCCCCGGCGCGGTGCCCCGCCCGCCGCACTGGGGCGGATACCGCATCACGCCGGACGAGGTGGAGTTCTGGTCCCGCCGCGACAACCGCATGCACGACCGGCTGCGGTTCACCCGCCAGAGCGGCGGCGCGTGGCGCGTCGATAGGCTCGCCCCGTGAGCAACCCCACTGCCAATGCCCCCGAGGTCACGACCGAGGACCTGGCCGCCGCCATCGAACAAGGCGTCACGGTCATCGACGTCCGCAACCCCGACGAGTACGTCGAAAAGCGCATCCCCGGCGTGCACCTGATCCCGCTGCCGGAGTTGAACGACCGCATGGACGAGGTCCCCAAGGACGAGCAGGTCTACGTCGTGTGCGCCGGCGGCGTCCGCAGCCTCACTGCCGCCGAGGCCCTGAACAACGCCGGCTACAACACGGTCTCGGTCGCGGGCGGCACCAACGCGTGGGCCGAGGAAGGCCGCCCGATCGAGACGGGCCCGCCGCCGGAAGCGGTCTAACCGGGTGGCCGTCCACGTCGCCGACGACGGCCCCGTCCGCATCGTCACGATCGACCGGCCCGAGTCGCGCAACGCCATCGACGGCCCCACTGCCGACGAGCTGGCCCGCGTCTGGCGTCAGTTCGACGCCGACGACACCGTCGCGGTCGGGGTCTTCACCGGCGCCAACGGCACGTTCTGCAGCGGCGCCGACCTCAAGGCGGTCAGCCGCAACGAGGGCAACCGGGTCACCGTCGACGGCGACGGTCCGCTGGGCTGCACGCGCCTGCTGCTCAGCAAGCCCGTCGTTGCCGCCGTCGAGGGCTATGCCGTAGCGGGCGGGCTCGAGCTCGCCCTGTGGTCCGACTTGCGGGTGGCTGCCGACAACGCCGTGTTCGGGGTGTTCTGCCGGCGCTGGGGCGTGCCGCTCGTGGACGGCGGCACCATCCGGCTGTCCCGCCTGATCGGCCACAGCCACGCCCTGGACATGATCCTCACCGGGAGGGGCGTGTCCGGCGAGGAGGCGCTTGCCATGGGACTGGCCAACCGCCTCACCCCGCCCGGTCAGGCCCTCGACCACGCCGTGCAGCTCGCCCACCAGATCGCCGGCTTTCCGCAGCGGTGCATGCGCGCAGACCGCCTTTCGTCATACAAACAGTGGGACCTTTCGCTCGAAGAGGCCTTACGCCAGGAGACCGAGGGCGGTCTCGACGTCATCCGCTCAGGCGAGACGCGTGAGGGTGCGACCCGCTTCGCGCAGGGCCAAGGCCGGCACGGGGTTTTCACACCGCCGCAGAAATAGCTCGACCGAGCCATAACACCCGAGGCCGCCAATCCGGCATTCTTTCTTGGTGAAGCGCACGCACCTCCGTTGGGGCGCCCAGCCGCGCCCTCTCGCCGCGGCTGCGGCGACCGTGGCCCTTGTCGTCGGCGCGTTCAGCCTGGTCGCCGTGTCCGACGGCGGCAGCCCTCCGACCAAGGTCGCGGTGGGCAAGGTGTCGACGACCACCACGATTGAAGACGTGGTCGACGGCGGCGCTCCTGGCGTCGACGGCCGGTCGACCTCGTGGCCGACGACCAGCACCATGGCCGGCCGCACGCCGATCCCGGCCACGACGCCCATCCCCGTCGTCGCCCCCGCCACCACGACGTCCACCACGGCCAAGCCGGGGACGAAGCCGACGACGACCACGTCGTCGACGACGATCCCGCCCGACAACGAGCCCGAGCCGATCCGGTACCCGACCGGCCCGCCCGACCCGATCGAGTTCGGCCACGTCTACGTCGCCGCCCTCGACGACGCCGCGCCACACAAGATCGCGTCGGACCCCGATCTGTTCGGTCGGCCGGTGTGGTCGGCCGACGGCCGCCGTGTCCTGTATGCCGTCGAGAACGAGCCGCGCGACGTCTTCACGGTCAAGGCGGACGGCTCGGGCAAGGTGCAACTGCCCGCGGGCGGGATCGAGACCCCCGTCTGGTCGGCCCAGGGCGACATCGCCGTCATCGAGTACGACGGCGTGGGCCACAACCTGCGCATCCACAAAGTGCTCGGCGCGGTCCACGTGATCTCGCACCAGCAGGTGGGCCCGGTCTCCGGTCGGCAATGGTCGCCGGACGGAACGAGACTGGCATTGATCGGCGGGGGCAGGCTGTGGGTTGCCAACGCCGACGGCGGCGAGGTCACGCCGCTCACGCCCGAGGGCGGCAAGGCGTGGAAGTGGCTCCAGTGGTCGCCCGACGGGACGCGCATCGCGTTTCACGAGGGGGAGCGGCTGAAGGTCGTCGGCGCCGACGGGAGCGGCCTGGTGGACGTGGCGCCGGTCAACGCCGATCCGTCGTTCTCATGGTCGCCCGACGGCACCGAGCTGGTGCTCTGCCTGCCGTTCAACGCGTCGCCGCAGTTCGCCATGGGCATCGTCCCGGCCGGCGGCGGGGAGGTCCGGCCGCTCGGCGTCCAGGGGACGGAGGTGGCGTGGTCCCCGGACGGCCGGCACATCCTCTACAAGGCCTTCCCCGCCGCCGACAACCGCCAGGACATCAGGCTGGTCTCGCCCGACGGGACGAACAGCCGCTCGTTCATCCTGCCGCCCGCCGGCATTGCGTTCGGCCTGGGGCTGAGCTGGTCGCCCGACGGTTCGCATGTGCTGCTGAACACCGGCCAGGACGGGCACGGCGGCGTCGATCAGCCGTTTTGAGCAACGCCGCTACCGATCGTCGAGGAGGGCCTGACTGGGCGGTCGTCGCCCTGCTGGCCAGCGTGTTCTTGTCATCGTCGGCCGCGCTGGCCCAAGACGTGGTCGTCGGCAAGCTCGTCTACGACATGACCGGCCGCGAGCTCGACTTGGGCCTGTTGGGCTTGGCCGAGTTCGCCCCCGCCGCGCTGCTGGTGCTGGTGACCGGCTCGGTGGCCGACCGCTTCGACCGACGCCGGGTCACCGCGCTCGCGCTGGGCGCGGAGGCGGCGTCGGTCGGCGTGCTGGGCTGGTACGCGTCGACCGAGCCGACGTCGGTCGTGCCGGTGTTCTTCCTCGTCATGTGGTTCGGCGCGGCGCGGGCCTTCGCCGCCCCCGCGTCGCGTGCCCTGCCCGCCGACATCGTCGAGCCGGAGCGGCTGCCGCGGGTGGTGCCGCGGTACTCGGCCGCGTGGCAGGCGGCGGTGATCGTGGGGCCGGTGCTCGGCGGCGTGCTCTACAGCAGGGACATCCGACTGCCGTTCGTGGCCATGGCCCTGTTGTTGGCGGGCTCGGCCGCGGCCGTGTTGGCGATCCGAGTCGTGCCGCACCGGGCGCCCGCGCCGCTCGTGGTGGAGACGACGATGGAGTCCACGATGGAGGCCGCCGACGAGGTGGCGCCGATCCCGGAACGGCCTGGCTGGCGGGCCGCGTTCGAGGGGCTGCGGTTCATCCGGGGGCATCCGATCCTGCTGGGCGCGATCTCCCTGGACCTGTTCGCCGTGCTGTTCGGCGGGGCGGTGGCGCTCTTGCCCGCGGTGGCCGAGGAGCGGCTCGGGGTCGACGCGGTGGGCCTCGGCTGGCTGCGCGCCGCAGGCGGCATCGGCGCCGCGCTGGTCACGCTGGGGCTGGCGGTGCGGCCGGTGCAGCGCCAGGTCGGGCGGCGGCTGTTGTTCGTCGTGGCGCTGTTCGGCGTGGCGACGATCGTCCTCGGCGTGACCCGCTCGTTCGTGGTCGCCTTCATCGCCATGGCGGTGTTGTCGGGCGCCGACGCGGTCAGCGTCTTCATCCGGGCCACGCTGGTCCCGCTGGTGACGCCGCGGGACAAGCGGGGCCGGGTGCTGGCGGTCGAGAACGTGTTCATCGGCGCGTCGAACGAGCTGGGCGCGTTCGAGTCCGGCGTCGCCGGGCAGCTCCTCGGCCCCGCCGGCGCCATCGTGCTCGGCGGCACGGCGACGTTGGCGGTGGCCGCGAGCTGGGCGCTGCTGTTCCCCGACCTCCGCGACGTCGACCGCTTCCCGACCTCCTAAGCCGTTTTGGGCACGTTTTCGGCCGTATACCGCCGAAAACGTGCCCAAAACGGGGAGGGGCGGCGGCATGCTGGAGGGGTGCCGACGCTTTCATCGCTGCTGGTGTTCGCCGGCGCCGCCTTGGTCCTGCTGATCGTTCCTGGGCCCGCGGTGGTCTACATCACGACCCGCAGCGTCGCCCAGGGGCGGGCGGCCGGGCTGACGTCGGTGCTCGGCATCCACACCGGCAGCATGGTGCACGTGGCCGCCGCCGCCCTCGGGCTCAGCGCGCTGCTGGTGTCGTCGGCGACCACGTTCCACACGGTGAAGTACGCAGGCGCCGCCTATCTCGTGTGGCTCGGGGTGCAGTCGCTGCGCCGCCGCACGCACGACGACGACGGAGCCGATCCCGACCTCAAGACCCGCTCGCTGCGGTCGGTCTATCTGCAGGGCGTCTTCGTGAACATCCTCAACCCGAAGACGGCGCTGTTCTTCCTCGCCTTCCTGCCCCAGTTCGTCGACCCGGCTAGGGGGTCGGTCGCGCTCCAAGCCCTCGTGTTCGGGCTCCTGTTCATCCTGCTCGGCATCGTGACCGACGGCGCCTACGCGCTGGCGTCGGCTGCGCTGGGGGAGCGGCTGCGGCGGCGGGCGAGGGCCACGAAGCGGGCCGCGGGCGTGGTGTATGTCGGTCTGGGGCTTTTGCTGGCGAAGGAGCAGTTCACCTCCGCGTCGAACTCTTAACAAAGTTCGTGCGCCCTCAGTGCAAATAGCACTTCCCGGAGGAAACCTTGCGAGTTCGACACCTTGTGCCTGCCCTTGTCGCGGGCGCGCTGCTGCTCCCGATGACCGGCGCCGTCGCCGGCCCCCTGCCGATCCCCACCCCCGACCCGAACGTGGTGCCCGACGCGGCCCAGTCGGCCGTCGGCTGCGACCCGATTGACCCGGCCCTGTGCCTGCTGCCGTTCCCCAACGACTTCTTCACCGTGGCCGACTCGACCACCGCGACCGGCAGGCGGGTCAACTTCTTGCCGACCGCGATGCCGCGCAACGGCACCGACGTCACCACCGGCGAGGCGGGCGGCGAGGGCAAGCCGATCGACCCCACCGAGTGGAACCGCAACGACGGCTTCTCGCCCGGCTCGATGGTCGTCACCTACGTGGCCAGCATCGACCTGCCGCGGACGTGGGGGATCGAGGACCGCGCCCACAGCGGGGCCGGCTATAACCAGCACGGTTACTTCGACTACCGGGACCAGATCACCGACATCGGGCTGTCGACCGACCCCGAGGCGCCGATCCAGATCATCAACGCGGCGACCGGCGAGCGGCACCCCTTCTGGTCCGAGCTCGACCAGCACCCGCAGACCGGCGACGACCGCCGGGCCCTGATCCTGCGGCCTGCCCGCAACTTCGACGAGGGCGCTCGGTACATCGTGGCCATGCGCAACCTGAAGAACGCGGCGGGCGACAAGATCCAGCCCGGCGCCGCCTTCAAGGCGTTCCGCGACGGCACCGCGACCGGGCCTCGGGCGGCGCAGATGAACGCCATCTTCGCCATCCTCGACGACAAGGCCGACATCGGCCGGCACAACCTCTACCTGGCGTGGGACTTCACCGTCGCCAGCGAGCGCAACCTGTCGGAGCGGGTCCTGCACATCCGCGACGAGGCCTTCAAGGGCCTGGGCGACACCAACCTGGCCGACCGCAAGGTGCAGGGCAACTCGCCGGCGTTCACCGTCGACCGGACCGAGGACCGCACCGACAACTGGACCGACTCGCACGGCGTGCAGCACTCCCAGAAGCTGCGCCGCATCCACGGCCGGGTGACGGTGCCGAACTACCTCGACCGCATCCAGCAGACCGAAGGCCACGTCTCCGGCGACGGGCGGCTGCCGTACGACGCGCCTGCGCCCGGTTCCCGGTTCCTTTACCTGCCCGGCGACGAGCTGCCCGACCAGAACCCGGTGGAGTCGACCGTCCAGGTGCCGTTCACCTGCGACGTGCCGACCGAGCAGGGGCCGACCTACGGCACCCTCTACGGCCACGGCCTGCTCGGCACCCGCAGCCAGATCGGCGACGTGAAGTGGCCCCGTCGCTTCGGTTTCAACGGCTGCGCGGCGGACTGGTGGGGCATGTCGTCCCCCGACCTGCCGACCGTCGCCACGATCATCGCCGACATGTCCGGCTTCCCCTCGCTGGCCGACCGCGCCCAGCAGGGCTTTCTCAACTGGATGTTCCTCGGCCGGGCCATGGTCCACCCGAACGGCTTCGCCTCGAACGCCGCCTTCAAGGCCGCTGACGGCTCGCCGCTGCTGGTCGTCGACAACGGCGAGGGCACGCAGCTCTCTTACGACGGCAACAGCCAGGGCGGGATCATGGGTGGGTCGCTGGTGGCGGTGTCGCCCGACATCCACCGCGGCATCCTCGGCGTGACCGGCATGAACTACTCGACGCTGCTGCAGCGCTCGGTCGACTGGGAGGGCCTCTACGCCATCCCGTTCTACGCCACCTATCAGGACCCGATCGAGCAGCAGGTGTCGTTCTCGCTGATGCAGATGCTGTGGGACCGCGGCGAGACGAACGGCTATGCCGCCCACATGACGACCGACCCGTACCGGAACACGCCCCCGCACGACGTGATGCTCCAGATCGCGTGGGCCGACCATCAGGTGACGAACCACGCGGCCGAGGTCGAGGCCCGCACCGCCGGGGCGCCGATCATGGTGCCGGGGCTGCCCGATGGCCGGCACTGGGAGCTGTCGCCGTATCACGCCCCGACCGCGGCCTACCCGCACCAGGGCTCGGCGCTGGTCTACTGGGACAGCGGCAACGCCATGCCGCCGAACGTGAACCTGCCCGCTGACGACGCGGGCGGCGGCGACCCGCACGGGCACCCCCGCAACGAGCCCGCGGCGGGTTGGCAGGAGGCCCACTTCCTGCTGACCGGCTGGATGGTCGACGTCTGCAACGGCGGCCCGTACCTCACGCTGCGCCACCCGGCGAACGCCGGCAAGCCCAGCTGCAAAGAACCCCTCACCCCCCCCGGCCTCTAACCCCACGCGTTTTCCCCAGCACCTGCTGCTGGGGAAAACGCGATTGCGCGCCACCTCGCGCGATTTCCCCAGCACCTGTTGCTGGGGAAAACGCGTTAGGGGGTGGGGTGGCCGAGGTGGTGGCCGGCGTCGCTGGCGTCGGACTCCATGAGGTCCAGCTCCACCTCTTCGCGCGACGTGTGCCGGTCGTCGCCCTCGTTGGCCGCGTCCTGACGGATCTCCTCTTGGGTCGCCTGCTCGGGGTCGTTGCGTTCCATGCGAGGCTCTGTACCCATGTTCACGACCGAGCTCGACGTCGACACCAGCCGCAGCCGCATCCTCGATCTCACCAGCGACGTCAACCGCTTCTGCCTGGAGAAGGGCGACGGCCTGCTCAACGTCTTCGCGCCCCACGCCACCGCGGGCGTCGCCGTCATGGAGGTGGGCAGCGGCAGCGAGGCCGACGCCATCGACGCCATCGCACGCGTCCTCCCGCGCGACGACCGCTACCAGCACCGCCACGGCTCGGCCGGCCACGGCGCCGACCACGTCCTGCCGGTCTTCGTCAGCCCCTCGATGACCGTCCCGGTCCAAGGGGGCAAGCCGCTGCTCGGCACCTGGCAGTCGATCGTGCTGGTCGACACCAACGACGACAACCCGCGTCGGCGGGTGCGCCTCACGTTCCTCCCCGGCTGACCGACTCTGTGACAACCTGACCGACGATGCCGACGAGTCCGCTGTGGCGGCACCGCGACTTCATGAAGCTCTGGACTGGCGAGACGATCAGCCAGTTGGGCACGGGCGTCACCATGCTGGCCCTGCCGCTGGTCGCCATCAACGTCCTCGACGCCAGCGCCCCGCAGGTCGGCGCCCTCACCGCAGTCGAGTTCGCCCCGTTCATCCTCGTCGGCCTGCCCGCCGGCGTGTGGGTCGACCGCCTGCGCCGCAAGCCCGTCCTCGTGGCCGGCGACGTCGGCCGCGCCCTGGTCCTCGCCTCGGTCCCGATCGCCTACGCCTTCGACGTCCTGACGATCTGGCAGCTCTACGCCGTCGCCTTCCTGGCCGGTGTGCTGACGGTCTTTTTCGACGTGGCCTACCAGTCGTATCTGCCGTCGCTGGTCGACAAGGAGCAGCTGCCCGACGGCAACTCCAAGCTGGAGATCAGCCGCTCCGGCGCCCAGATCGCGGGCCCCGGCATCGCGGGCTGGCTGGTGGGCGTGCTGAGCGCGCCGGGCGCCATCGTCGTCGACGCGGTGAGCTACGTCCTGTCCGGCCTGGCCATCTGGCGCATCCGCACCGTCGAGCGACACGAGCCGGTGCCCAAGGCCCAGCGCCCCCGCATGCGGACCGAGATCGGCGAAGGGCTGCGCTACGTCCTCGGCCACCGCCTGCTCCGCCCGATCGCCATGTCGACGGCCACGTCGAACCTGTTCGGATCGATCGGCCAGGCCGTGCTCGTCCTGTTCATGGTCCGAAGGCTCGACCTGTCCGCGGGCGCCATCGGCCTCGTCTTCGCGGTCGGCAACGCGGGCTTCCTGCTCGGCGCCGCCGCCAGCGCGGTCGTCCAGCGCCGACTCGGCGTCGGCCGCACGATCGTGCTGTCGATGGCGCTGGGCGCGCCCACCAGCTTCATGCTCCCGCTGGCCACCCTCGGCCCGAAGCTGGGCTGGCTGATGGGCGGGCTGGCGTTCTGGGGCTTCACCGGCGTCGTCTACAACATCGCCCAGGTCAGCCTCCGCCAGGCAATCTGCCCGGACCGGATGCTCGGCCGCATGAACGCCAGCATGCGCTTCGTCGTCTGGGGGACGATGCCGATCGGCGCGGCCATCGGCGGGGTGCTGGGCGGCGCCGTCGGCCTGCGCGAGACCCTGTTCATCGCCGCCGCCGGGCAGTGCCTGGCCTTCATCCCGCCGGCCGTGTCGCCGGTGTGGCGGCTCAAGTCGATCGCCGACGCCGAGGCCGAGGAGGCGAGCCTGCGCGATGCCCAGGAAGGCGTCGCAGTGACCGGCCCGCCCGCGGCCGGAATGGTCCCCGAACCGTAGGATGGCCCCCGTGGCTACCCCCGGCCGCGCCTATCGGGGCCCGGAACGTCGTCGGCAGCCTCCGCCGCCTTCCACCCTGGCAGGCCACTTCGTGCTTGGCGGACTGCTCGTGCTGTCCCTCGCGGCCCTGTTCGCGGTCCTCTCGGCGCGCGGGTTCGACCTTCCCGACAACCGGGCGCCTCGCATCAACGAGCTGGCCCGCACCGGCACCGTCGTGCTGGCGGGCGCGGTGTCGACGCTGTCGTTCGTGCGCTGGCGCCTCGGGGCTGAGACGGCGCTGCTGCTGCTCGGCACCGCGGTGCTCGTCTTCGGGCTGGTCGTGGTCGGCGCGGCGTCGATCGTCGTGCCCCTCACCCGCCCCGACGACCTCGACAGCGCGGTCCTGCCCGCCCTGCGCGCCGGCGGCCTGCTCGTCGTGCTCGTGCTGCTGGTGCTGGCGGTGGTGCTGCAGGAGGTCAACACCACGGTGCGCGCCCTGCGCGTGATCGGCGGCGCCCTCGTCGCGACCGCCGTCCTCGCCGCCGTCCTCGCCCAGTTCCCCCACGCCGCGGAGGTCCTCGCCTTCGGCCGCCGCTTCCCGCTGGAGGCCACGCCCCCCACCACCCCCAACCGCCTCGCCTTGGGCGCCCTCTTCGCCGTCCTCGCCTTGGCCCTGTGCGTGCGCGGCCTGCGACGGGGCCGGACGATCCTCGCTTGGGCCGGCCTCATGCTGTTGGCCTTGGCGTTGTCGGAGATGATCGGCCTTGACGCGGTGGTCGAGACCGACGTGCGGATCCTCGGCAGCGAGGCGCTGCAGATGCTCGCCATGGGCCTGTTGCTGGTCGGCGTCGTCGGCGACTTCGAGCGCAACTTCCTCGACCAGCGGGCGCGCCTGTTCGACAGCCAGGTCGCCATGCGGGCGGTGCAGGTGCAGGCCAAGCTCGGCACCGCGGTGAGCGGGCGCAGGCGGCACGACCTGGCCAACGCGCTCATGGGCCTCGACGGCGCCGCGGGCACGCTCGAGAAGTACTACGACCAACTCGACGAAGGCGACCGCAAGAAGCTGACCGACATGGTCGCGACCAGCGTCGACCGCCTGCGGGCGCTCACGTCGCTCGACCCGTCGGCGCCGCTGGCCGTGCGCCTGGCCGACGTCGCCGCCCCGATGATCGCGGGGCTGGAGGAGGCGGGCTTGACCATCGAGGCCGACCTGCCCGACGACGTGGCCGTGCGCGCCCTGCCCGAAGAGGTCGCCGAGGTGCTGGGCCAGGTGTCGAAGGCGGTGCTCGGCGAGGACCCGGTGGGGCCAGTCAAGGTCGCGGCCGTGCGCTACGGCGACCAGGCCTGGCTCTCGGTCGAGTTCTGCCCCGCCAACCACGCCAACGGCGCCGCCCAGGCCACGCAACTGGGCCGCCTGCGCCGGCGCATGACGCCCCGGGCCACGCCCGCGCTCGGCCGGGGGATGGACCTGTCGGTCGCCGCCCACATCGTGAGCCAGCGGGGCGGCCAGCTCCTCGCCGAGCCGGTCGGCGACGACGCCGTCGCGATCAGGCTCCAGCTTCCGGCCGACACCGCCCAGCCCCCGCAGTAAGGCCCGGCTACTCCAGCGTCCAGTGGTGTTGCTTGGCCAGCGCCACCGCGGCGAGCTGCGAGTTGACCTGGAGCTTGCGCAGGATCGACTGGATCTGCGAACGCACCGTCGCCAGCGACACGAACTCGGCCTCGGCGATCTCGTCCGCGCTGCGGCCGTCCATGAGGTGGGCCAGCACGCGCCGCTCCTTCGGCGTGAGCGTGGCGAACGGCGCCTTGCGGGCGTCCTCTTCACGGCGCCACGCGGCGGCCGCGTCGAGCAGGGCGATGCGCTCGGCCTCGGGCATGACGTTGCGCCCGTTGACCGCGTCGAGCACCGCGTCCTGCAGCCGGGCGAACGGCATGTTCTTGGAGACCACGCCGAGCGCGCCTTGTTCGAGGCAGCGGCCGAGGTCGACGGGGTCGCGCTCGCCGGTGACCATGACGACGCGGGCGCCCAGGTCGCTGAGCGGCTTGATGAGGGGGAGCGACGGGCGGCCGTCGAGGTCGAGGTCGAGCAGGACGACGTCGGGGGCGTGGGCCTTGGCCTGCTCCACGATGTTGCCCTCATTGAGATCGCGGGCGACCTCGACGTCGAGGCCTTGGATCTTCAGGCTCATGGCGAGGGCGTCCACCACGATCGGGTGGTCGTCGACGAGGAACACGCGCATTGAGGCCTCAGCTTGTCATGCGTACGCACTGGGGGAGGCGGGGATGAACGTGCGTATGACTGATGAGACTCGTGAGACGCAGACGGAACAGCCTGGCTCGGACGTGAGCGCCAACCCGCAGGACACCACCTTCGGCAAGGAGGCGGCCGAGGATCTGGAGCGGGTGGACCGGGGCGAGATGCCCAAGCACGACGGCGAGGTCGAGCCGAACGCGTGGGGCAAGGCGGACAACGCCTAGCACTGCTCGCCGGCGTCAGTGCTGGTCGGCCTGCTGGGTTTCTCGGGCCCGGCGGGCGAAGTCCTGGATGATCGGGCGCATCTCGGAAACGATGCGCTGCACCTCGGCGGGCGTCGGGTGCCAGCTCCTGAGTTCTTGCACGGTGGCCATCACGCTGCCTCCGTCCAAGGCTCGACGTGGTAGCCGGCGCTCCGCCATTCCTCGGCGGCCGTCTCTGCATCACGGCCGGAGAAGATCACGACGACGCGTCCGCACTCGTCGAGCACTGCTACTGCGTTCAGTGCGATCGTCGTTTGCACGGGCGTCTCCCTTCCACCAGTTACATCGGCAGGGGCGGGTCGCGCTTTATGGCGTGGAACGGACATTTCCGACTGGCCCGATTGGAAGCGTCGGCGTAGTCACAGGCGGGATCGTGACCGGGGGGATCGTGCCGGGCGGGAGCGGGACGACGGTGACCGGCGGGATGAGGTCGTCGGGGATCACCGTCGTCGAGGTGGTCGTGACGCCGCCAGCGGGGCTCGACGTGCTCGTCGTCGGCGCCTGCGTTGCGGGCTGCGTCGGCAGGGACGGCGGCCCGACGGCGGTCGTCGTGGTGACGTCGGCGGGCACCGACTCGGCCGGCGGGGTGCGCTCGAAGCTCTCGCCGAGCACGGCGGTGTCGGGCAGGACGCCAGCGGTGGCG
>Ga0190267_10000086_pt1 | contig 18361 bp, 23 predicted proteins | sample Popmic239T_FD_140332 | JGI IMG/M metagenome (GOLD analysis project Ga0190267, IMG submission 140332) | Populus adjacent soil microbial communities from riparian zone of Oak Creek, Arizona, USA - 239 T | ecosystem: Environmental > Terrestrial > Soil > Riparian zone | place: USA: Arizona... | reverse complement strand
GGCGGCAACGTCAAGAAGGGCGACGTCGTCAAGGCGGTCATCGTCCGCACCGTCAAGGAGACCCGTCGTCCCGACGGCTCGTACATCAAGTTCGACGAGAACGCCGCCGTCATCCTCAAGAACGACGGCGACCCCCGTGGAACGCGCATCTTCGGCCCGGTCGGCCGCGAGCTGCGCGACAAGAAGTTCATGAAGATCGTGTCACTCGCACCGGAGGTGATTTGACCAATGGCCAACATCAAGAAGGGCGACATCGTCCAGGTGATCTCGGGCGCAAGCCAGAGCCGCGGCGGTGACAAGGGCAAGCAGGGTCGCGTGATCGACGTGCTCGTCGAGCGCAACCGTGTCCTCGTCGAGGGCGTCAACTTCGTCACCAAGCACGTGAAGGTCGGACAGACCCAGCGCGGCACGAAGACCGGCGGCGTCGAGACCCACGAAGCGCCCATCCACATCTCGAACGTCGCCCTTGTCGACCCCGATAGCAAGAAGCCGACCCGCGTCGGCCACCGCATCGAGCAGGTCACCAAGGACGGCGTGACCAAGAGCGTTCGCATCCGCTACGCGAAGAAGTCAGGCAAGGACCTGTAATGACAATCACCACTGCCGCGCAGACTGGTTCGCCCACCAAGGCCCAGCCGCGCCTGAAGCAGAAGTACCGCGACGAGATCATCGCCCAGCTCACCAAGGACAACGGATACACCAACGTCCACCAGGTGCCGGGGCTCGTCAAGGTCGTCGTCAACACCGGTGTCGGCGAGGCCGCCCGCGACAGCAAGATCATCGATGGCGCTGTCGCCGACCTCACCAAGATCACCGGCCAGAAGCCGCAGGTCACCAAGGCCCGCAAGTCCATCGCCCAGTTCAAGCTGCGCGAGGGTCAGCCGATCGGCGCCCACGTGACGCTGCGCGGCGACCGCGCCTGGGAGTTCCTCGACCGCCTGCTCTCGCTGGCGCTGCCCCGCATCCGCGACTTCCGCGGACTGTCGGACAAGCAGTTCGACGGCAACGGCAACTACACCTTCGGTCTCCAGGAGCAGAGCGTCTTCCACGAGATCGACCAGGACCGCATCGACAAGCTGCGCGGCATGGACATCACGGTCGTCACGACCGCGACGAACGACGCGGAGGGGCGCGCGCTGCTCAAGGCGCTCGGCTTCCCGTTCAAGACCAAGGAGAACCAGGCCTAGCCTGTTCAACTCCTCTCGACGGCTCCCCTCTCACCACGTGCGGGGAGCCACCCACCACAGGTCGGCCACCAGGCCGATACCTGGTGAATAAAGGACAACCACATGACAATGACCGATCCGGTCGCCGACCTGCTGACCAGGTTGCGCAACGCGAATTCGGCCTTCCACGAGTCGGTCTCGCTGCCGCACTCCAACCTCAAGGGCCACATCGCGGACATCCTGAAGGCGGAGGGCTACATCGCGAGCTGGTCCGTCGAGGACGCGCGCGTCGGCAAGACCCTCACGCTCGAGCTCAAGTACGGCCCCAACCGCGAGCGCTCCATCGCCGGCATCAAGCGGGTCTCGAAGCCCGGACTGCGCGTCTACGCGAAGTCCGACGAGATCCCCAAGGTCCTCGGCGGCCTGGGCGTCGCCATCCTGTCCACCTCGTCTGGCCTCCTCACGGACCGCCAGGCCTCCAAGAAGGGCGTCGGCGGGGAAGTCCTCGCCTACGTGTGGTGATCTGAGATGTCCCGTATTGGAAGACTCCCCATCGACATCCCCGCAGGCGTCGACATCAACGTCACCGGACGCGATGTCACCGTCAAGGGGCCAAAGGGCCAGCTCTCGCTGACCGTCGCCCAGCCCATCGAGGTCGCGATCGAGGGCACCCAGGTGCTCGTGACCCGTCCCGACGACGAGCGCGACTCGCGTTCGCTGCACGGCCTGACCCGCACCCTGATCGCCAACAACGTGATCGGCGTGACGCAGGGCTACAGCAAGGGCCTCGAGGTCGTCGGAACCGGCTACCGCGTGGCGGCTCGTGGCACGTCCATCGAGTTCTCGCTGGGCTTCTCGCATCCCGTGCTCGTCGAGGCGCCTGAGGGCATCTCGTTCACGGTCGAGGGCAACAACAAGCTCACGGTCGCAGGCATCGACAAGCAGGCCGTCGGCGAGGTCGCCGCGAACATCCGCAAGATCCGCAAGCCGGAGCCCTACAAGGGCAAGGGCGTCCGCTACGCAGGCGAGAACGTCCGCCGCAAGGCCGGAAAGTCAGGTAGGTAGACATGGTCACCGTCATCCGTGGCAAGAGCAAGTCGGCAGCGCGCGATCGCCGCCACACCCGCCTTCGCAAGAAGGTCGAGGGCACAGCGCTCCGTCCCCGTCTCGTCGTCACCCGTTCGGCACGTCACGTGTTCGTCCAGGTCGTCGACGACTCGGTCGGTCGCACCCTCGCCTCAGCGTCTACTCTCGAGGCCGACATGCGCGTCTTCGAGGGCGACAAGACCGCCAAGGCGCACAAGGTCGGCGAGCTCGTCGCCGAGCGCGCCAAGCAGGCAGGAATCGACGCAGTGGTCTTCGACCGCGGCGGAAACAAGTACGCGGGCCGCATCGCGGCTATCGCGGATGGAGCCCGGGAAGGTGGACTGAGCCTGTGAGCGACGTTCCAGTGAATTCAGTCGGTGCAGGAGCAGCCAACACTGCTGCAGCAGCCGAGACGGTCGAGGCCCCGGTCGAGACCGCGGCGGGCAGCTCGCCCGACAACCGCAACGAGCCTCGCGAGGCGCGTCGTGGAAGCCGTGAGCGCAACCCCAACCGCGAACGCGGTGGGCGTGACAGCGAGAAGAGCCAGTTCCTCGAGCGTGTCGTGACCATCAACCGCGTGTCGAAGGTGGTGAAGGGCGGTCGTCGCTTCAGCTTCACCGCACTCGTCATCGTCGGCGACGGCAACGGACTCGTCGGTGTCGGCTACGGCAAGGCCCGCGAGGTCCCCACCGCCATCTCCAAGGGCGTCGAGGAGGCGAAGAAGAACTTCTTCCGCGTCCCCCGCATCGCGAACACCATCCCGCACCCCGTCCAGGGTGAGGCCGCAGCCGGCGTCGTCCTGCTCCGTCCTGCGACCGCCGGTACCGGCGTCATCGCGGGCGGCCCCGTCCGCGCCGTTCTCGAATGCGCGGGCATCCACGACGTCCTGTCCAAGTCGCTCGGCTCCAGCAACACGATCAACATCGTGCACGCGACCGTCGCAGCGCTCAAGAACCTCGAGGAGCCGCGCGCCGTCGCAGCCCGTCGCGGACTCGAGCTGGAAGACGTCATGCCGTCGTACATGCTGAAGGCCGAGCGCGATGCAATCGCGCACGCCGCCGAGGCGAAGGTAGGTGCCTGATGGCCGCCCAGCTCAAGGTGACCCAGATCAAGTCCAAGGTGAGCGAGAAGCAGGACCAGCGCGACACGCTGCGTTCGCTCGGTCTCAAGCGGATCGGCCAGTCGGTCGTCCGCGAGGACAACGCGCAGAACCGCGGCTACGTCCGCCACGTCGCTCACCTCGTAAAGGTTGAGGAGATCAACTGATGGCCGAGCTGAACAGCACGGAGAAGACCCCCGCGAAGAAGGCGGCTGCCGCCAAGGCATCCGCGAGCACGGCTGCGTCCACAAGCGCCGCTGCCGCGCCCGCATCCACCACGGCGTCCGCGCCGAGTGCCCGCGCATCCACGAACGGTGAGACCGAGACCGTCCGCGGTCGCGTGCTCAAGGTGCACCACCTGCGTCCGGCCGTCGGTTCCAAGAAGGACCGCATGCGCGTCGGACGCGGCGAGGGCTCCAAGGGCAAGACTGCCGGCCGTGGCACCAAGGGCAGCAAGGCCCGCTACCAGGTCCGCGTCGGCTTCGAGGGTGGGCAGATGCCTCTGCACATGCGCACCCCCAAGCTGCGCGGCTTCAAGAACCCGTTCCGCGTCGAGTACCAGGTCGTCAACCTGGACAAGCTGGCCGAGCTCTACCCGACCGGAGGCGACGTCACCGTCGCTGATCTTGTCGCGAAGGGCGCCGTTCGCAAGAACGAGAAGGTCAAGGTCCTGGGAACAGGCGACATCGCGGTTAAGCTGAGCGTGACCGTGGACAAGGTCTCCGGTTCCGCAGAGCAGAAGATCGTTGCGGCTGGCGGCTCGATCGCCTGATCTGCCGGCTGCTGCGTCCGGGTCCCGAGCCTCACGGCGCGGGTTCCCGGACGCGGCGTCCGAGCATCAGGCTCCGTGACGCTGTAGGCTCCGATCTTTGTGACGGCGTGGTCGGTCTCGTACCGGCCGCGCCCTTGCTCACTCTAGGAAAGGCAACACTGCGTGTTCAGAGCTATAGGGCGGATCTTCCGTACGCCCGATCTTCGCCGCAAGATCGGCTTCACGCTCTTCATCGTCGCCCTGTTCCGCTTGGGGTCGTTCATCCCCGCGCCGTTCGTCAACTTCTCGAACGTTCAAGCGTGTCTCGCGCAGAACAGCAGCACGTCCGGGCTGTATGAGCTCGTCAACCTCTTCAGCGGAGGTGCGCTGCTCCAGCTGTCGATCTTCGCGCTGGGCATCATGCCGTACATCACGGCCTCGATCATCACGCAGCTGCTGCGCGTGGTCATCCCTCACTTCGAGACCCTCTACAAGGAGGGTCAGGCCGGTCAGGCCCGCCTCACGCAGTACACGCGCTACCTCACCATCGCGCTCGGGGTGCTCCAGTCGACCACCCTGATCACCGTCGCCCGCAGCGGTGCCCTGTTCCCGCAGAACAGCGCCACCGCGTGCACGCAGCTCATCACGAACGACTCCTGGTACGCGATCCTGCTCATGGTCGTCACCATGACCGCCGGCACCGGCCTCATCATGTGGATGGGCGAGCTCATCACCGAGCGCGGCATCGGCAACGGCATGTCGCTGCTGATCTTCACCTCGATCGCCGCCCGCTTCCCGGGCTCGCTCGACGCGATCCGCGTCTCGCAGAGCATCGAGGTGCTGATCCTCGTCATCGCGATCGGCCTGCTGATCGTCATGGCCGTCGTGTTCGTGGAGCAGTCGCAGAGACGCATCCCCGTCCAATACGCCAAGCGGATGGTCGGCAGGCGAACGTACGGCGGCAACAACACCTACATCCCGATCAAGGTCAACATGGCCGGCGTCGTGCCCGTCATCTTCGCCTCGTCGCTGCTCTACCTGCCCGCTCTCGTCGCGCAGTTCAATCAGCCATCCGCCGGTTCCGAGCCGCAGGCCTGGGTCACCTGGATCCAGAACTACCTCACCAAGGGCGACCACCCGCTCTACATGCTTCTGTACTTCCTGCTCATCGTCGGCTTCACCTACTTCTACGTCGCGATCACCTTCAACCCCGAAGAGGTCGCCGACAACATGAAGAAGTACGGCGGCTTCATCCCCGGCATCCGTGCCGGCAGGCCGACCGCGGAGTACCTCGACTACGTGCTCACCCGCGTGACGCTGCCCGGCTCGATCTACCTCGGCCTGATCGCGCTCATCCCGTTGATAGCCTTCGTGCTCATCGGCGCCAACACGAACTTCCCATTCGGCGGCGCCTCGATCCTGATCATCGTCGGCGTGGGTCTCGAGACCGTGAAGCAGATCGACTCGCAGCTGCAGCAACGGCACTACGAGGGCCTTCTGCGATGACGGATGACCCCGGCGCGGGCCACAGACTGCTCATCGTCGGCCCGCCTGGCGCGGGCAAGGGCACCCAAGCGGTGCACATCTCGCAGCACTACGGCATCCCGGCGATCTCGACCGGCGACATCTTCCGTGAGAACGTGCGCAGTCGGACCGAGCTGGGCGTGCTGGCCAAGTCCTATATGGACCGCGGCGAGTACGTGCCCGACTCGGTCACCAACGACCTCGTCGAGGACCGACTCAACTGGGCGGACGCCGAGCGCGGCTTCCTGCTCGACGGGTACCCCCGCACGGTCGACCAGGTGCGCACCCTCGACGCCATCCTCGAGCGCCACGATCACCGGCTGGACGCCGTCATCGAGCTGCACGCGGAGACCGAGGAGATCGTCGAGCGTCTGCTCAAGCGGGCGAAGGAGCAGAACAGAGCGGACGACACCGAGGACGTCATCCGCCGTCGCCTCGAGGTCTATCTCGAGCACACCTCGCCGCTGATCGAGATCTACGAGAAGCGCGGGCTCCTCCTCAGCGTCAACGGCCTGGGCGAGCTCGACGACGTGTCGGAGCGCATCTTCACCGCGCTCGAGGAGCGTTCCAAGGTCTGACCCCGCGTCAGGCGTCTATCAGGTGGACGACGCCCTCGATGAACGAGCTGAAGTCCGTGGTGCTGCGCAGCAGTCCGAGGACGTCCGCGTTCTCCGAGAAGACGTCGACGAACTGCTCGAAGACAGTCTGGAAGGCCGCGCGGCCCTCGGCGCTGAAGGCGATCAGGGCGATGACATTCACCCGGGCCTCACCCCACGGCATGGGCGTCTCGTTGAGCGCCACAGCGATGGCCGTGCGCCGGGCGCTCATGGTGAGGGAATGCGGTACTGCGAGGGTCTCCGTGAACGCGGTCGAGGACAGCCTCTCCCGTTCGCGCACCCCGTCGAGATAGGCCTCGTCGATGATGCCGAGAGAGATCATCGGCTCGCCCAGCGCGCGGATCATCGCGTTCTCGTCGGGGGCGTCCACGTTGCGCAGGAACAATCGCTCGTCGAAGTAGAGCAGCAGCTCGTCCTTGATCCGGCTCCGGCGGCGCTGCCGACGGATGCGAGCAACGGCCCCCCGCACGGCATCGAGATCGGCCGGCGTCAGGAACGGCTGCACCAGCACCACGTTCTCGGGCCGGGCGGCCCAGCGGAGCGTGCTGACAACCAGGTCGCCGGTGAGCTCGGAGGCAGCAGCATCTGTACGCGTCACCACACGGTCCACCCGGATCTCCATCCCTAGGGCGGCTTCGAGACGCTCCCGGAGCAGGTCGGCGAGGTCGTGGTAGTTCGGGCAGACGATCGTGCAGGTGACCACGCCGGCCGGAGGCGCATGGCGCTCGAGGTGCGAGCCGATGTGCAGCGCGATGAACGCGATCTCCTCGTCGCTGATCACGATGTCGAACTCGCGCTGCAGCTCGCTCGAGACGTACACCGCAAGCTCGTAGGTGAGCGGATAGGACGTCTTGATCGATCGGGCCAGGGGATTGCGGTTGGAGGTGCCTGCCCGCGAGCGCGTGACGAGGTTGCGCACGTGCACGGACAATCGCATCAGCAGTGTCTCGTCCGCCAGATCGACCAGGTATTCCTCCTGAGCGCGACCGAGCACGGCGCGCACGACGTCGACGTCGGCCTGTTCCGCCTCGGACAGGGCCGCCTGAGCTCCCGGTCCGCCCGGCATGGCTCGCGTGCCGACCCGGGTGGTGAGGAGCAGGGCTAGCGAATCCAGTTCGCCGGCGGGCAGGGGCGCACCGAAGTGCCGTTCCACGATGGGCTGCAGGGATGCCGCGAGCTCGGCCGCTCGGTCGGTGCTCGCCGTGCTCGCCAGCTCCGCAGCCTCTGCGCGCATCATCCCGTGGCGCGAGCGATCGACGGCGATCGCCGTGTGCAGGAGGACTCCGTCGAGGCCGAACTCGTTGACGGCGTAGCCGAGGCGCTCCATCAGCTCGATCACGTCGGTCTTGAAGGCCGATAGGTCGCCGATGCCGAAGGCCTCCTGCAGACGGATGACATCGAACGGCCCACGCGTCGTCTCCTCGCGGAAGATGCTGCTGATCAGCCGACGCTGCGACTCCTCCGAGCCCTCCAGCCGCACGATGGCTCCCGATCGGACGAGTTCGAGTCCGGCGTCCCGCGCCATGGTCCGGACCCGCCGCAGATCGCCCTCGAGCGTCGACTCGCTCACGAACAGCGCCGCGGCGAGCGCATGCACGTCATGGCCCGCGGTCGTCTGCGTGAGCGTGCTCACGAGGGATGCCACCCGCTCCCTCGGCCTGTCGGGAGACGACCCGTCGTGGGCACTCGCCGCGTACTGCGCGTAGGAGTCGCGGTTCAGCCGGTATCCGATCGTCGACGAGCTGATCACGTCGAGCGGGCGAGCAGCCGCCTTGATGGCGGTCACGTAGCTGCGCACAGTGCGGGTGCTGACCCCGAGACGGTCCGCGAGCTCCGCGGCGGCGACCCAGCGGTCGGCGCCCGCGAGGTACTCGAGAAGCTGAGGCGTCCTGTCCACCATTGCCCACAACTGTAGAACCCCGTGATCGTCGGTCCGTCGTCGGTGGATCATCCGGGCTTCCGCACCCCCGGAAGCGAATCTGGTGGCGCCCCCACGCGGGAGCCGCCAAGCTGAACCTCGAAATTGCTGGGAATCCAGGACGCGAGGAGGCGATCCATGGCACGAGTCCTGCTCGTCTGCGTCGCCGGGGTGTCCGGCACCTTCCTCGCAAAGCGGATCCGTCTGCTCGATCCGACACTCGACACGATCGTGGCCAGCTACGACGGCGTCTCGGCCGTCATCGACAGCGCGGACGTCATGTTGATCGCGCCCCAGCTCGCCGAGGTCCGAGGCGCCCTGCAGCACCTCGCACCGGGGATCCCTGCCGCTCTTCTGCCTGCCGGGGCGTTCGCTGCCGGTGGCGGGGGCGCGGAGATCGCCGTGCGGACCGTGCATGAGCTGCTCGGCATCCCGGCCCTGACGCCCGAGCGGACCGAGCCCACCCACGCATCCCCGGGAGCATCCGCCTGATGCAGGCGAACGCAACCCCAACTGAAGGAGCCCCCATGCCATCTCGCACCGTAGTCGTCGCATCGAGCCACGGACTGCACGCCCGCCCCGCGGCCCTGTTCTCGCAGGCCGCAGCCAAGGCGGGTGTCCCGGTCAAGCTCACCAAGGGCGCCAAGACAGTCAACGCCGCAAGCATCCTCGGCGTGATCTCGCTCGGCATCGACCACAACGACGAGGTGACCATCAGCGTGGAGGGCGACGGCTCCGACGAGCTGCTCGACCAGCTGACCGAGCTGCTCAGCACCGACCACGACGCATGAGCGTGCTCACCGGCGTCGGGATCGGCCGCGGCATCGCCGTCGGTCCGGTTCTGCGCATGCCCGACCCGCTTCCCGAGCCGCCGACGATGCCCAGCACGATCGGCCCCGACTCTGAGCGCGAGCGCGTGACCGGCGCTCTGGCTTCCGCAGGTGCCGACATCCGAGAGCGCGGCGAGCGCGCGGGTGGCAAGGCGCAGGAGGTCCTCGAGGCGCAGGCGCTGATGGCCGACGACCCGACCCTGCGATCGGACATCGACGTCCGGATCGACAACGGCTCGACTGCGGAGCGCGCCGTCTTCGAGGCGTTCAACGAGTTCAAGCAGATGCTGCTCTCCCTCGGCGGCTACATGGCCGAACGCGCAACCGACCTCGACGACGTCTCCCAGCGGATCATCGCCCGGCTCTCCGGCGTTCCCGCTCCCGGGGTGCCTCAGAGCGAGGTTCCGTTCGTCCTGGTGGCCCGCGATCTCGCCCCCGCCGACACCGCTCTGCTCGACCTCGACCGCGTGCTCGCGCTCATCACGAGCGATGGGGGGCCGACGTCGCACACGGCCATCCTGGCCCGCGACAAGTCCATCACGGCCGTCGTGGGAGTGGTCGGGGCGCTCAGCCTCGCTGACGGCGTGGACGTCATCGTCGATGCGTCGACCGGCATCATCACCGTGGGTCCCAGTGCGGAGCAGACCGAGAAGGCCAAGGCGGACATCATCGAGCGCGCGAAGCGCACAGCGGTTCCGATCGGCCCCGGGGCCCTAGCGGATGGGACCCCCATTCCGCTGCTCGCCAACTTGGGCTCCGCCGAGGGTGTCGACGCGGCGGTCGCCGCGGGCGCAGAGGGCGTCGGCCTCTTCCGCACCGAGTTCCTCTTCCTCGACGCCAAGTCAGCGCCGACGGTGGCCCAGCAGTACACGCACTACTCCAAGCTGCTGCGGGGATTCCCGGGCAAGAAGGTCGTCGTGCGGGCGCTGGATGCCGGCGCGGACAAGCCCCTGGCCTTCCTGAACGACGCTCACGAGGAGAACCCGGCACTCGGCCTGCGGGGGCTGCGCGCGCTCCGCGCCTCCGAGCAGATCCTGCGCGACCAGCTGACGGCCCTCGCGCGTGCAGGAGCCGAGAGCGACGCCGACCTGTGGGTCATGGCGCCCATGGTCGCGACGGTCGAGGAGACCCGCTACTTCGTCGACCTGGCCCACGAGCTCGGCATCTCGACTGCCGGCGTGATGGTGGAGGTCCCCTCTTCCGCCCTGCTGGCCGACCGCATCCTGGCGATCGCGGCCTTCGCCAGCATCGGCACGAACGACCTCACCCAGTACACGCTGGCGGCGGACCGGATGCTCGGCACCGTGTCAGCGTTCCAGGATCCGTGGCATCCCGCCGTGTTGCGCCTGGTGGGCGAGGTCGGTGCCGCCGGCGCGAAGCTCGGTCGCCCCGTGGGCATCTGCGGCGAGGCCGCCGCCGATCCTCTGCTCGCGGTCGTGCTCGTCGGACTCGGCGCCACGTCGCTGTCCATGTCGCCCGCCGCGATCGGCGACGTGCGCGGCGAACTCTCGCGCTTCACCCGCGAGCAGGCCCAAGCGTTCGCACAGGCCGCGCTCGCGGCAGAGGGCGCCCAATCGGCTCGCGAGGCCGTCCGAGCCCTGGCGGATCCCGTCGGCTGAGCCGGCACCGACGCGGCCAGCTCCGACGCACAGCATCCGCACCACACCTATAGACCCCGCCACCACCAACCACTCACACAGAGATACGGGAGAAACACCATGACAGCGACGTCAGCACCCACACGATCCCCGGGAGGTGCACGAGTAGGAGTCCAGAAGTTCGGGACCTTCCTCTCGGGCATGGTCCTGCCGAACATCGCCGCCTTCATCGCATGGGGCCTCATCACCGCGTTCTTCATCCCCACAGGGTGGACGCCGAATGAGACCCTCGCCACTCTCGTCGGCCCGATGATCACCTACTTGCTGCCCCTCCTGATCGCCAACCAGGGTGGCCGGATGATCTACGACACCCGCGGTGGTGTCGTCGCGACCATCGCGACCATGGGTGTCATCGTCGGCACCACGATCCCCATGTTCATGGGCGCGATGATCGTCGGACCGCTCGCGGCCTGGATCATGAAGCAGGTCGACAAGATCTGGGACGGCAAGATCCGGCCCGGCTTCGAGATGCTCGTCAACAACTTCTCCGCTGGCATCGTCGGCGCCATCCTGGCGATCGGTGCCTTCTTCGGGATCGCCCCGCTCGTCACCGCGTTGAGCAACTTCATCTCTGGTGGGGTCGACTTCCTGGTCAACGCGGGCATCCTGCCCCTCGTGAGCATCTTCATCGAGCCGGGCAAGATCCTGTTCCTCAACAACGCCATCAACCAGGGGGTTCTCACACCCCTCGGCGTCACGCAGTCGCAGGAGACGGGAAAGAGCATCCTTTTCCTGCTCGAGGCCAACCCCGGCCCGGGACTCGGCCTGCTGCTGGCGTTCACCGTCTTCGGCATCGGCATGATGCGGGCGAGCGCCCCCGGCGCCATCATCATCCAGTTCCTCGGCGGTATCCACGAGATCTACTTCCCGTACGTCCTCGCGAAGCCGATCCTGGTCCTCGCCGTCATCGCGGGCGGCATGACCGGCGTCGCGACCAACGTGGCATTCAACTCGGGTTTGCGGGCGCCTGCATCGCCTGGCAGCATCTTCGCGGTCCTGCTGCAGACCGCCTCGGACAGCTACGTCGGCGTGATCCTCTCCGTCGTCCTGTCGGCCGCGGTCTCGTTCCTGGTGGCTTCGGTCATCCTGCGGGCCAGCCGGAAGCGGGACATCGCTGCAGGCAACGCCGGCGATCTGAGCGCCGCGATCGCCGCCACCGAGGCGAACAAGGGCAAGTCGAGCAGTGTCCTGCAGGGACTCACCCGCGACGAGGCGGCCGCCTCTGGCGTGGGAATGGCGAACCAGCCGTCGGGATCGGCCACGAATGTCGCGACGGTCCAGCCCGTGCGCAACATCGTGTTCGCCTGCGATGCGGGCATGGGCTCGAGCGCCATGGGCGCATCCGTCCTGCGGAACAAGATCAAGAAGGCGGGCATCGAGGGCATCACGGTGGTCAACAAGGCCATCGCGAACCTCGACGACTCCGCCGACCTGGTCATCACGCAGCGCGAGCTCACGCCTCGGGCACAGCAGAAGGCGCCGACCGCGCAGCACGTCTCGGTCGACAACTTCATGAACAGCCCGGCGTACGACCAGGTCGTCCAGCAGGTGTCCGACCAGCACAAGTAGCACGCGAATCCGCAGCGGCGGGTGCGGCCTGGCTAGGCAAGGATGAGGGGGAGCGGAGCGATCCGTTCCCCCTCTCATTCCCATAGCTCGCCCTCCCGACCCGCCCCATAATCCGAACTGCAGCAAGGAGAACTCATGGCCGTCCTGGAATTGGATCGCGTCTCTGTCGACGGACGCGCGACGACGCGCGACGAGGCGATCCGGGAGGTGGGCGCATCACTCGTCGCCGCGGGAGCCGTAGATGCGTCCTACGTCGACGCGATGTTCGACCGGGAGAACACCGTCTCGACCTACATGGGCAACTACCTCGCGATCCCGCACGGCACGAACGATGCGAAGGACGCCATCCACTCCTCTGCGCTGTCCATCGTCCGCTATCCGGCCCCCATCGACTGGGACGGCAACGAAGTGCGCTTCGTCATCGGCATCGCCGGGCTCAACAACGAGCACCTGGACATCCTCTCGAAGATCGCGATCGTCTTCTCGGACGAGGACGAGGTCGACAAGCTGCTCGCCGCGGCTACCGCTCAAGAGGTCTACCAGCTCCTCAGCGACGTCAACGAGGACTGAGATGCCCGACACTGCCCCCCAGCCCGCGAGCGACCCCCAGCCCGCGAGCGAGCCCGGCGCCCAGCTCAAGGCCGTCCACTTCGGCGCCGGCAACATCGGGCGAGGGTTCGTCGGGCTCATCCTGCACAACTCCGGCTACGAGGTCGTCTTCGCCGACGTCAACGCCGAGCTGATCGATGCACTTGCCGCCGCGGACTCGTACACCGTGCACGAGGTCGGCCCCGAGGCGAAGGACTGGGTGGTCGACAACTTCCGCGCGCTCAACAGCCGGGACCAGGAGGCGGACGTCGTAGCGGAGATCGCGACTGCCGACCTGGTGACCACTGCCGTCGGCCCGCGGATCCTGTCGTTCGTGGCCCCTGTCATCGCTGCTGCGCTGATCGCACGGGAGGAGGCCCTGCCTCCGCTGCGCGTCATGGCCTGCGAGAACGCCATCGGAGCCACCGACATCCTCCGCGCCGCCGTGGAGGCCTCCCTTGCCGCCCGTTATCAGCGGCATGCCCTCGAGCAGGGCGTCTTCGCCAACACGGCGGTGGACAGGATCGTTCCCGGTCAGGACCCGGACGCAGGGCTGGATGTCACGGTCGAGGACTTCTTCGAATGGGCCATCGAGAAGGGCCCGTTCGGCGACGCGGTTCCCGACATCCCCGAGGCGACCTTCGTGGATGACCTGTCTCCGTACATCGAACGCAAGCTGTTCACGGTGAACACGGGCCATGCGACCATCGCCTACCACGGCTTCGCCCACGGGGCCGGAACCCTTGTCGAGGCGCTCGCGCTGGACGAGGTCTCCTCTGAGGTGGAGGCGGTGCTCGCCGAGACCAAGGCCCTACTGGTCGCCAAGCACGACTTCCCGGCAGAGCAGCAGCAGAAGTACCTGGAGAAGAACCTCTCCCGGTTCGCGAACCCGGCACTCTCGGACACCGTGGAGCGCGTGGGGAGGGCGCCGCTGCGCAAGCTCAGTCGGCACGAGCGCTTCGTCGGCCCAGCTGCGGAGCTGGTGGAGCGAGGGCTGAGCGCCGATGCGCTGGTCCGCGCGATCGGTGCCGCGCTCAGGTTCGACGTGCCCGACGATCCGGAAAGCGTCGAGCTGCAGACCCTGCTGGCGAGCGACGCATCCGACGAGGACCTGGCGGTCCAGCTCACCGAGCTGGAGAAGGACCACCCACTCCTCCCCGCAATCGTGCAGGTCGTCCGCGACCGCCGGCTGCCCCTTCCATAACTCCGAGCGGCCAGCGCCGATCTTCGGGCGGGTTGGCAACGTGGATGGAAATCGCCTAGGATAGTCCGTTGGTGCTCGGACCGCTCTGCGGTCGCCATCTCCCCGTCGATTCACCCTCGACGTCGTCGCGCAAGCTCTGCTTGCTGCGGCAACGGGGGTGGAGCCGATTCACCTTGGCCGCATCAAACCATCCATCCGCACGACCAGCAGTTTCTGCTTGTAAAAATTGACAGTGAGGCTATGCCCAAAAAGGACGGCGTAATAGAGATCGAGGGCGCAGTGCTCGAGGCTCTGCCCAACGCGATGTTCCGCGTTGAGCTGACCAACGGACACCGTGTGCTCGCGCACATCTCCGGCAAGATGCGACAGCACTACATCCGGATCCTCCCTGAGGACCGCGTGATCGTCGAACTCAGCCCCTACGACCTGACTCGCGGCCGCATCGTCTACCGGTACAAGTAGCAGCAGCTGGAAAGGAACGGCCCAGGACGCGCATCCGCGTGATCACGGGCACGACGCCAGCGAAAGGCAACATCATGAAGGTCAACCCCAGCGTCAAGAAGATCTGCGACAAGTGCAAGGTGATCCGCCGTCACGGAAACGTGATGGTCATCTGCGAGAACCCGCGCCACAAGCAGCGCCAGGGTTGAGCGCGGCGCCTCGGCGCTCGCTCAGCTCCAGCAGCACACGCACGACCCACAACTGAATACATATAACGGCAGCGTCAGATCCCTCGCCGGCACAGTGCACAGCCTCCGGGCGCAGCACAGGCGGACGAGGGGGACACCCCGGGTCTGGAGGCCCGAGCACATTCGCTGCCGCAGACCTCCAGTTCCCCATTTAGGAGAAGCCAGACATGGCACGTCTCGCAGGAGTCGACATCCCCCGTGACAAGCGGGTCGAGGTCGCATTGACCTACATCTACGGAGTCGGACGCACTCGCGCCCTCCAGACCCTGGCCGACACCGGCATCAGCGGCGACATTCGCGTCAAGGACCTCACCGACGACCAGCTCGTCGCGCTCCGCGATCACATCGAGGGCACCTACAAGGTCGAGGGCGATCTTCGCCGTGAGGTCGCAGCCGACATCCGCCGCAAGGTCGAGATCGGCAGCTACCAGGGCATCCGCCACCGTCGCGGTCTCCCCGTGCACGGACAGCGCACCAAGACGAACGCGCGCACCCGCAAGGGCCCGAAGCGCACCGTCGCCGGCAAGAAGAAGGCCGGCCGCAAGTAGCGCGCCGCCCCCAAGACACGTAGAGAACTCAGGAGACAGCCAACATGGCAGCACCCAAGGCCGCGGCACGCAAGCCGCGTCGCAAGGAGAAGAAGAACATCGCAGTGGGCCAGGCCCACATCAAGTCGACGTTCAACAACACGATCGTCTCGATCACCGACACCACCGGTGCGGTCATCAGCTGGGCCTCCTCCGGAGGCGTCGGCTTCAAGGGCAGCCGCAAGTCCACGCCGTTCGCGGCGCAGCTCGCGGCCGAGTCCGCTGCCCGCCAGGCGCAGGAGCACGGGATGAAGAAGGTCGACGTCTTCGTCAAGGGCCCCGGCTCGGGACGCGAGACCGCGATCCGCTCACTTCAGGCCGCAGGGCTCGAGGTCGGCTCGATCAACGACGTCACCCCGCAGGCTCACAACGGCTGCCGACCGCCGAAGCGCCGCCGCGTCTGACACTCGGTCAGGGTTCCGCATCGTCAGCTCTGACGGTGCGGAGTCCGATCCGTGGCGAGGACCGCGCTCTCCGGAGCGCGTGGGCCTCGACCGACCGGGCGCACCGCGCCCACGGGCAATGACGCTCGCCTCTGCTCGTTCACGACTCAACTCAATAACAACTCGGAAGTGTCATATAGCGGACACTCTTTCGAAAGGAAACCATCCGTGCTCATCGCACAGCGCCCCACCCTGGCTGAAGACAACATCTCGGAGTTCCGTTCGCGGTTCATCATCGAGCCCCTCGAACCCGGCTTCGGCTACACCCTCGGCAACTCGCTCCGCCGCACCCTTCTCTCCTCGATCCCGGGCGCAGCTGTCACCAGCATTCGCATCGACGGCGTGCAGCACGAGTTCACGACGATCCCCGGGGTGAAGGAAGACGTCACAGAGATCATCCTGAACATCAAGGGCCTCGTCGTCTCCAGCGAGCACGACGAGCCCATCACGGCCTACCTGCGCAAGCAGAGCGCCGGCCCCGTCACGGCTGCCGACATCTCCGCTCCCGCCGGCGTCGAGATCCACAACCCCGATCTCGTCATCGCGACCCTGAACGACAAGGCCAAGTTCGACCTCGAGCTGACCATCGAGCGTGGCCGCGGCTACGTCTCCGCCGCGCAGAACCGCAGCGAGTTCAGCGAGGCCGGTCAGGTACCGATCGACTCGATCTACTCGCCCGTCCTCAAGGTCACCTACCGCGTTGAGGCGACGCGTGCCGGTGAGCGCACCGACTTCGACCGTCTGGTCGTCGACGTGGAGACCAAGCCGGCGATCAGCCCGCGCGACGCCATCGCGTCGGCCGGTCGCACGCTGACCGAGCTGTTCGGCCTGGCCCGCGAGCTCAACAGCTCCGCCGAGGGCATCGAGATCGGCCCCGCGCCGGTCGACGCAGTCCTCTCCAGCGAGCTGTCGATGCCCATCGAGGACCTCGACCTGTCGGTCCGCTCCTACAACTGCCTCAAGCGCGAGGGCATCAACACGGTCAGCGAGCTCGTCTCGCTCTCGGAGACCCAGCTGATGAACATCCGCAACTTCGGCCAGAAGTCGGTCGACGAGGTCAAGGACAAGCTCGTCGAGCTCGGCCTGTCGCTGAAGGACGCCGTCCCCGGCTTCGACGGCGCGCACTACTACACCAGCTACGACGACGAGGAGAGCTGACTCGCGTCGGCTCCCGATCTGAGACTGAATTCATTAAGGACGCCACACCATGCCTAAACCAACCAAGGGTCCCCGTCTCGGCGGAAGTCCGGCGCACCAGCGTCTGATGCTGTCCAACCTGGCCACGGCTCTGATCACCCACAAGGCGATCACGACAACCGAGACCAAGGCCAAGCGTCTTCAGCCGCTCGCCGACCGCCTCGTCACGTTCGCGAAGCGCGGCGATCTGCACTCCCGTCGCCGGGTGATCAGCATCATCCGCGACAAGCAGGCCGTCTACGAGCTCTTCGACCAGATCGCACCGCTCGTCAACGAGCGTGAAGGCGGCTACACCCGCATCACGAAGACCGGCTACCGCAAGGGCGACAACGCGCCCCTCGCGGTCATCGAGCTCGTGCTCGAGCCCGTCGTCGCGAAGCGCAAGCCCGTCACCCCGAAGGCCGCTGCCGCAGCTCGCGCTGCGGCTGCGAGCGAGACCGACACCGCGGCCGAGGCGACTGCCACCGACACCGAGACGGCCGCTCCCGAGGCGCCCAGCGAGGAGGCTGTCGTGACCGACGCCGAGGCAAGCGTGGATGAGTCCCTTGGCGGTGCAGACGACACCACCGAGGTCGAGTCGACAGACGCGGTCGAGACCTCCGAGCCAACGCCCGCCGAGGACGAGACCCCGGCCGCAGCCGAGGTCGAGGCCGACGCCGCGAAGGTGGCGGAGCCCGACTCCAAGTAGTCCCCCTCGAGAAGCCCGGCCGTCCCATTGGGGATGTCCGGGCTTCTCGCGTTAACGAGCGATCGAACTGCCACTGTCCGTCCTCATTCCCGTGGAAGAGGGACGGAGAATGGCATCTCGATTTCCAGAAAGCTGGCGACCGTGGCGACCACCATCCCGCTTCGCGAGCGGATCCCCGCTACCCCGATCCCCGCGCTGCCCGACGAGGTGGCGGGTGTGACCTGGGCGGCGGCATCGTCGGCAGACATCGACGCCATGGTTGCGCTCCACGCGGTCGCCGATCCGCTCGATCACCCGACCTACGGCACGCCGCGCGGCGAGGTGGCGGACCGCTTCACCTCGTCATGGATCGACCCTTCCCACGACATCGTGGTGAGCAGGCTGGGCGGCGATCGGGTCGTCGCATACGGACAGGCCGGCGCCATCCCAGGGACGGAGGACTTCGCGGAAGCGACGATGTCGGGGGTGGTGCATCCGGAGTTCCGCAATCGCGGCATCGGCGGCGCGCTGCTCGACTGGCGGCACGCGCGCGCGCTCGAGTATCTCTCGACCGTCGATGCGCCCGTCGAAGGGCGCATAACCGTGCACACTCCGGCCGATCAGCACTCGCTGCATCGCCTGCTCGAGAGACGCGGCTACACCGTGCTGCGCAGGTTCGATGAGCTGTCTCGGGATGTCTCCGCTCCGATCCCGGAGGCGCCGGTTCCCGAGGGTCTCGAACTGGTCGACTACAGCGAGCTGTGGTCC
>Ga0190267_10000085_pt1 | contig 18372 bp, 19 predicted proteins | sample Popmic239T_FD_140332 | JGI IMG/M metagenome (GOLD analysis project Ga0190267, IMG submission 140332) | Populus adjacent soil microbial communities from riparian zone of Oak Creek, Arizona, USA - 239 T | ecosystem: Environmental > Terrestrial > Soil > Riparian zone | place: USA: Arizona... | reverse complement strand
GACCACCGCCAGCGCGTCTTCGGCTACGAGAACCTCTTGGTCTGCGACGGGGCCGCGGTGCCGGCCAACGTCGGCGTCAACCCGAGCCTCACGATCACCGCCCTCGCCGAGCACGCGATGAGCGAAGTTCCCGCAGCCTCAGAGCCTGACTACGAGGCGAACCTCTCCGCGACGTAGTCCCAGTTGACGACGTTCCAGAAGGCGTCGATGTATTCGGGCCGTTTGTTCTGGTACTTCAGGTAGTAGGCGTGCTCCCAGACGTCGCAGCCGAGCAGCGGCGTGGCGCCGTCGGAGATCGGCGAGTCCTGGTTCGGGGTCGAGACCACGGCGAGGCCGGAGGAGTCTTTGACCAGCCAGGCCCAGCCGGAGCCGAAGCGGGCGATGCCGGCGTTTTTGAACTCCTCTTTGAAGGAGTCGAGGGAGCCGAACTTGTCGTCGATCGCCGAGGCCAGCTCGCCGCTCGGCTCGCCGCCGCCGTCGGGGCTCAGCATCTGCCAGAAGAGCGTGTGGTTGTAGTGGCCACCGGCGTTGTTGCGGACCGCGGCCTGCTTGTCGCCGGGCAGCGCCGAGAGGTTGCGGAGGACGTCCTCGACGTCGCGGTCGGCCCACTCGGTGCCTTCGAGGGCGGCATTGGCTTTGTCGACGTAGGCCTGGTGGTGTTTGTCGTGGTGGACCCGCATCGTCGCCTCGTCGATGTGAGGCTCAAGGGCGTCGTAGGGGTAGGGCAGGTCAGGTACGGAGAAAGCCATCGCAACTCCTTTTCGCGGTTTTGAAGTCCGAGCGGAGCCTAACTATTCCGGCGTGACTTCTTCGACCGGCGCCGCTTCTTCTACCTCGCCGGCACCGATCCGGGGCGCCGCGCCCGCGTCGCCGCCGGTCCATTCGTTGAACCGGTACCAGGCCGGCTTCGCCTCCCGCTCCTCGTTCAGCAGCCCCGCCGAGTGGCAGAAGACGCAGCTGCCGCCCTCGTCGGTCCAGGTGAACCACCAGACCCCGCCCACCCCCCAGCGCACGCGATTGGCGGAGAGCATCACGAAGGACTTGGAGAGCTGGAAGGCCTGCCCGGAGAGACCGCGCTGCCAGCGGGTCGGGCCGTCCTCCGAGCCCCAGCCGAGCTCGGTGACGAAGAGCGGCGTGCCAAAGTCGCGGTGGCGGCGCATGATCCGCCGCAGGTTCTGCAACTGCGCCCCCATCGCGGTGGCGTCGGCGACGTAGGGGTGCAGGCCGACCCCGTCGAAGTACTTCTTGACGTTGCGGGCCCGGTAGAAGCGCGCGAGGTAGTCGCCCGAAGCGACGTTCGGCGGGATCTGCAGCGGCCGCCCGAAGAGGCCGCCGAGGATCACCTGCGAGCCGGGCGCCTGGCGGTGGATCACCCGGCCGGCGATGCGGATCAGCGTCGCGAAGCGCGCCGGGTCCGGGCGGGTGGCGAAGGTGACGATGTTCTCCTCGTTCCAGATCTCCCAGCGGCGGATCGGCAGGTAGGGGAGCTCCTCTTCCCCCCGCCAGAAGCCGCCGCCCGGCCCGTAGCGGTTGACCACCGCCCGGACGTACGAGGCCCAGGCCCGTCGCTGACGGGGTTTGGTCACCGGCAGGTCGATCCCCAGCGGCGTCACCCAGCTGGGCGATCCCATCAGGAAGGGGAAGACGGTCAGGCCCGCCCGCGCCGCCAGCCGCACTTCGTGGTCGAAGCCCTCCCACTGTCGCTCCGCGAAGGCGGGGCTTTCCGGCTCGATCCCTGCCCAGTAGAGGGGAAGGCGCACGCTCAGGATGCCCGCCTCCCGCATCAGCTCGTAGTCCTCGGCGGTGCCCGGATTCTGCGGCGAGATGCCGACGAAGCCCGGCGGCAGGTAGCCAGGCGCCGCCGTCGGCATCGTCGCCAACAGCACCAGGGCCAGGATCGTCGAAATCAAGCTTCTCGCCATCTCACCAAGTGGAACCGCTTCCCCGCCCAAAGTAGCGCCGTACCCTCTCTCCGCGCCCACTTCCCCCCTCTGGGATAATCAACTCCTCTCGGGGCGTGGCGCAGCCTGGTAGCGCGCACCGTTCGGGTCGGTGAGGTCCCCGGTTCAAATCCGGGCGCCCCGATGTAGACAATAGCTTCCGATCCTTCTGTCATCCTGCCGTGGATGGCAGAAACCAAGGAGAAGACGGCCTCGCTCGAGCTGATCGCGGCGCCGGCAATCGAGAAGCGGATCTTCGTAATTCGAGAGCGTCAGGTGATGCTTGACGAAGACTTGGCCGACCTATACGGCGTGGAAACCAAGGTCTTGGTCCAGCAGGTCAAACGCAACGCGAAGCGTTTCCCTTCGGACTTCATGTTCCAGCTGACGAAAGCCGAGGCAGCAGCTTTGAGGTCACAAAATGTGACCTCAAACAAGGGCCGAGGAGGGCGTCGCTACGCCCCCTACGTGTTCACCGAGCAGGGAGTGGCAATGCTCTCCGGCGTCCTTCGCAGCGACCGAGCGATCGCCGTCAACATCGAGATCATGCGGGCGTTCGTCGAGTTGCGGCGCGTCGCCAGTTCCTACTCAGCCCTGGCGAAGCAGCTAGATCAGCTTGAAGGGGAGATGAACGAAAGGCTCAGCGATCATGACGAGCAGCTTCGCCAGATCTTCGACGCGCTGCAGCAGCTGATCTCGTCGCCTCCTCAGCCAAAGCGGCCTGTCGGATTCAGGATTCGCGAGGGGAACAAGTAGTCGGGACGCTTCCGGAGGACTCCCTATTCCAACTCAACCCGGACAAGGCCGCAGCTTTGAGGTCGCAGATTGCGACCTCAAAGTTGGCCGCGGTTAAGGCGAAGGCTTTCGAATAGCCCGTCGAATTCAACGACCTGCAGGCCGAATCGCTCCCGCGGCGGAGTAGGTGGAGAAGCGAGCGCTCGCGTAGGCGGGGTGTCGCAGGCCCGCGGCGAAGGCTTCGACGGCGCTCGCCGAGGTCTCGATCGGCCAATCGAGACCGTCTTCGAACTTGTCGAGCCAGACGAAGGCGCGGATCCGGGGGTAGCGGGCCGGTAGCGCGCTCAGCGTTTCGCTGATCCAGCGGGCCTTGGAGCCGCCCTGCTCGCTGACGCCGATCTCGCCGATCGCCATCGGCTTGGAGGGGGCGATCGTCTCGAGGATCTCGTGGTAGGTCGAGTTGTAGATCTCGTCGAAGCCGCGCCAGCGGTCGTGCTTGACCGGGTTGGTGCCGGAGTTGTAGCCGTCGAGGCAGGTCCAGTCCACGTAGGAGTCGCCGGGGTAGAGGGAGGCCAGATCCTGCAGCTTGTCGCCGAAGTCGACGTTCGGGCACCAGACCCAGGTCGCGTTGGTCGTGCCGACGTCGGTGAAGATGTCGTGGACGTGGCGCCAGGCGGTGACGTACTCGCCGCGGTGGTTGCCGTTTGCTTCCTCCGCCCAGGGGAACCAGTCGCCGTTCATCTCCCAGTTGAAGCGGAGGAAGAAGGGGTGCCCCCACCCCCGCGCCTCCCTCGCCCACTGGCGGATGAAGTCGTCGTAGCGGCCGCCGATCACGTCGCCGAGCTGGAAGTCCGGCTGTTCGAGCGTCGATGGGATCGCCTGCGAGCTCCAGCTGAAGAAGGGGATCGCGCCGCGGTCGCGGATCGCCTGCATCTCTTCGTCAGGGAAGCGGTAGTAGGAGCAGCCCGAGGAGGAGCAATGCGCGAAGGGGGCCATGAAGTGGAGCAGCGACATCGACTTCCCCAGCATCCCTTCGAGCTTGCTCGCGCCGCCCATGTCCCAGGGAACCTGCCGGCCGGTGATCTGGTCGCCGACCAGTGCGCCCCAGTAGATCGAGCCCGACCCGCCGCTGGGCTGGGCGAGGCTGCGTCGCGCCGCGATATGCGGGTGCTTCTTGCCGCTCTTCGCTTGTGACAAGGCAGGCTCACCTACCGACAGCGCCCCGAGCAGGAGCGTGAAGGCGAGAACGCACAGCGCTCGAAGGCGTACCAAGGCCATGCGATGGCATCGGTACGAACATGGCCTCGCTTTAGAGCGTCCGAGCGGGCGCTAGGGTCTTCTCAATGGACGCCTCCTCCGCCTTCGAGGTCCACGAGGCAAACCTGCACGGGCACAGGGCCGTCTACCGGGTCATGGGCAGCGGCCCGACCATCGTCCTGATCCACGGGATGATCAACTCCTCCCGGCATTGGGAGGAGGTGGCGAGGCGGCTCGCCGGCTCCTACCGGGTGATCGCGCCGGACCTGATCGGCCACGGCGACGCGGCGACGCCCCGGGGCGACTACTCGCTGGGGGCGCACGCGGCGAGCATCCGCGACCTGTTGACGACGATCGGGGTGGAGCGGGCGACGATCGTCGGGCACTCGCTCGGCGGCGGCGTCGCGATGCAGTTCTTCTACCAGTTCCCCCAGCGCACCGAGCGCCTGGTGCTGATCTCCAGCGGCGGCCTCGGCGACGACGTCAGCCCGCTGCTGCGAGGCGCGGCGCTGCCCGGCTCGGCGGCGCTGCTGCGCCTAGCGACGCGGCCGCAGGTGGTCGGAGCGCTGGCCGCCGCCGGGGCGCGGCTGCGGGCACGCGGCAACTCGACCGGCGTCTACCTGGCGGCGGTGGCAAGGGCGCTGGGTCCCCTGCAGGAGCCGGGCTCCCGCCGCGCCTTCCTGCAGACGCTGCGCTCGGTGATCGACGTCCAGGGCCAGAAGGTCAGCGCCCGCGACCGCCTCTACCTGCTCGGCGAGATGCCGACCCTGATCGTCTGGGGCGAGCGCGACCGCACGATCCCCCTCGCCCATGGCCTCGAGGCGCAGCAATCGGTCCCCAACTGCCGCTTCGAGACGCTCCCGCGCGCCGCCCACTTCCCCAACCTCGAAGACCCCGAGGGGCTGGCGGCAGTCCTCGGCGACTTCATGGCCACCACCGCCCCCGCCCACATCGTCGACTCCGAGTGGCGCGACGTGATCGCGCAGCGGGCGCGGCTGCGCCGGGTCGCCTAGCTACTCGACTGCGGCGATCGCCCTTTCGACCTCAGCCAGCGACGGGCCTTCCTGCAGCGTCTTCGTCCCGCCGGGGCCGGTGACGACCATCCCTTGGCCGAGGCGGATACCGAGCTCGCGCCCCAGCTCCTCGTAGCCCTCCAGCCGCGCCTGGATCGCGCCCTCGGAACCGCCGTTCTCCTCGAGGTCGCGTTCCCATTCTTCGATGTCGAGTTCCTCGACGCCGCCGGCGATCGTCGCTGCGAAGTCGTCGAAGGCGCGCTCCCCGGCGAACCGCTCCGCTTCTTCCTGGCTGCTGAAGAAGAGGTAGATGTACTGCCAGCCGTAGCCCTGATCGGCCGCCGCCTCGGCGCCGTAGAAGCCCAGCTCCTGCGGGTTCGGGGCGTTCGAGTAGTGGCGGTAGAGGAACTTCACGTCCCCCGGGCGGGCGTACTTTTCGGTCAGCTCCGGGATCGTCTCGAGGAAGTCGTCGCGACAGGGCGAGCACTGGAGGTCGTTGAAGACCTGGATCGTCACCGGCGCGTCGTCGGACCCGAGGCGGTCGCCTTCCTGGGGCAGGCCGCCGAACAGTTTCTGGGCTTCGCCGATCCCGGAGACGTGGATGACCCCCTTTTCCGGCTCCTTGGTCGAGAGGTTGACGATCGCGTAGCCGAGGGCGAAGAGGCCGAGCGCGAGCAGCGCAGCGACCCAGAACCTGCCCCGCCGGGGCAGGGGTTTGGCGGCGACTTCAGAGGACATCCACGGCCATTATCGCGACCGGCGCCCCTCGACCGACCTCGCAGCCTGCGGCCTTTCGGCGGTTGACACGTCCGGCCGGCGGGATAAATATGAGCCTTACCTACTTTCACCGACCGGGAGGTCTCTCATGGCCCATCACCTCACCCCCGCCGAGCTCGCCGACCAGCTGCAGATGGAGCGACAGGAGGTGCTCGGCAAATGCGTCGAGATGGGCATCCCGATCTTCCACGGACGGATCGACCGAACGCTCTTCGAAACGTCGCTGCGCAGCGGCGCCGCCTCCCCCTCGTCCCAGGCTTCGCCCCAAGCTCAACGCTGAACTAGACTTCGCCCGGCATGCCGGGGAGAGGTACCAACTCGAAGACGATCGCCGACCTGCTGCCGCGCGCGGCGGAGATGTACGGGTCGAAAACGGCGGTCAAGTACAAGGAGGGCGACCAGTGGGTCAGCCGCACCTTCGACGAGGTGGTGGAGATCGTGCGGCCGCTCGCCTTCGGCCTCGTCACGCTCGGAATCGAGAAGGGCGATCGGGTCGCGATCCTCGGCAACACCCGCCCCGAGTGGACCTACTTCGACTTCGCCGCGCTTTCGATCGGCGCCACCGTGGTCCCGATCTACCAGACCAACTCCCCCGAGGAGTGCCGCTACGTGCTCGAGAACTCCGACTCCAAGGTCGTGGTGGTCGAGGACGCCGAACAGCTGGCGAAGGTGCGCCAGGTCCGCGACCAGCTGCCGCAGCTCGAGCAGGTCGTGCTGATGAGCGGGTCCGCCGAGGACGCGATCTCGACGGAGGACCTCGCGGCCAAAGGCGCCGGCGGCGGCGACGCCACCTGGAAAGCGCTCTACGAGGCCGTCACGCCTGAGGACATCTGCACCTTCATCTACACCTCCGGCACCACCGGGCCGCCGAAGGGCTGCGTGATCAGCCACGGCAACTACCGGGCGATGCTCGACATGGTCAACGAGGTCAGCGTCATCGAGGACGAGGACCTCGCCTACCTCTACCTGCCGCTCGCCCACTCCTTCGCGCTGCTGATCCAGTTCGGCACCTTCGACCTCGGCACCACGCTCGCCTACTGGGAGCGGGACCCGCTGAAGATCCTCCCCAACCTGGCCGAACTGAAGCCGACCTACTTCCCTTCGGTGCCGCGCATCTTCGAGAAGATCTACACCGCCGCTACCAGCGGCATCGAGAAAGAGGGCGGGATCAAGAAGGCGATCTTCGACTGGTCGATCAAGGTCGGGGCGAAGATGCGGGAGGCCGAACACAGCGGCCGCAAGCCGGGCTTCCTGCTCCAGCGCTCCTACGCCTTCGCCGACAAGCAGGTGCTGTCGAAGATCCGCAACCTCTTCGGCGGCAACATCCGCCTCGCCGTCTCCGGCGCGGCACCGATCAACCCGGAGATCCTCCGTTTCTTCGACGCCGCCGGCGTGCTCGTGCTCGAGGGCTGGGGGATGACCGAGACCTCGACCGCGGCGACGATCTCCACCCCGGAGGACTTCAAGGTGGGGACGATCGGCAAACCGTTCCCCGGCTGCGAGGTGAAGATCGCCGACGACGGCGAGATCCTCGTCAAGGGCCCCAACGTCTTCCAGGGCTACCACAAGAACCCCGAGGCGACGCGGGAGACGATCGTCGACGGCTGGCTCCACACCGGCGACATCGGCGAGATCGACTCCGAGGGCTTCATCAAGATCACCGGCCGCAAAAAGGACATCATCATCACCGCAGGCGGCAAGAACATCACCCCCGCCAACCTCGAGGCGGAAATCAAGCAGCACCCGCTGGTCTCCCAGTGCGTCGTCGTCGGCGACCGCCGCCCCTACCTGGTGGCGCTGGTCACCCTCGACCCCGAAGAGGCCGTCAAATACGCCCAGGAGAACAACCTCCCCGAGGACCCGGCCCAGCTCGCCGCCAGCCCCGACGTCAAGGCCTCGATCGAAGCCCACGTCGAGAAGATCAACCAGAACTTCGCCCGCGTCGAGCAGGTAAAGAAGATCGCGATCCTCCCCCACGACCTCTCCCAGGAGTCCGGCGAGCTGACGCCGACCCTGAAGGTCAAGCGCGCCGTCGTCGCCCAGAAGCACGAGGGCGAGATCGAGCAGCTCTACGCGGCTTAGCCCACGTGCTCCTCGCGGTTTCAAGTCTTGCTTTCAAGTAGTTGCAAGTAGAAAGCTAAGTGGGCTTCAACCGCCAGTAGGCGCGCGGATCCTGAGGCGAGTTGCCGACCCACTCGATCGCCTCAGCGTCCCTCAAGGCTGAAAGTTCCCGCTGGGCGACGGGCCTCGAAACTCCGAGCAGATCCGCCACATCGCCCGTACTGAGTCGCTCGTTCTTGCGGAGAGCGCTGGTAATGGCCCGGGCTCTCTTCGGCAGGCGAGCCTCCAGCTGCCGATCTACCGGCTCGGCGAGGAGAGTCAGCTCGACGCTGCCGGAAGTCTGCCTGTAGATCGGGTCATTCAGCCCCGCCGCGCGCATCTCCTCAAACATCCGGCGGATTCCCTCGCCCAGCTCTTGGCCGAATTGCAGATCGGAGCACACCCTGGCGATGCGCGGGTTGCGAGCAAAGCGAGTCGCGCTGAGAGGCTGAGTCACGTCGACGAGACCCGGAAAGCGGCCTGGGCTGGATATCTCGATCCGATCGTCGAAGACCTCTACTCGGATGTGGTCTCCGGCGACACTGTAGGAGCGGTGGATCGCCGCATTGACAATTCCCTCCAGCCAAGCGTCTTCGGGCACCAGCGGGACATCATCGAACCTGCCACTTCCTAAGAGTGCTCTCCTCACCGGCTGGAGGCGTTGGGTGATGTCTCGAGCCTTCATCATCTGGTCGGGCAGAGGGCCCTCGAGGCGGATGTCCTCGACTATCTGCTGGCGGCTCCCGGTCCCGCGATCCTTGCCCCGGTAACGAATGACGCGGATATAGGCCTCGGGCAGAAATCGTTGTGGAAACTCGGCGAAGAGAAGGCACCCAGCAATCGTCAAGCGGTCGTCCGTCGCCAGTTCGCGTGCCTGCAACAGACGAACGGAGTCCCGTCCCCCTAGAGCGTGGACATACGAATCCAACAGCGGCTCGCTCAAGCAATCGAAGCCCGCGTCCGACGGCCGCGCCTCATAGCTCGACTGACCCTTGTCATATAGAAGCTCTTGGCGTTGGGCGAAACCCAGGCGCCGGTTCTCGTCGCCGACTCGCAGAAATACCTCGTCTCTCTGGTTCGCGTGCACGACTTCACCGGGATGTACCTCCAGCACCAGAAGGCGGTCGGGATCGCCCTGCTCGTTGAGGCAGTCGACATAGCGAACCTCTGCGCGCACCGGAGGGACGCAGAAATCGAGGTTGGCCTGAAGATGCTCGTTTTCCCGCTTTGCACTCCCCCCGGTGCCCTCGACCTTGCCGTCGTGGAGACCCACCACCACGAATCCCCCGTCGGCGTTCGCAAGGCCGATCATCGCGTTCGCGAGGTCCCGGCCCGCTATGCGGGCAGACTTACGCTCCAACCACTGGTCCTCGGGAAGCGCCAACAGTGCCGGACCCACCTCGGGCGGCGAAGCGGCCAGGACCCTCTCTACGATCGTCGTACTCATAGCTACTAGCAATTATTGCAAGTAGCTATGAGTAGTGGCGCCCTAGGAAGCCTCGCCGCTCTGCCGCAGCAGGACCGAGGTGGTCTGCTCGAGGACGCGCTTCCAGGCAGACGTCGGCCCAGGCTCTTCCTCGGAGGCTTTCTCAACGACCTTGCGGACGCGGCGCTCGGAGATTTCGAGGCCGTGGCGCTCGGCGATCTCGTGGAAGTGGTCGTAGTCTCGGGCGAGGGCGGCGGTGACGGATTCGAAGCCGTGGCGAGCGATCTGGAGGCGGCGGGAGTAGTCCATGATCGGCGTGCCGAACATCAGCTCGTCGTCGGCCTCGGGCTCGACCAGGATGATGTCGACGCCCGGGTATTTCTCCTGCCACTGCTCGACCGCCTGGTGCAGGCGGGCGTGGGCGATCAGGCGGAAGGTCTGGTTGGCGATCGCCGGCAGGCCCATGTCGGAGACCCGGCGCACCCGGGTGCCGAACATCGTCGGGATCGTCTTCTCGAAGTCGTTGATGTAGGGAACGAGCGGGTTTACGACGACAATGAACTTGGCGCCCTTTTCAACCGCGATGTCGACGTTGGTGGTCGAGCGGATGCCGCCGTCGACGAACTGCCGCCCCTTCAGGTCGACCGGCTTGTAGACGATCGGCAGCGCCGTCGAGCACTCCACCGCTTTGGAGATCGGGACGTCTGACCAGCCCTCCTCGCCGAAGACGATCCGCTCGCAGGTGTCGAGGTCGGTCGCGGTCAGGTAGAGCTCGGGGTCGAGCATCCGGAAGTCGTTGGACCTGCCGCCGTCCATCAGCGATTCGGCCACGTACTCGTGGATGCCGCGACCGGAGTAGAGGCCGCTGGGCAGGTTCTCGGCCATCGCCACCCCGAAATCGATCGCGGAGATCTCCCTGAACCTGATCATTGCCCGCGCCAGCTCGAGGCTGCGAAGCGGCAGAGCCGCCGTCTTCTGCAGGAAGCCGAGGTAGTTCGGCTTCAGCACCTTGTCGAGCTGGAGGTCCTCCAGCTCGGACGGGTCCTGGGGGTTGATCACCTGCATCATTTCCTCGGGGGTGACGCCGTTGGCCAGCATCGCCGCGACGAAGGAGCCGGCGCTCGTGCCGACGTAGATGTCGAAGTTGTTGACCGTGCTGTTCACCGCCAGCAGGTCGAGCGCGCGCAGGGCCCCGATCTCGTAGACGCCGCCGGTGAACCCGCCCCCGCCCAGGACCAGAGCCGTCTTCGACGGCTTCTTACGCCGCTGGGAACGTCGCCGCGGGCTGGACTCGATGTCTACGACTTTTCCCATAGGAACATCAAGTATTCCAGGGGCAACGGTCGGGCATGACCGCTACCTTCCACATTCTTCGTGTTGGGAAACCCGATGAGACGCAGCGCCATCCTGCTTGCAGCCCTCGTGGCAGCCGTTCTGCTGCTCTTCGGCAGCGCCGCTCAGGCGAGCCAGAGCTGCGACCAGATGCGCTCCTGGCTGCGCCAGGGCAGTGGCAGCGCCGCCGGCCTGCTCGTCGTCGACACCGAATCCGGACAGGTCGTCTGCGCCAGCGCCCCGGGCCGCCCCCGGCCGCTGGCCTCGAACATGAAGCTGTTCACGACGGCCACGGCGCTCTCGCAGCTCGGCCCGGAAACGCGGATCCCGACCAAAGTCTTCCGCGACGGCAAGGTCGACGCCGACGGCGTCCTCCACGGCAGCCTCTACCTGCAGGGCAGCGGCGATCCGGCGCTGGGGACGCCAGGCTTCTACAACGGCTACCTCGCCGGCCTCGGCACCAACCTCCTCGCCCTCACCCCGCAGATCCGGGCGGCGGGGATCGAGTCGATCACCGGCCGCCTCTACGCCGACGACACGATCTTCGACCGCCGCCGCGGCGTCGCCGACTCCGGCTATGCCACTAGCCCCTACATCGGCCCGCTCTCCGGCCTCGCCTTCAACTCCGGCTTCCGCGGCTCGACCAGCTCCAGCGGCTTTTCCTCGGACCCGGCGAAGCTCGCCGCCACCAAGCTGGCGCGCTCGCTGCAGCGCGCAGGGGTCAACCTGCCCTCCGAGGTGGCCCTGCGCCCGACGCCCGCCTACGCGGAGCGGGTGGCGATAGTCCAATCCCCCGTCCTCGACCGGATCGTCGACACCACCAACGTCTGGTCGGACAACTTCTTCGCCGAGATGCTGATCAAGCTGCTGGGAGCGCGCCTCGGCGGCGCCGGCACCACGGCCGCGGGAGCCGCCGTGGTCGAGGGTTTCGCTCGCTCCAACGGCTCGATCGTCCAGGCCGTCGACGGCTCCGGGTTGACCAGGTCGAACCGCGCCAGCCCGAGGGAGATCGTCGACCTGCTGCTGGCGATGCGCCAGGACCCCGCCGGCGACGAGTTCATCCAGGACCTGGCCCTGGCCGGCCAGGAGGGGACCGTCGACGACCGCATGCACGGAACCGCCGCCTACGGCCGCTGCCGCACCAAGACCGGGACGATCAGCGGCGTCAGCAACCTCTCCGGCTACTGCTTCAACCGCAGCGGTCGGGTGATGGCCTTCTCAATCCTGATGGCGGGCGTCGGCGACCTCGGCCTCGCCCACCTCACGCAGGACCGCATCGCCGGCACCGTCGCCGGCTACTGAGCGACCAGCGCTCGCAGGCCCGCCTCGTCGAGGATCTCGGTGCCGAATTTCTCCGCCTTGGCGAGCTTCGAGCCGGGGCTCTCCCCGGCGACGACGTAGTCGGTTTTCTTCGAGACCGAGTTGGTCACCTTGCCGCCGGCGGACTTGACCAGCGCCGCCGCCTCCTCGCGGGTCAGCTCCGGCAGGGTCCCGGTGAGGACGACGGTCTTGCCTTCCAGCGGGCCGCCGGTCACGCGCCGTTCTGACTCGTCGGCTTCCAGCCGCAGGCCCTTCTCGCGCAGCTTCTCGACCAGCGCCCAGGTCGCCTCGTCGGTCAGGGACTCCTGGATCTGCACCGCCATGATCGGCCCCACCCCCTCCACCTCCTCGATCGCCTCCGGGTCGGCCTCGTGGAGGGCGTCGATCGAACCGAAGTGGTCGGCCAGCGCCTCTGCGGTGACGTAGCCGACGCCGGGCAGGCCGAGCGCGTAGAGGACGCGTTTGAAGGGCCGTTGCCGCGAACCGTCGATCGCCGACAGCAGGTTCCGCGCCGAGGTCTCGCCGAAGCGGTCGAGGGCGACGAGCTGCTCTTCGGTGAGGTCGTAGATGTCGGCGACGTCGGCGATCAGCCCTTCCTGGAGGAACCGCGAAGCCTGCTTTTCGCCGAAGCCGTCGATGTCCATCGCGCCCTTGCTGACGAAGTGTTTGACGTGCTGGAAGGACTGCCCGGGGCAGCCGCGGCGGTTGGGGCAGATCGTGAAGACCGAGCCCTCGGGTTTTTCGGTCGGGGTGTGGCAGGCGGGGCACTTCTTCGGCGGCTTCGGTTTGCGGGTACGCGGGTTCTTCCGTGGCAGTTTCGGCGAGACGACCTGCGGGATCACGTCGCCGGCCCGCATCACCACCACCTCGTCGCCTTCGCGCACGTCCTTGCGCGCCAGGTCCTCCTCGTTGTGAAGGGTGGCGGTGCTGACGGTGACGCCGCCGACGTGGACCGGCTCCAGCATCGCGAAGGGAACGAGGTGGCCGGTGCGGCCGACGTTCCAGACGACCCGCTCCAGCTTCGTCGTCGCCGTCGTCGGCGGGAACTTCCAGGCGATCGCCCAGCGCGGCTCGCGCCCGACCACGCCCAGCTCGCGCCAGAGCGCCTTCTCGTCGACCTTGACGACGACGCCGTCGATCTCGTAGTCGAGCTCGTCGCGCCGCTCCTCCCACCAGTGACAGCGCTTGACGACCCCCTCCACGCCCTTGTGGTGGTCGGTGTCGGGGTTGACCTTGAAGCCGCGGTCGCGCAGCCATTCGACCTCGTCCATGTGGGTCGGCAAGTCGAGTCCCCGCACCGCGCCGATCCCATAGAACCAGGTCGAGAGCGGCCGTTCGGCGGCAAGCGAGGGGTCGAGCTGGCGGATCGAGCCCGCGGCCGAGTTACGGGGGTTGGCGAAGGTCGGCTCGCCCGCCTCGGCGCGGCGCTCGTTCAGCGCTTTGAAGGCGGCGATCGGCATGTAGGCCTCGCCGCGGACTTCGATCAGCTCCGGCCCGCCCTTGATCCGCAGGGGCACCGAGCCGATCGTGCGCAGGTTCTGCGTCACGTCCTCCCCCACCCGCCCGTCGCCGCGAGTGGCGCCGCGGACCAGCACCCCGTCCTCGTAGGTGAGGGTGACGGCGAGGCCGTCGATCTTCGGCTCGGTCGTGTAGCTGAACTCCGAGGCGGTGATGTCGAGCCGCTTGAGGTAGTTGGCGAGCCGGTTCTCCCAGGCCCGCAGCTCCTCCTCGTTGCGGGCGTTGCCGAGCGAGAGCATCGCCTCGACGTGCTCGACCTGCTGGAACTGCGCGAGCGGCGCCGCTCCCACCCGCTGCGTCGGCGAGTCCGGCGTGCGCAGCTCCGGGTGCTCCGCCTCGATCGCACGCAGCTCGTCAAGGAGCGCGTCGTAGGCGTCGTCGCCGATCTCCGGTTCGTCGAGGACGTAGTAGAGGTGGTTGTGGTGGGCGAGGAGCTCGCGCAGCTCCTGGGCGCGTTGCTCGACTGAGGTGCTCACGCGGTCGCGGCGCTCGCCAGCATCTCCTCGAAGCCCCAGCCGCGCAGGCGCTCGAGGCCGCCATGGTCGGTGAGGTCGAAGTGGATCGGGGTGACGGCGATCCGCCCGTGGGCGACCGCGTGGAGGTCGGTCCCCTCGATCTCCTCGTAGCCGGGCTGCCAGCCGTAGATCTCGTAGTGGCGACGACCGTCCTTCTCCTCGACCAGCTTCAGCTCGTCGTTGTAGATCCGTTTGCCGAGCTTCGTCACCTCGACCCCGGTCGGCTCGCCGGTGGGGCAGTTGACGTTGATCAGCGTCGCCTCCGGCATCGGCTCCTCCCGCAGCCGCGAGACCAGCTGCGCGGTGAAGGCGGCGGCGACGGTGAAGTCGAACTTCCCGCTGACGTAGCCGAGGCCGCCGGCGGAGGACTGCTGCGAGAGCGCAACCGCGGGGATGCCGAGGATGATCCCCTCCAGCGCCGCCGCGACCGTGCCGGAGTAGGTGATGTCGTCGCCGAGGTTGGCGCCGTGGTTGATCCCGGAGACGATCAGGTCCGGCCGACCGCCGACCAAGCCCAACTCGGCGAAGCGGACGCAGTCGACCGGCGTGCCGTCGGTGGCATAGCCGACCCGGCCGTCTTCGAAGGTGACCTCCTCGACGGTAAGCGGCGAGCGAGTCGTAATGCCGCGCCCGATGGCGCTGCGGTTGGAGTCGGGCGCGATGACGTCGAGTTCGATGCCCTCGAGCTCGACCAGCGCCCGCCGGGCTGCCTGCAGCCCCGGCGCCGAGATGCCGTCGTCGTTGGTGAGGAGGATGCGCACCGACCCGATTCTAGGGTTCGGAGATACTGCCGCCGTGCCCACCGTGAGGCTCGACATCGAATACGACGGGTCCGGCTTCCGCGGCTGGGCCAGGCAGCCGGGCCTGCGAACGGTGCAGGGAGAGCTGGAGACGGCGCTGGCGACCGTCCTGCGCGAGTCGGTCGAGCTGACGGTCGCGGGCCGCACCGACACCGGCGTCCATGCCCTGGGGCAAGTGGCGAGCTTCCAGGCCTCAGCCGACCCCCCAGAGGACCTGGCGCGCCGCCTCAACGGCCTCAGCCCCGACGACGTCACCGTCACCGCCGCCACCGTTGTCGCCGACGGCTTCAACGCCCGCCATGACGCCAAGTCCCGCAGCTACCGCTACCGCCTCCTCGCCCGTTCGGCTCCCAGCCCCTTCGAGCTAGGCAAAAGCCTCTGGTGGCCCCATCGCATCGATCACGAGGCGCTCAACGCCTGCGCCGCCGCCCTTGAGGGCACCCACGACTTCACCGCCTTCACCCCCACCCAAACCGACCACGTCCACTTCAACCGCCACATCCTCGCCGCCTCCTGGCAGGCCGAAGGAGACATCCTCACCTTCCGCATCACCGCCGACGCCTTCATGCGCAACATGGTGAGAGTCCTAGTCGGCACCCAACTGGAAGTGGCCAGCGGGAGGCGAACGGTCGAGAACTTCACCCAACTCCTAGACGGCGCCCCCCGCACCGCAGCAGGGGACACCGCGCCTCCACACGGCCTCTACCTCGAGTCAGTCGGCTACGACTAGACCAGCTCGAGGTAAACCATCTCGGTGGAGTCGCTCCGCCGAGGGCCCAGCTTGACGATGCGGGTGTACCCGCCGGGCCGCGTCGCATACCGCGGCGCCACCTCGTCGAACAGCTTGTGAACGATGAACTTGTCGTTGTGAAGCGTAGCCAGCGCCTGCCGCCGCGCGTGAAGGTCGCCGCGTTTGGCGAGGGTGATCAGTTTCTCGACCTCGGGCTTGACCGCCTTGGCCTTGGCCTGGCTGGTCTGGATCCGCTCGTGCTCGATCAGCTGCTTCGAGAGGTTCGAGAGCAGCGACTCACGGTGGGAGGCATCACGGCTGAGCTTGTTCCGCTTCTTTTTATGCCGCACAGGATCCTCCGCTCGCTTCCCAGTTGCCTCAGTCAGCCTGCAAGTCTAGGCCGCGGGAGTGCAGGGTCTCGATTACTTCCTCGATCGACTTCTGACCGAAGTTCGGGATCGCGTTCAGTTCGGCGCGCGATTTCCGCACGAGGTCGCCGACCGTCTGGACGCCGGCGCGCTTGAGGCAGTTGTAGGAGCGCACGCCGAGTTCGAGCTCCTCGATCAGGATCTCGTCGAGGCCGTTGGCGGCAGCACCGCCGTCGCCCCCGCCGGAGGAGAGCCCGTCGCTCGGTATGACCGGGGCCGGTTCACGCGCGGTCAGCTCTTCGACCCGATCGGCGTCGGTGAAGATCGCCAGGCTCTTGATCAGGATCTCGGAGGCCTCGCGCAGCGCCGCTCCCGGCTCGATCGAGCCGTCGGTCTCCAAGTCGAGCGTCAGTTTGTCGAAGTCGGTCCGCTGCCCGACGCGGGCGGTCGCAACCGAGTACGAGGCCCGCCGGATCGGCGAGAAGATCGAGTCGATCGGGATCACGCCGATCGGCTGCTCGTCGGACTTGTTCTCTTCCGCCGGCGAGTAGCCGCGGCCGCGGCCGATCGTCAGGTAGACCTCGAGTTTGGTTTTTTTCTCGAGGGTGGCGATCGGCGCCTCCGGGTTGAGGATCTCAACCCCGGAAGGAAGATCGATGTCTTTCGCTTTCACCTCGCCGGGGCCGGTGGCGACCAGCGGCGCCTCTACCTCGTCCGCATCGGTGTGCATGCGGACGACGAGGTCCTTGAGGTTGAGGATGATGTCGGTGACGTCCTCTTTGACGCCGGGCACGGTCGAGAACTCGTGCGCGACCCCCTCGATGCGGACGCTGGTGATGGCGGCGCCGCCGAGCGAGGAGAGGAGGACGCGGCGGAGACTGTTGCCGAAGGTGTAGCCGAAGCCCTTGTCCAGCGGCTCGATCGTGAAGGTGCCACGACGGTCATCGACTTTCTCGGAGATGATGCGGGGGACCTGGAAATCAGTGATCATGAGTTCCTTGCGTTGCGTGTTCGGGAAATTTCAGGGGCCGACTACTTGGAGTACAGCTCGACGATCAGCTGCTCCTGAACCGGCGCCGAGATCTCGGAGCGCTCGGGGTAGCGCAGGACCTTGGCGGTGAGGGCATCGTGATCTGCCTGCAGCCAAGCCGGAACCGTGGAGACGAGTTCGGTGGCCCGCCGGATCGTGTCAGTGGCAGACGATCCGGCCTTGATCGAGATGATGTCCTCGGGACGAACTTGGTAGGAGGGGATGTTGACCCGGCGGCCGTTGATCTGCCAATGGCCATGGGTGATCAGCTGCCGCGCCTGGCGCCTTGAAGCGGCAAAGCCAAGGCGGACGAGCACGTTGTCGAAGCGGGACTCGAGCAGCCGCAGCAGGTTCTCGCCGGTGACGCCCTCCTGGCGCGAAGCCTTCTCGTAGTAGGCGCGGAACTGTTTCTCCAGCACCTGGTAGTAGCGGCGGGTCTTCTGCTTCTCGCGCAGCTGGACGCGGTACTCGGACTGGCGCAGACGGCCGCGGCCGTGCTCGCCGGGCGGGTAGGAGCGGCGCTCGACGCCACACTTGTCGGTGAAGCAGCGCTCACCCTTGAGGAAGAGTTTCTGACCCTCGCGCCGGCACTGCTTGCACTGCGGAGCGGTATCGCGTGCCACTAGACCCGCCTCCGCTTCTTCGGCCGGCAGCCGTTGTGGGCCTGCGGGGAGACGTCCTTGACGGTCGTCACGTCGAGGCCGGCGGCCTGCAGCGAGCGGATCGCGGTCTCGCGGCCCGAACCGGCGCCCTTGGCGAAGACTTCGACGCGCTCGAGGCCGTGTTCCATGCCTTTTTTGGCAGCCGCGTCGGCGGTCACCTGGGCGGCGAACGGAGTCGACTTGCGCGAGCCTTTGAAGCCGGCGGAACCCGCCGACTCCCAGGCGATCACGTTGCCGTCGGTGTCGGTGAGGGTGACGATCGTGTTGTTGAAGGAAGTCTTGATGTGCGCCTGCCCGTAGGTGACGTTCTTTTTGACGCGGCGGCGAGTGCGCCCTTTGCCGGATTTTTTCTCAGCCATGCTTCTCCCTGCCTATGCTTTGCGCTTACCGGCGACGCTGAGGCGCCGCGGGCCCTTGCGGCCCCGGGCGTTGGTCTTGGTCCGCTGGCCCCGGACGGGCAGGCCGCGACGGTGGCGGAGGCCGCGGTAGGAGCCGATCTCCATCAACCGTTTGACGTTCTGCGAGCGGTCGCGCCGCAGGTCGCCCTCGACTTCACGGTTCTCGACCGCCTCGCGAAGTTTCATCACCTCGTCCTCGGTCAGGTCCTTGACCGGCGTGTTGGGGTCGACGCCCGCCTCGGTGAGGATCTGTTTAGCCGTCGACTGGCCGATCCCGAAGATGTAGGTGAGCCCGATTTCAACCCGTTTGTTGACCGGGATGTTGATCCCTGCGATGCGTGCCACGCTAACCCTGCCTCTGCTTATGGCGCGGGTTCTGGCAGATCACCAGGACCGCTCCATTTCGGCGGATTACCTTGCACTTCTCGCACATCGGCTTGACGGAAGCTCG
>Ga0190267_10000084_pt1 | contig 18487 bp, 17 predicted proteins | sample Popmic239T_FD_140332 | JGI IMG/M metagenome (GOLD analysis project Ga0190267, IMG submission 140332) | Populus adjacent soil microbial communities from riparian zone of Oak Creek, Arizona, USA - 239 T | ecosystem: Environmental > Terrestrial > Soil > Riparian zone | place: USA: Arizona... | reverse complement strand
GCCCATCACGTCGGCGTGGCGCATCTTCTCCATCATCCCCGCGGCGGAGATGAGCGCCTTGGAGGGAATGCACCCCCAGTTGAGGCACACGCCGCCCACGTTCTCCCGCTCCACCACCAGCGTCCGCACGCCCAGCTGCCCCAGGCGGATGGCCGCCGTGTATCCCGCGGGCCCACCGCCGATCACGATTGCGTCGTATTCGTTCGCGCTCATCGCCGCCTCCGCGTTCTACTGCGAACGATCGGTCGCATTCAGGTCAAAAAAGAGAGAGCGCGGCGCCGGATCAGGCGCGCACCCTCTCGTCCAGGTACCGTCGCATGGCGTCGGCCGCGCGCTGAAGGTGCACGCCGTCGCCGTACAGCCGCGAGAGGGCTACGCCGCCCTCCAGGGTGGAGATGAGCAGCGAGCCCAGCTCGTCTCCGTCCACGTCGGCGCGCACCTCGCCGCGGGGAACGCCCTTGCGCACCGTCTGCCGCACCAGCGTGCGCAGGCCGTCCATGGCGGCGCGGGCGCGGCCGCGCAGGGCCGGGTTGCCGTCGTCGGACTCCACGGCGGTGTTGAGCATGGGGCAGCCGCCCGGCACCGGCGGGTCGTCGTGCAGCCGGGCGAACACGTCCACCACGGCGTGCAGCCGGTCGACGGCGTTCTCGCGACCCTCCAGGGCCTCCGTGAAGCGGGCGGCCATCTGGGCGACGGCGTAGTCGAACGCCTCCAGCGCCAGCGCCTCCTTGCTTTCGAAATGGCGGTAGATGCCGCCCTTCTGCAGCCCGGTGGCCTGCATGATGTCGGACATGGACGCGCCGGCGAACCCCTGCTGGTTGAACAGCGCCGCCGCCTGCCGGATGATGTTCTCGCGCGTCTGCTCGCCGCTTCGCATGAACGGATAGGGGACAGGGGACAGGTTACAGGGGACAGCCAACCGCGCTCACCGGATTTCGAGAGACCGAACGGTCCCAAAGATGCGCGCGGGGAGGGGTGGCGTCAAGGGGATTGTGGTAGAGCCGGTCGGGGGGATGGATCACGCTGCGCCGGCGGGCGCCCCCTCCGGCTCGCTTACGCTGGGGGAAGTTGGGTTTCCGCTGGGGTGGAGGTTCGACGACGAGCATCGAACTGGCGCCCGCGTGGTGCCCCTCCCCCGGCCCCTCCCCGTTCGTTCCTCACGGAGAGGGGAGAATTCGATCCCGCTTCGGACGGTGCCAGGTAGCGAACTCATGCTACGTGGCAGGCACTTACCCTACCCCACATCCGCCTGTCCGCGCAGGCGGACTTCGTGTGGTTGTTGCAGCGAATTCATTCGCCATTGCCAGCCCGCGCGCCTGCACCAGTCAAACGAGCGGGTCAGGACTCGTCACAACTCCAGCTCCCACGTTTCCGCCGTCAGCGGCACGCCGAAGCTGTCGTGCACCTCGCTGTGCACCAGGCGAAAGCCCTCGGCGGCGTAGATGCGGCGGGCGGCGACCAGCTCTTCCTGCGTCCACAGGCTGACTTTCCGATATCCCACCTGCCGCGCGAACGCCACGCACTCCCGCACCAGCCGTCCGCCGATGCCCAGCCCGCGCGCGGCGGGATCCACCAGCAGCAGGCGCAGCTTGGCGACCTCGTCGGTGCCGCGCACCAGGAAGATGCTGCCCACGTTCTCGCCGTGCCGCTCCGCGATCCAGCAGCGCTCGCGCGCCGGATCGAAGTTGCGGACCAGGTCGCCGATCACGCCCGCGACAAGCCCTTCGAAGCGCACGTCCCAGCCGTACTCGCGGGCGTACACCTCGCCGTGGCTCTGCACCACCCAGCCCAGGTCGCCGGGGCGCGGCGGGCGCAGCACGTACGGCTCCTGCGGCTCCGGCGCGGCGCCCAGGACGCGCTGGATGGTGTGCATCGCCTTCACCAGCCGGTCCTGCTCGACGGCCGGGAGCGCGCCTAGCATCGCTCCCACATCGCGGCGTGCGGCGGCGTCCAGCTCCGCGAAGGCGGCGCGGCCGGCATCGGTGAGCGAGACGCGGCTCTGGCGCGCGTCGCTCTCGGACGGGCGGCGGTCGATGAGGCCGCGCTCCTGAAAGCCGCGCAGAATGCGGCTCAGGTAGCCCGCATCCAGCCCCAGCTCCTGGCCCAGCTCCGTGGCCGTCGCCGTCCCGCGCTGCGCCAGCTCGTACGCCACGCGCGCCTCGGCCAGGGAGAACGGCGTGCCCAGGTGCCCCTCGCCCAGGGCGCCGATGCGGCGCGTGTAGAAGCGGTTGAACCGCCGCACCGCATCCACCCGCCCGTCCGCTCCGCCGTCGTTCATCGTCATCTCCGCACCCGGAGGCTGTGGTTCCGCATTCCCACCCCTTCACCCCAATCAACAGTGATTAGTTGACAGAGTCAAGCATATTGCGTGGAGGTGAGACGCCGCACCCACTTTGGCCGCCGAGTCCGCGCAGGCGGACTTCGTGAGGTTGCAGACGCGGTTTCAACCGCCGGGACATAGCCGGCGGACACACGCATGACGCCGACACGCGCGGTGGAGGTAGCCCTCGCAACTATCCCATGCGGCGCGGGCGATTGCCAGAATCGCCGATTTCCGCCATCTTCTTGTGCCCGCAAGTGTTCCGGGGCCTTCCCAACCTGACCGATCCCGTATGGAATCCCAGTCTCTGGGCCTGTTCGTCGCCTTTTCCGCCGGGCTGCTGAGCTTTCTGTCGCCCTGCGTGCTGCCGCTGGTGCCCAGCTACGCCACGTTCATCACCGGGATGAGCCTGGACGAGCTGCAGCAGAACGAGGAGCGCCGCGCCCGCCGCGCGGTGATGGTGCACGGGTTGCTCTTCGTCGCCGGCTTCACGGCGGTATTCATGATCCTGGGCGCGTCCGCCACCTTCCTCGGCGGGCTGATGAACTACGCCAGCCGCTGGGTGGAGCGCGTGGGCGGCGTGCTGCTGATCCTGTTCGGCCTGTACCTGATCGGCGTGCTGCGGCTGCCGGGCGCGGGGCGCGAGTGGCGGATGCACCTGGCGCAGAAGCCCGTCGGCTACCTGGGCACCGTGCTCGTCGGTGTCACCTTCGGCGCGGGGTGGACGCCGTGCATCGGGCCGGTGCTGGGCGGCATCCTTACCCTGGCGGCGGCGCGCGGCACCATGGGCGAGGGGATGGGGCTGCTGGCCATGTACTCCGCCGGCCTGGCGATCCCCTTTCTGCTCAGCACCCTGCTCATCGGCCGCTTCATGGGCGCGTTCGGACGCATGCGGCGCTGGCTGCCGTGGATCAACCGCATCAGCGGCACCCTGCTGCTGGTGCTGGGCCTGCTGATGCTGACGGGCGAGTTCAGCCGGCTGGCGGCGATGATGGCGGGATGGACGCCGGAGTGGCTGTCGTCCCGGATCTGACGCGGGCGCAACTGCTTGCATCTTTCGCCGCCGCGGGGCAGATTCTGTCCCGCGGCGGCGCTTTTTTCGTCATCACCGGTACTCCCTGGCACCATGCCCCAACAGATCCGCATCCTGCTGGTGGACGACCACGCCGTGCTGCGCGCCGGCCTGCGCGCGCTGCTGGAGGCGGAGCCCGGGTTCCTGGTCGTCGGCGAGGCGGGGACGGGCGAAGAGGCGGTGATGAAGACGCCGCAGCTGCGCCCCGATGTGGTGGTGATGGACCTGTCGATGCCGGGGATGGGCGGGCTGGAGGCCGTGCGCCAGATCGCCGCGCTGGGCACCACCGCGCGGGTGCTGGTGCTCACCATGCACGGCGAGGACGAGCACCTGCTCCCCGTGCTGGAGGCGGGCGGCAGCGGCTACGTCAACAAGACCAGCGCCGACGAAGAGCTCATCGAGGCCATCAAGACGGTGGCGTCGGGCGACGTCTTTCTGTACCCCAGCGGCGCCAAGCTGCTGCTGCGCGGGCTGAAGCAGAAGGCCGAGCCCGGGCAGGAGGACCCGATCGAGAAGCTGACGGAGCGCGAGCGCGAGGTGCTTGGGTTCACGGTAGAGGGGTTCAGCAGCAGCGAGATCGGCAAGAAGCTGTTCATCAGCCCCAAGACGGTAGACACCTACCGCGCGCGGATCATGGAGAAGCTGAACCTGCACCACCGCAGCGAGCTGGTGCGGTTCGCGCTGCGCCGGGGGCTGCTGAAGGCGGACAACTAGGGGGTACGAAGGTACGGGGTACGAGGGTACGGGGTACGATGCGCGGGGGTGGGATCGTGCCGCGGCCGAAGCCGCGGCACGGGGTACGGGTTACCGGCAGGCTCTCTCGCAGGACATGTCGCACAGCGTGTGCTGCGCGCCGCCCTGCGAGTTGTTGCACCACGTCTGCGTCGCGGCACAGCACTCCGAAGCCGCCCCGCAGCTCGCGGCGCCCGGCTCGGTATCGCAGCCGGGTGCATCGGAGGGCCAGCAGCCCGCGTCCGAATGGCCCTTCACCGTTCCGCGCCGGCCGTTCGCGTCGCCGTGGGGGTGAAAGGACTCTACGTGGAGCTGCTCCAGGTCGAGCGTCAGCTTTTTCATTGGGGCCTCCTGAGGGATCAGGGGTGTCGCAGCCGCGCGAGTGCGGCTGCACTACTCCGGACGCGCCGGAACGCGCGTTTGTTTCACGCCGGACGCGTCCGGCAGGGCCAACACCGAATCGCAACTGGAAATCGTGAGCAGACGCGTCGTCATCACGGGCGTGGGGATGGTCACCGCGCTGGGGAACACCGCGGCGGAAACCTGGGAGGGCGTGAAGGCCGGCCGCTCGGGGGTAGGGCCGCTCACGAAGTGCGAGCTGCCGGGGATCGCGCCGGAGATCGCCATCGCCGCCGAGGTGAAGAACTTCAGCCCCGAGCCGGTGCTGAACCACAAGGACGCGCGGCGGATGGACTGGTTCATCCAGTACGCCCTCGTCGCCGCGGACGACGCCATGCGTAGCGCGGGACTGGGCGGCTTGCAGCCGGTGCCCAACCCGGAGGAGACGGGCACCATCGTGGGCTCGGGGATGGGCGGGCTGATCTCCATCATGGAGACGTCCGACATGGCGCGGGAGAAGGGGCTGAACCGCGTGTCGCCCTTCTTCATCCCCGCCAGCATCATCAACCTGGCCAGCGGGCAGATCGCCATCCGCACCGGCGCGCAGGGGCCCAGCTACGCGCCGGTCAGCGCCTGCGCCAGCAGCAACCACGCCATCGGCGAGGCGTTCCACGCCATCCAGCGCGGTGACGCGGTGATGATGCTGGCCGGCGGCACCGAGGCGTGCCTCACCCCCATCTCCTACGCCGGCTTCGCGGCGGCGCGCGCGCTGGCCACGCAGTACGACTCGCCCGAAACAGCGTCGCGGCCGTTCGACGCCAAGCGCAGCGGCTTCGTGCACGGCGAGGGCGGCGGCATCCTGGTGCTGGAGGAGCTGGAGAGCGCCCGCGAGCGCGGCGCGCCGATCCTGGCCGAGATCATCGGCTTCGGGATGAGCGCCGACGCGTTTCACATCACCGCGCCGCCGGAGAACGGCGAGGGCGCGGCGCTGGCCATGAAGCGCGGCCTGCGCAGCGCCGGCATCGCGCCGCAGGAGGTCACGTACGTCAACGCGCACGGCACCTCCACCCCGGTGGGCGACCTGGCGGAGACGCGGGCGATCAAGTCGGTGTTCGGCGACCACGCGCACAAGCTGGCGGTCTCGTCCACCAAGTCGATGATCGGCCACGCGCTGGGCGGCAGCGCCAGCATCGAGGCGGGCGTCTGCGCCTTTGCGCTGAAGGAGGGCATCATCCCCCCCACCATCAACCTGACCGACCCCGACCCCGAGTGCGACCTGGACTACGTGCCGCACACGTCGCGGCAGGCGGCGCTGGACGTAGTGATCAGCAACTCCTTCGGCTTCGGCGGAGCGAACACGACGCTGGTGATGCGGCGGTTCGAGAGCTAGGGAACAGGGAACAGGGAACAGGGAACAGGGAACAGGGAACAGGGAACAGCCTGCAACGGCCTCGGCGCCATTGCAGGCTGTTTCGCGTTGAACTCTCCTCTGTGTTCCACCAGCCCCACGGTGTCATCCTGAGGGAGCGCACACCCGCAACCGTCCTGACCACAGAGGCCTGCGCGCGACCGAAGGATCTTTATCGGGTCGCGCCGGGCCTACCCACGGGGGCCGTTCCCATCCTTTAGAAGCACGGTGTCATCCTGAGGGAGCGCACCCCGCAACCGTCCTGACCACAGAGGCCTGCGCGCGACCGAAGGATCTTTATCGGGTCGCGCCGGAGCCTGCCCTCGGGAGCCGTTCCCATCCTTTAGAAGCACGGTGTCATCCTGAGGGAGCGCACACCCGCAACTGTCCTGACCACAGAGGCTTGCGCGCGACCGAAGGATCTTTATCGGGTCGCGCCGGGGCCTGCCCTCGGGGGCCGTTCCCATCCTTTAGAAGCACGCTGTCATCCTGAGGGAGCGCACCCCGCAACCGTCCTGACCACAAAGGCCTGCGCGCGACCGAAGGATCTTTATCGGGTCGCGCCAGGGCCTGCCCTCGGGGGCCGTTCCCATCCTTTAGATTTAGAAGCACGGTGTCATCCTGAGGGAGCGCACACCCGCAACCGTCCTGACCACAGAGGCCTGCGCGCGACCGAAGGATCTTTATCGGGTCGCGCCGGAGCCTGCCCCCGGGAGCCGTTCAGGCTGCTCCGCCAAGCCGGCGAGGTCTTCGGTCGGCGCCAAGGTATTTTGTACCAGCAGGTTGCGGCGTGGCGCCTCCCTCAGGAAGTCATCGCTTTGGGAGGGCGCGGATGCGGATCCAGTAGCGCCGCACGCACCGACTCAGCGCGGAAAGGCCCGCCACCCGGTTCCCCGGCGGCGGGCCTTCTCACACCGGCCGTCAGCGACCGCTCAGTCCCGGTCGCCGGTCAGGCGCCGGATCTCGCGCAGGCCGGCGGGGGTCCACTGCGGACGCTCGGGGGTGGTGGCGATGGCGTAGCTGGTGAAAAAGACCAGGCGCGCCACGCGGGCGGCCTTGTCCGTGTCCAGCAGCTCCACCTCGTCGGAGGGCTCGTGGTAGTCGTCGTGCGTGCCGGCGAAGAAGAAGACGGCCGGGATCTCCTTGCGCGCGAAGTTGAAGTGGTCGCTGCGAAAGAAGAAGCGCTCCGTGGGCCAGCGGTCGTCGGCGGGGTTGAGGCCCACGAGCTGGCGGTTCTCCGCGGCCGCACGCTCCACCACGCCACCCAGCGACGAGTAGTTCTTGCCGATGACGACGATGTCGTCCGGCGCGTTGCGGCCGATCATGTCGATGTTGACGTTGGCCACGATGGACCCGATGGGCACCGTGGGGTTGTCGCTGAAGTACGCGGACCCCAGCAGCCCCTTCTCTTCGCCGCTCACGGCCAGGAACAGGATGGAGCGCGCCGGCCGCACCGGCAGCGAGGCGAACGCCTCGGCCACCTCCAGCAGCGAGCTGGTGCCGCTGGCGTCGTCGTCCGCGCCGTTGTAGATGCTGTCGCCGCGCACCGGGCGCCCCACGCCCACATGGCCCATGTGCGCCGAGAGCACCACGTACTCGTTGCGCAGGGTGGGGTCCGAGCCGGGGAAGATGGCGACCACGTTGGGCGCCGTCTGGTTGCGGGGGCGCAGCGGATAGCGCTGGATGAAGCCGCCGTCGCCCACGCCGCCGCGCAGCCCCATGCGGGCGAACTCGCGCGCCAGGTACGCCGCGGCAGAATCCAGCCCCGGGCTGGGCGTGTCGCGCCCGCGCAGCGCGTCGCTGGCCAGGTAGGCCACGTGCTCGCGCATCTCCGCGGCGGTGATGGTACCCGCCGCCGTCTGCACCGCGGAGCCGGCGCGCACCTCGCCGCCCGCCGGGCCCGGCACGGGGGCGGCACCGGTCCCGGTACCCGCGGGCGGGGTGGCGCAGGCCGTCATCGCGGCCACCCCCGCAATCGTCAGAAATCTCTTCGTCATCTCATTCGCAATCACGGGGGTGTGGATGCCGGCCGCCGCCGGATCCGGTGCGGCTCGCGCCGGGAGGATACTCGGCGGAGCGGCGTCGCGGCAAGACGTGCTCCACGGAGTGCGAAAGTGCGAGAGTGCGAAAGTGCGAAAGTGCGGGGGATCGATGTCGCCCGACCTGCAGACGCGGGAAACGTACTCTCGTACTTCCTCCCGAACGAAAAGGGGAGGCCCGGCGCCCCGGACCTCCCCTTCGCGAAAACAGCCCGTCGGGAACGTCAGACGTTCTCGCTCCCCGGGTCGTTCATGGCGCGGGGGTCGTTGTTCCCCGCGCTGTTCTCGGCGCGCGTCCCGCCGGGCGAGCCCGCGCCGCCCGAGGCCGTGTAGCCCCCGGTGTTGGTGCCGCCGGACGCGGTGGTCCGGCCGCCGGACGTGCCGCCGTGGCCGCCGCCCAGGTTGCTGACCGCCGTGCGCACGGCGCCCATCAGCCCGCCGCCGCTGCCGCCGCCGCGGCCCTGGCTGGCGCGCCCGCCCCACCCGCGGCCGCGCGGGTTGCCGGGCTCGGAGATGCTCTCCACCGTGTCGGCGAAGTGGCGCTGGCCCTGCGGGCTGTCCAGCTCCGTCGCCACGTCAGCCTGCGCGATGATCCCCACCAGCCGCCCCTCGCGGTCGGTGATGGGCACGCGGCGCACCTGCTCGCGCTCCATGACGCTCATCACGTCACGCAGCGAGTCGTTCTTGTTGCAGGTCTCCACCTGGGTGGTCATCACCTCCATCACCCGCGTGGTGTTGGCGTCCTTGCCCTCGGCCACGGCGCGGATGGCGATGTCGCGATCGGTCAGCACGCCGCGCAGCCGCTTGCTGGTGTCGCTCTCCACCACGGGGATGATGCCCACGTCCAGGTCGCGCATCTTGCGCGCGGCGTCGGCCAGCGAGGTCTCGGGCGTCACCGTCTCGGGATTGTCGGTCATCACGTCGGCCGCGCGCATGCGGCGCAACTCGTCGCCGCCCTGCTGCCCGCCGCCGTACGCCGAGCCGCCGCCATAGGACGAGCCGCCCGTGTCGCTGCCGCCCGACGTCCAGCCGGCGCCGTAGCCGCCGTAGCCCTGGCCGCCGCCGGTGTACCCTGCGCCGCCGTAGCCGTAGCCGCCGCCGTATCCGCCCTGCCCGCCGCCGCCGTACCCGTAGCCGCCGCGCTGGGTGTCGCGGCCGCCGCTCCAGTCGCTCCCCGAGCCGCCGCCGTAGCCGCCGCTGAAGCCGCTGTCCGGGCCGTACCCGCCAAAGTCCTGGCCGTAGCCGCGGTTCATCGAGCCGCGCGTTCCGCCGCCACCAACGCCGCCGCCGTATCCGTAGGCGCCGTAGGTGCCCGGGTTGAAGTCGTTGTCGTACGCGCCGCCCCCGGGGCCGAAGCCCGAGAAGCCGTTCCCGGCGCCGTAGTTTGCGTCGCTGCCCATCCCGCCGTACTCGCCGCCCCCGCGCGAGGAGCCACCCGCCACGTATCCCCCGCCCCCGTAGCCGCCCTGGCCGTAGCCGCCCCCGCCGGTCCAGCGGTCCCGGCCGTAGTCGCGCCCATAACGTGCCATGTGAAGCCTCCCCGTTCGAGTGGATCTCTCCTGCCCAAACCCGGCCCCGCGCCGGGGCCAAGGGAGGGACTGCGTGTGCAAGATGGATACCCCCGCCCGATCGTAAACTCCTGTCTTCAAGCCGTTTTGCGCCCGCGCAGCACCAGCGCCGCCAGCCCCACGAGGCCGATGACGGCAAAGCTGAACCACTGCACCGCGTAGCTCAGGTGGCTGCCCTGCGAAAGCTCCGGCAGCGGCTCGGGGATGGGGGGCGACTCCACCTCCACCCCGACGCCGGGAAGCTGCTGCAGGTACAGGCGGATGAGGGGTCCGGGGCTGCGCGCGGCCGCCGCCTCCGCATCCACGCGCCGCCAGGTGGTGTCCGCGCCCGACCGGCCGCCGATCGGCAGCCCCCCGTCCGCGTTCGTGTGGATCGGCAGCAGGACGCCCCTGACGCGGACGGGGCCGGCGGTCCGCAGCGGGCGCACGTCCGCCGTGGTGCCGTCCGGCGAGGGCACCCAGCCGCGGTTCACCATCACCACGCGTCCGTCCGCCAGCACCAGCGGCGAGTACAGGTGCACGCCGGGGCGCCCCTCACGCGAGCGGCCGCGCACCACCATGTCACCCGCGTGGTGGTAGCGCCCGGCCGCCTCCGCGCGCCGCCAGGTGAAGCGGGCCGGGTCGCTCGCCAGCGCGGCGGGCGCGGCGGAATCCAGCGCCAGCGGGGGCTGCGCCGTGGCCGTGCGGATGGCGGCGTTGCGGGCGCGGCGCTGCTCCAGCCGGTCCAGCTGCCAGAACCCCAGCCGCATGCAGATCGCGCACATCGCCAGGATGAAGATCGCGGCCACCGCCCCGCGAACGCTGAGCTTCACGTCAATCCGTCCGATCGAATGGAGAAGAACGAGCCGGCGAGAACTTACATCTCGCCAGTACGAACACAAAAGAACGGCCTCACACAGAGTCAGCAGAGTCAACAGAGTCCGTTCATCCACCGACTCTGTTAACTCTGTTGACTCTGTGTGAGGCCAAGCCGTTGGGGAGGTCGATGAAGCGAGGGCGCCGGCTCGTCGCGCCGGCGCCCCCGTTTCGTCATCCGACCAAATCCCGCAACGATCAGATCGGCGCGGGGAGCGGATCGCGGCCAAAGCCGCTGTAGCCGTCGTCCTCGCCGCGCGGCGGATACGAGTCGGCCTCGTGCAGCGGCATGCCGTCGTACTCGCCGCGCGGGCTGTCGTAGGCGCCGGCGCGCATGTTCAGCCCCGCCTCGTCGCCGGCGTACGTCTCCTCGTAGCCGTAGCTCTCGTCCTCGCGGTGCCGGCCCCGGCCGAACAGCCGGCCCCGGCGGCGCGGCTGGCCCTCGCGGGCGGCCAGCAGCTCCGCCTCCTGGCGGTTGGCCACGTCCATCAGCCGGCGGGCGCGGCGCTCCCAGGTGCGGGCGCGCTCTTCCCAGTGGTTGCCGTACGCCCGCTCGCGGTCGAAGTCCACCGCGTAGCGGCGCACCGCCGGCGTGGCCTCGTCCTCGTCGTCGTCGCCGCCGGTCAGGAAGCCCAGGATGAGGCCGGCGAGAAAGACGCCGCCGATGACCGGGTACGGGTTCTCGCGCGCCTTGCGGCGCACGGGGGCCATCACGTCCAGCTTCTCCTCGACCTGCTCCTTCTTGCGCAGCAGCGACTCCTCGATCTGCCCGATGGTGTCGGACATGCGGGCGCGCGTCTGCTCGATCTGCAGGCGCGCCAGCTCGGGGTCGTCCACCTGGGCGATGGTGCCCGGCGCCGCCGCGTGCGTGGTCTCCGCCAGCAGGTGGTCCGTGTCGGTAATGCGCGGCGCGGCCCCGGCCGCCAGCGGCAGGTCGGGCATGGTGTCGTCGCCGTCGCGGGTCACGTTCAGTTCAGCCATGGGTCCTCCCGTTAGCGAAGCAGCCGGCTGATGACGAAGCCGGCGACGCCGGCGATCAGCAGCGTCTGCAGCGGCTGCTGGTTGAACCGCTGCTCGAAGGTCACGCCGGCGCCGCTCGCCAGCGTCTGCGCGCGGTCACGCAGGCCGGCGGCGCCGCCCGCTGCGTAGCCGTCGTACGGCTCGTCCCCGTAGCCCGTGCCGGCGCCGCCGTGGCCGCGGTCCATCACTCCCTGGATGCGGTTGCGCACCGCGCCCACGCCCCCGGTCACCCGCTCGCGCACCGTGCCGGCCGCGTCCGTCACCCGCTCGCGCGCCGTGCCGGCGGCGTCGGCCACGCGCTCACGCGCCGTCCCGGCCGCGTCGGTAACGCGCTCACGCGCGGCATCCAGCTTGTGCCCCGCCGCGGCCGCGTGCTCGCGCACCTTGTCCACCGGGTCCAGCGCGGCGTTCTCGTCCTTGCCCAGCACGCGCGACACCCAGCTGAAGTGCCGCTCCTCGTCCAGCGCGCAGGCGTCGATGATGCGCTTGATGTTCGTGGGCCACTGGTTGGCCTTCGAGGCGTACGAGTCGTACTTGGCGCGCACCAGCAGCTCGTTGGCGCGGAACGCCATCAGCACGCCCGTGTCGCCGGCCAGGCCGCCCAGGCTCTGCAGCGCCAGCTTGAAGGGGCCGGTGGCGTGCGGGTGGTTCTTGGGCGTGCCGCCCAGCTCGGCGATGAGCTCGTTCAGCTCACGGATGTGCCGCTCGTGGTCGCGCCGGAAGCCGGCGATCTGGTCGGCGTGGTCGCGGTCGTGCAGCTTTTCCATCGCGATCTGGTACGCGCCGACGGCGTCATGGTCGAGCTGGAGCAGGTCGTTGAGACCTTCCAGGATCTCGGCCGTGGCCGGCGGCGCGTGCCCCGCGTCGAGGCGCGTCGTGTCGGTGTCCACCGCTCCCTCCTTGGCGTGTCAGTGCTCCCGTTGCCTGCCCGGCCCGTTGTGCTCCGTCCGGGGAGGGCGCGGGTATGCACACACCGTTCCAGCGCGGACACGGCGGAATCATCACGGATTTTTGCCGGCGGCCAGCCCGTCCAAACGCTTGTCGAGTCCGGACGGGGTATGATGGCCGTCCGTCCGCGCGCGCGTCCGCGTGCGCGCGCGCATTTTGATATTTACATATATGTATGCCTACATCTGTATCCACTACTACATGTATCTACATGTTCTCTACATGTTCTTACATGTACATCTTCTCCTACATGTGAATACATGTACGTACATGTAAAACTACATTTCGCGCGCACGCGCGTGCGCGCGAGGCGCTTGGGACGGGGAAGCAGGGAATCGCCCCCGGATCAGCCTCCGCGTCCCGTGGCTGGCGTCCGCTGCTCCAGGAGCGCTCTGCCCGCGGCGGTGGTCACGTAGCGCTGGGTGGGGGCGCGGGGGCTCCCCGGCAGCGTGAGCGCCAGCAGGCCGGCCTCCAGGAGCGGATTCAGGTACACGCGGCGGAACGCGAGCCGGTCTCCCACGCCCATGTGCGACTGCAGGCTGTTTCGCGACTGCGGCGTAAGGCTCAGCTCCAGCACCTCCCACCTGCGCGGTTCGGCGCGCAGTACGTCGTGTGCATCAGCCGCGCTCGCCGGCGCGGCCGGCTCTGCTCGCACCGCGCCCTCCGTGCCGGCCGCCAGGGGGTGGACCGGGAGAACGGTGATGAAGTAGTTGCGCTCCGCGTCCGTCTCGAACCGCGGGTCGGGAGAGCCGTTGTCGCGCATCGCCTTGAAGATGCTGGGCACGCCCGTCCCCCGCCCCTCCGTGAGCCGCAGCTCCTTGAGGAACTCGCCCACGCGGCGGTTGCGGTACCGCCGCGCGACCACGCCGCCGCGGTTCAGGTCGTCGATCCGCACGGAGACGTCGGGACCGGGGTAGCTGGTGATCGTCATCTCCGTGGGCGTGACCTGCACCTCGATGGGCTCGCGTGCGTCGTAGCCGCGGTGATAGACGGCGTTCGCCAGTGCTTCCTCGATCGCGGCGTACGGATACGAGACGAAGCGATCCGCCTCCGCCCGGTCACCGCGCTTGATCACCCGCTCCACGATGAACGTGCTTTCGAGGTATGCCAGCGCCTCGCGGAGCTGCCTGCCCAATGGCCCGGTAAACCGCTTTTCGCGGATCTCGCCGGCCTTGCCTTCCGGAAAGTGCGCGACGTCGATCTGCACCTGGGGGATGAAGCGGCTGGGATCGTCCGTGAAGAAGAGAAGGCCCACGTTCCTCGGCCGCAGGTTCTCGGGCGGTCCGTCCACGATCTGCATGGCCGTACAGAGCTGTCGGAAATCCATGGACCCCGAGGCTTCGAACAGGTCGCTCTTCACCTGCTGCAGGTGCGCCTGGATCAGGCGGAGCGAGAGATCGGAGAGCTGCGCGTCGTGCCGGACGCGATCGTCGAACGGCACGTTGGCCGCGAGTTGCAGCAGCTCCTTTTCGAGCAGGCCTTTCGCGCGCACGGTCGAAGAGGTGTAGCGCACGTAGTAGGCGTAGCTCTTCTCGTCTTTCGCGGCGGAGACGGGCGCCTTGTAAGGACGGTTCTGCCCGCCGGGGGCCCAGAGCACCAGCACGTGCCGGCCATCGAGCACGTACGGCTCCACGACGGGGTGGTACGAGGGCGTGATCCGGTTGGAAATGCGCAGGATCTCCTTCTGGATGCGGTCCAGCTCGCCCGGCCGGAGCCCGGCGGGCGGGAGCACGGGCCGGCCGTCCTGCTCGGCCACGCCGATCACCAGATATCCGCCGCCCCAGTTGTGCAGGTCGTTGGCGAACGCGCAGAGCGTGTGCAGAACCGCCTCGGGGTTCCATCCCTCCTTGAACTCCAGTCGCTCCCACTCGACGACGGTACCGGTAAACAGGTCGGGGATGTGGATGGGCAGAGCCATGCGTTCGCGGAAGCCCGCAAAGGTGGAACAGGGGTGGACAGAGTGCAGACAGTACACTCCTTTGGTCCGCGGCAAAAGCCCGGGCCGATACCGGCACCCCCCTCCGCCCTCGGCCCCCTCCTTGCACCACGTGACGCACGGATCATCGCGCGCGTCCGTAGGGTACGACGCCGCAACCACTTGCGAGGAGACGCACGCATGAGAACCGCAATCCGCACGGCGGTTTTGCCGATGATGCTGTTCGCCCTGTCCGGATGCGCCGGGCTGGGGCTGGAGCAGGTGCTGCAGGCACCCACGTTTCGCGTAGACGGCGCCCAGCAGGCGCAGCTTCGGCTGCTGGGGCCCAGCATGCAGAATCCGCTGGGCGGCGCGTCCGTGCGGCTGTACGCCCGCGTGGGCAACCCCAACCCGGTGGGGCTCACCCTCACCCGGCTGGTGGGACAGCTGAGCCTGGAGGGGACCAACGCCGCCCGCGTCGACTTCCCCTTGGGCGTGCCGCTGCAGGCGGGCGGCGAGACCATGGTGCCCATCGACATCGCCATCAGCTTCAACGACCTGCCGGGCCTGGCGACCGTGGCGCGCAACGCGCTGGGCGGGCGCGGCATCAACTACTCGCTCAACGGCACGGTGGGGGTCGATGCGGGGCTGCTCGGCCAGCCCAGCTTCGGGCCGATGACGCTGCTTACGGGCGAGCTGCGGGCAATCCGGTAACGGCAGGGAACAGGGAACAGGGAATAGGGAATAGGGAATAGCGGGCAACGGAACTGTCCGTGCACCCGGTTCCACGATGAAGAACGGTCCATCTCCGCGCCTGGAGGTGGACCGTTCCGTGCGTTCGGGTCGCGCTTCAATCGAAACACCGACGAGCCGCGATGACGATGGCCGATTCATCTCCGCTTCCGCTGGATCAGGCGCTGGGGCCCGCGCGAGAGCGGGCGGCGGCGTTCCTGCGCGCGCTGCCGGTGCACGCGCGGGTGGTGGTGTTCTGCCACTTCGACGCGGACGGGCTGGCGGCGGGGGCGCTGTTCGGGCGCGGGCTGGCGCGGATGGGCTTCCGCGACGTGCAGGTGGTGCACTCCGGGCGCGGCGAGAACGCGTTCAGCGCCGGCGCGCGGCAGCGGTTGGCGGCGCTGCGTCCGGACGCGCTGATCGTCACCGACCTGGGCGTCCACCGCGCGGGCGTGCTGGCCGGCGTCCCCACGCTGTACGTGGACCACCACCGGCCTGACGGTGAGCCGGACGATGCGGCCGCTGCGGTGGTGCTGGCGTACGGCTGGGACCCGATCCCCGCCTCCGCCTGGCTCGCCTACGACCTGCTGTCGCCGCTGGTGCAGATGGAGGACCTGGCGTGGATCGCGGCGATCGGCACCATCGGCGACCTGGGAGAGAAGGCGCCGTGGGATGCGCTGCCGGAGATCCGCAAGCGCTGGAGCGGCAAGTGGCTGCGCGAGGCGGTGTCGCTGGTGAACGCGGCCCGCCGCGGCAGCGCCTTCGACGTCGCCACGCCGCTGCGCATGCTGATGGAGGCCGACGGCCCCCGCGCCATCGCCGAGGACGACGCGCTGGGGGCGGACCGCCTGCGCGCCTACCGCGCCGAAGTGCAGCAGGAGATGGCGGTCGCGCGCAGGCAGGCGCCGGTGTTTTCCGCGGATCCGCCGTGGGCGCTGGTCCCCCTCGACAGCCGGTGCCAGATCCACCCGCTGATCGCGCAGCAGTGGCGCACGCGTCTGCCGAAGTTCGCCGTGATCGCCGCCAACCGCGGCTACCTGCCGGGCGTCGTGGCGTTCAGCGCCCGCACCCAGCGCACGGACCTGGTGCTCCCCACCCTGCTGCGCGCTCCCGACATCGGCGCGGACGACGAGGCGAGCTTCGGGCGCGGGCACGACCAGGCCAGCGGCGGCCAGCTCCCCGTCGCGCAGTTCAACCGCCTGATGGACGCCCTGGGCTTCGACGCGCGGGCGCAGGTGCCGGAGTGACAGCGCCGCGGGTACTGCGCACCATCCCCCACAGCAAGTGACTTCCCGAGAAGGTGTTGCCCGTCCCAGGCGTTGACTTCACTGAGAGAGGCGCCACGCCGCAGCCTGCTTCTACGATGAAGCCCGGCGCCGACCGAAGGACCTCGCCAGCACAACGTGGGGCTGGATTCCAGGCACGAATCTCAGCCTGCGTGAGGCAGAGGAGATCCTTCGGTCGCGCGCAGGCCATTCTGCAGCATACGATTCCGCGTGTGCGCTCCCTCAGAAAATCGACATTTTCCGTGATTTTGCTCCGACGATCGCTGCAGGTAACCGCGGGCATCGGTTGCGCTCGGACCGGTCTGGAGCGTAGCGGAGGGACACGCCCCAAACACGGCGTTCGCGCATCCTCGCCAAACGGGAAACGAGAAACGGAGCGCCCCCCAGCGCTCCGTTTCTCGTCTCACCCCTCTCATCCCTCACCTGCCCCGGGCTCCCGTCCCCCAACGAAAGGCACCGGGTCCTGCACCCCCCCATCCCATCCCCTCACACCTTCCGGGCTCCGTCCCCCAACGGAGACACCGGGTACTGCACCCCCCTCACCTGCCCGGGACTCCGCCCCCTCAAACGAAGGCCCGGCCCTCACCTACCCCCTTCACCCACCCCATCCTGCTGCCCCCACCGCACATGCATCGACCGTGCCGACGGATGTGGTGCGGGTCAGACCTCCCTGCCCGTTCCGGCCAGGATTCCGACGGCGCGGAAGCACTTGTGGCAGTACAGCGCCGCCGCGTACTCGCCCTCGGGGTGCGTCACCGACGCGAACCCGTTGGGGTCGATCTCCGGCTCTATGAAGGCCAGGACCTCGATGTTGTCCGGTCCGCAGAGCGGGCACGGGACGTTCGACGGGTCCTTGCGATAGGCCATCAGCAGCTCGAGCGCCTCAGCGTCCGTGAACGGGCCCTTGGGCTGCGGCAGGGCCTCGGCCAGTTCCTTCGCGATCCGGTTCATCTGTGCCTCCTCCGGGAACCTATGCAGGTCGTCTGCCGATCCGTTCGGTCGATGCTCGCGTGGCAACGATGTAAAGCAACCCCCATGCCACGCCCGGTCCCACGGTAACTGCAAGTCAGCCAATGGATTCCGCCCATCCGGCGCGGACGCACCGCGGGCGGGGTCTAAGCAAGCGGCGGGCCATCTCTCCGGCACGTGCTCCCGCCGCCGGAAGCAGGCGTTCCCCCCAGCACACAGTATGGACGGGTCGGGCGGATTAAGCAAGGACGTTATATGTGCGCATCCACCCACGAACGATCCCGGCGGGGTGCGGCCCGGCATCTATCCTCATGCCCCTCTTCCGTTACCACCTGTTCCCGCTCCTGCTGTCGCAAAACGTCTCCCGCCCACAGGTCGCTTCCCGCCGGCGGCGGCCGGCGTCTTCATCCCCCCGCAGAGGAACGGGCGCTCCGTTCCGCCGCCGAGCAAAGAAGAGAGCGGCAGACTTTCGCCTGCCGCTCCCCCGTCCGTCATCCCTCGTCCATCATCCCCCAGCCGCGGCGTTGGCCGCGGGGAGCGGTGGCGACTCCGGCCGCAGCGTGCGCTCGAAGAGCTCGTAGATGCGGCGGTACTCGTCGGCCCACGAGTCCGCGCGCACGAAGGCGTGGTCCTCCACCGGGTAGACCGCCAGCTCCCAGTTGGTCTTGCCCAGTTCGATGAGCCGCTGCGTGAGCCGCACCACGTCGCTGAAGTGCACGTTGGTGTCCACCATGCCGTGGGCGATCAGCAGGTCGCCGCGCAGCCCCTCGGCAAAGTAGATGGGCGACGAGCGGCGGTAGGCCAGCGTGTCTTCCTGGGGCAGGTTCAGGATGCGGCTGGTGTACCAGTGGTTGTAGTGCGACCAGTCCGTCACCGAGCGCAGGGCGGCGCCGCTGCGAAAGGTCTCCGACTCGGTGAACAGCCCCATCAGGGTGATGAAGCCGCCGTACGAGCCGCCGTACAGGCCGATGCGCCGCGCGTCCACGCCCTCGTTCTGCACCAGCCAGCGGGCCGCGTCCACGTGGTCGCTCAGGTCCTTGCCGCCCATGTAGCGGTAGATGCCCGTGCGCACCGCCGCGCCGTACCCGGCGGAGCCGCGGTAGTCCACGTCCATCACCGTGTACCCGCGCGAGGCCAGCAGGTGGTTGAACATGTACTCGCGGAAGTACGTGCTCCACCCGCGATGCGCGTTCTGCAGGTACCCCGCGCCGTGGACGAACAGCACCGCGCCCCCGTGCGCCTGCGCGCCCACCTCGCGCGGGCGGTAGATGCGGGCGTACAGCG
>Ga0190267_10000083_pt1 | contig 18520 bp, 19 predicted proteins | sample Popmic239T_FD_140332 | JGI IMG/M metagenome (GOLD analysis project Ga0190267, IMG submission 140332) | Populus adjacent soil microbial communities from riparian zone of Oak Creek, Arizona, USA - 239 T | ecosystem: Environmental > Terrestrial > Soil > Riparian zone | place: USA: Arizona... | reverse complement strand
CTCCGCGGCTTCTACTTCACTATCGGCTCCCTGGCCGCCGCGATCGCCACCCTGACCTGGATGACGACCTGGGACTTCACGGGAGCGACCACCGGGCTGAGTGCTCCGCTCGCGAGCATCCCGGACGGCCCGACTCTGTTCCGCCTGGCGCTGCTGTTGGCGGTGCTGGCCCTCGCCGCCAGCATCGCACTGTTCTCCGGAGGGACGGGACTGCGCTTCATGGCGGTGCGCGATGACGAGGACGTGGCCAAGAGTCTCGGTGTGTCCGTCTTCGGTCACAAGCTCCTCGCTATCACCATCTCGGGCGCGCTCACTGCCCTGGCGGGCGCGCTGTTCGCTGTGCAGAAGGCCAGCGTGGAGCCGTTCTCCGCTTTCAGCCTCGACTGGTCAGTGACCTTCATCGTCATGGCCATCGTCGGCGGGATCGGCCGGGTGTGGGGCCCCGTCATCGGAGCTGTCGTCATCTACTACGGGATCACCATCCAGCTGCAGAACGTTCCAGCGATCAGCTCGCTCGTGGCCGGCGCCGTTCTGATCGTCGTCATCAAGTTCCTGCCGAATGGAGTCCTCGGCGGTATCGAGCAGTTCGCCGCGTGGACCGCTCGCCGGCTGAGAAGGGTTCGTGCGCTCGAGGGGGCCGATCGTGCGTAGCGGTGGGCGGCGAGGACGACACCGTGCTCGTCTTCAGCTGCCTGGCGTCTGATGATCCGGCGTTCCGCGCCACGGCACAGCTCGATTCCCCCCATACGGCTCTCCGGCATCCTGATGGCGGAGACGAGGCTGTCCCGCCAGAAGGAGTCAAGGTCATGAGCTCTGTCGATATCAGCGCCATCCCGCAGATCGAGCGGCACGCATCGCTGCACCCGCGCCAGGCGGCGGTGATCTACGAGGATCATGTGCTGGACTACGCCGCCTTCTTCGCCCTGGTGCGCCGCTACGCAGCCGCGCTGCGAGCTGACGGAGTCGGCCCGGGGGACCGCGTGGCCTACATCGGGGTCAACAGCCTCACCTTCGTCACGACCTACTTCGCCGCGGTCTGGGTGGGTGCCGCCTTCGTGCCCGTGAACTTTCGGCTCGCTGCCGCAGAGGTGAGGGCCCTGCTCGAGGACGCGCGGCCCGACGTCCTGGTGGCAGAGCCCGCGCATGCCGCGCTTGTCGACCCGATGCTGGGCGATCTGGCGATCCGCCGGCCGCTCCTCGTCGACAACGATCCCGCCATCCCGCCGGCGAAGGGTCTCAGCTCAGCCTGGGGGTCCTTCGCCGCCTTCCTCGACCAGGACCTGACGCCGGGTGCCCCCGTGGCGAGGTACGACGAGGACCTCGCCGCCCTCCTGTATACCTCGGGAACCACAGGACGGCCGAAGGGCGTCATGCTCACCCACGGCAACGTGTGGTGGAACTGGGTCAACGTCGACTCCGTGGTTGACACGAGGGTCGGCGACGTGACGCTCGCCATCGCCCCGCTCTTCCACATCGGCGGCCTCAACGCGCTGACCCTCCGCACCTTCACGCGCGGCGGGACGGTAGTTATCCGCCGGGCGTTCGACCCGGCCCGGACACTCACGGACCTGGTGGACCTCAAGGTCAATGCCATGTTCCTCGTACCCGCGATGCTGGCCGCCATTCAGCGTCAACCGGGCTTCGCCGACGCCGACCTGTCTCACCTGCGATCGACCATCGCCGCGGGAGCCCCTGTCCCGCCCGCGCTGATCGCCACATACAACGAGAAGGGCGTCGCCCTGCAGCAGGCGTGGGGTCTCACCGAGACTGCGCCGTTCGCCACCTACCTCGAGTCGGCGATGACGGAGGCGAAGCTCGGCTCATGCGGCGTCGGGATGCCGTACACGAAGGTCAAGGTGATGTCGCCTGCCACCCTCGAGCCCGTCACCAAGAGCCGTGAGACGGGCGAGCTGTGGGTCAGCGGCCCGAACGTGTCCAGCGGCTACTGGAACAATCCCGAGGCGACGGCGGCGGCCTTCACCTCCGACGGATGGTTCCGCACCGGGGACATCGGCTACATGGACGAGGACGGCTACTTCTTCATCGTCGATCGGCTGAAGGACATGATCATCAGCGGCGGGGAGAACATCTATCCCGCCGAGATCGAGAATGTCCTGAGTGCGCACCGCGACATCACCGACGTTGCCGTCATCGGGGTCCCGGACGAGCGCTGGGGCGAGAGCGTCCGCGCGATCATCAGCGTCGCCGACGCCACGGCGCCACTGGGCCTTGACGAAGTGCGCGAGTACGCCGGTGGCTTCCTCGCTCGGTACAAGCTCCCGACCAGTCTCCTGGTCGTCGACGTCGTGCCGCGCAACGGGGCCGGCAAGCTCGACAAGCCCCTGATCCGCCGGATGATGGAGGACATCGATCCCCGCACAGTCGAGACGCTGCAGGTCGCCGAGAGCTACCCCTCAGGCGCCTGAGCCGACAGGTGCGCACTGTGCCGTGTCTCGGAACGCCAGCTCGCCGCTGGATCCGGATGCCTCTTGACTGGACACGACGGCATCCGTCCGTCGCGCATGTGAGGAGCAGGAATCCATGACCAAGCTGTCGGACGGCTACGACCCCGGCCCACGGGTGGCGCACGCTGGGGCCATCAATCTGGGCACGAAGGACCTCGAGGGCTCCCTACGGTTTTTCAGCGATCTTCTCGGAATGGAGATCGTGCTCCGGGATGGCGGGGTCGCCTATCTGCGGGGCTTCCAGGAGCTCACCCACCACTCGCTGGTCTTGACGCAGCAGGACGAGAGCATCGTCAACTCCTACAGCTTCCGCGTCGGTCGGCCGCAGGACGTCGAGCTCTTCGCTGACGAGCTCGCGCGGCAGGAGATCGAGTCGATCGAGGTGCCGGCGGGCACTGAGGTCGGCCGCGGCACCGCCGTGCGCTTCCTGCTGCCAGGCGGGGGGCACCCCTTCGAGCTCTACTACGACATCGAACGCCCGGACGCACCGGAGGACCTTCGGTCGAAGCTGCCGAGCAACAGCTCCCGACGTCGCGGCCTCGGCGTGCGGCGCATCGACCACTTCAACATCCAGACCAGCCGCGAGACCATCAACGAGGCGGAGCACTGGGTGCGCGATACGCTGGGCTTCAATCGTCGCGAGTTCGCGTACCACCGCGACGGAAAGACCGTGCTGGCGTCCTGGATGTCGGTCACGCCGCAGGTGCACGATCTGGCTATCGTGGCCAACGCCTACGGCAAGACGAGCCAGCTGCACCACGTGGCATTCAACCTGGAGAACCTCTCCGACGTGCTCGTCGCCGCGGACGTGCTGCGCGACTTCGATGTGAAGTTCGACCTGGGACCCGGCAAGCACGGGATCGGGCAGGCGATGTATCTCTACGTCATGGACCCGGGATCCGGGCACCGGGTTGAGATATACGCGGGGGGCTACCTCATCTTCGAGCCCGACTGGACGCCCATCGAATGGAAGCGCGAGCAGTTCCCCGACGGACTGACCTGGTACGGCGACCCCTTCCTCATCAAGGGCGACGCCCGCAGTCTCGAGACGACCGACTCCGCCCCGCTTCGGTGACCGACGCTCCGGGAATGGAGAGGCCGCAGACCCATCGGATCTGCGGCCCTTTTCGCCGAGAGCCTGGTGGGTCAGGCGACAACCGACAGCTGGCGCTGAGCGGACACAGCCCGAGAAGCCGCGTAGCAGACCGTGCGAAGGACATGCTCGTGCGCATCCGGCCGGAAGGTCGCCGCATCCCCTGAGATCGACATCGCGGCCACAGGACGGCCGTCCCGGCCGAGGATCGGCCCGGCGAGGCAGGCGAGAGAAGCGAGGGACTCGCCCAGGTCAACAGCGACGCCCGATCGGCGGACGCGGGTGAACTCCTCCCGCAGCAGCTGCTCATCGACCACCGTGTTGGGGGTCCACGCATGTCTGGGGCTGTGCAGCGCCTCTTCGGCCGCCTCGGCGTCGAAGGCGAGCAGCACCTTGCCCACGCCGGTGCAGTAGGCAGGCATCCGCCCCCCGATTCGGCTTGGCGTCCGCAGTCGCTGGTGGCCCTCGAGCTTGTTGAGATAGACCACGTTGGCACCGCTCAGCACGGCGAGCTGCACCGTGAGATGGGTCGCCTCGTAGAGGTCGGCGAGGAACGGTGTCAGCAGGTCGCGGATGCGCTCCTGACCGGGAGTGCTGGCCTGTGCCCCCAGCTCCTGCATGACCCGGCCCAGCCGGTAGGCGCTCCCCGCGCGCTCGACGACGCCGTTGCGCTCGAGCATGCCGAGCAGACGGAATGTCGTCGACTTGCTGAGTCCCGATCGACGCGCGAGCTCCGTCACACCGATTCCGAGGTGGGCATCCTTGCCGAAAGCCTTGAGGACGCTGATCGCCTTGTCGACCGCCGCTCGGCTGTCCCGATTCCGGCTCACTCCGTCGGGCATGTTGCTCCTCTCGCATCGTCCTCGATGCAGTCGGTGGGTAGTGCCTCCAGTCTGATCCTGTCAGCGGAACGAGTCAAACTAGACACGGCGTCTATTTTATTAGACGCTTGGCGGGGCCGAACAGAAGGAGATCCCAATGGCGAGCAATGAGGTGATCGGACGCAATGTGCGCCGGTTCCGCGAGGAGCGACAGCTGTCGCTGGGTGAGCTCAGCCGTCGCGCAACGGTCGCGAAACAGACGGTAGCCAGTCTCGAATCCGGCGCCGGCAACCCCACCATCGACACGCTCGAGCGCCTGGCGGAGGCGCTGAGCGTGAGTGTGCGAGCGCTTCTGACAGAGATGGGCATCGAGGTGATCGCGCAGACGGCGGCCTCCGCCGAGTGGCGGGACACCGGAGGGCTGCAGCTGCGTCATCTCGACCAGGTGTACGGCTCCGGGTACGTCACCAACTCCGTGGTACGCCTCGACGCGGCCCGGGGTCCGTCTCAACACAGACCCGGGGGTCGAGGCTCCCTTCGCCACTGTTACGTGCTCGAGGGCACCGTTCGCCTCGGCCCGGCCGCATCCCTGACCACTGCAGAGGTGGGTGATTTCATCCGATTCCCCGCGGAGGCGCCGCACATCTTCGAGGCGGTCACACCGATGGCGCTCGTCCTCGTCGTGACCACGGCGCCGCAGCTCAGCATGGCCACGGCGGAGAGCCTCTTCTAGCCGATCGAGACGACCAGCTTGCCGAGGACGTCCCCATCGAGAAGTCGCTGATAGCCAGCAACCACATCGGACATCGGGATCACCGAGTCGACGTGGGGCCGCACACCAGTCGTCTCCATGAGCTGCAGCAGAGCCTCGAACTCGGGGCGGGTGCAGCCTGTCGATCCCACGATCGACAGCTGCTGGTAGAAGACTCGCTGCAGGTCGGCGGGCGGCATCGCTCCGCTTGTCGCACCGGCGATGACGATCGTGCCGCCGGGCTTAGTGGCGCGAAGGGAATGAGCCCAGGTCGCCTCGCCGACCGTCTCGATGACAAGGTCTACGCGCTCGGGCAGGCGAGCGCCGGTCTCCACCGCCGCGAACGCGCCCCGATCCATGGCATGTGCCCGCTTCTCCGCGCTCCGCGCCGTCGCGTAGACGCGAGCGCCAGCAACTGCGGCCAGGGCTATCGCGGCGCTCGCGACCCCGCCGCTCGCGCTCTGAACGAGCACGCGATCACCGGCGGTCAGATGTCCGCGGGTGAAGAGCATCCGGTACGCGGTGCCCCAGACGACGCCGAGTGTCGCCGCCTCCACGAAGCTCAGCCATTCGGGCTTCGGAACCACGCATGCATTCGGAACGAGGATGCACTCCGCGAGCGACCCGTCGATGCTCTCCGACAGCAGGGCGCGCTTCGGGTCGAGCGTCAGATCGCCCCCTCCGCGGTTGGGATCGCCGAGCACGGGGTGGATTATCACCTCGCGGCCATCGTCGGTGACGCCGGCGCCGTCGCAGCCGAGCACGATCGGGATGTTCTCGGGGGGATGACCCACCCCGCGCAGCGTCCACAGGTCGTGGGGATTCAGCGACGCTGCCTTCAGGAGGATCCGCGTCCAGCCCGGACGCTCAACCGGCTCAGGCACATCCCGAAGCTCGATGCAGGAGAGCGGATCCTGAGGATCCTGCGCGATGGCGACGACGGCTTGCACTGGCACTCCTCGAGAACGGGCGGGACCCCTCGATCCTCCACGTCGACGCGGCCGGTCGCAGATAGTGTTCCGGTCAACGGCACGACGCGTGGCGGGGACCCGTCCCACAGCGTTTGCTGAGGTGGTGACTGCTGACCCCGCCTTCGACATCGTCCTCGCTGCCGACGACCTCCGGCTCGCGGAGGAGAGTCGAGTGCCCATCCCTCCCCTGTCCACTCGGAGCTCGCTCGACGCCGAGCAGGCCTACGGGGTGCAGCGCGTGAATATGGCTCGTCGCTTCGCGGCCGGTGAGCGCCGCGTCGGGCATAAGGTCGGCCTCACGTCGCTGGCCATGCAGCAGATGCTCGGAGTCGACCAGCCGGACTTCGGCGTCCTCACAGACAGGATGGTCGTCGAGAACGACGGTCACCTCGACGTCGGAGAGCTCATCGCCCCGCGCGCCGAGGCTGAGTTCGCGTTCCGGATCGGTGCGTCGCTGCCGCCGTCGCCGACACTGGATCAGCTGCGCGACGCCATCGACGGCGTGGCCGTCGCGCTGGAGATCATCGACTCCCGCATAGCGGACTGGAAGATCACCCTCGTGGACACCATCGCCGACAACGCATCCTCGGCCCGGATCGTCTGCGGCGACTTCGTGCCCGCGGAGCCGGCTCTGCTCAGCGCACTCCCGGACATCGTCATCTCGCTCGGCCAGGACGGGACCGAGCGGGGCGCGGGTCCCGGCTCGGCGGTCCTCGGCGACCCGCTCGTCTCATTGCATTGGCTCGCCGGCGCGATCGGCGCCTACGGCACGGGATTGGACAAGGGCGATGTCGTGCTCGCCGGAGCGGTTGCGGCGGCCATCCCGTTGGTGGCCGGATCGACATTCACCGCTACGGCCACCGGGTTCGCTCCGGCGACTGTGCACGCGACCGCGACGAAGTAGGAGGGGAACATGACGATCACCCAGCTGCCCAGCACGCACGAGGGAGGGCGCCCGTCGCCGCCATCCGGCAACCTGTGCCGCCCGGTCGGCTTCGCCGAGGCCATCGATGTCGCGGGCCTTGTCGACTCCGCCAACGGACTCATTGATCGTGCCGTGTTCACGGACCGCCGGCTGTACGACCAGGAGCAGGCCCGCGTCTTCGCCACCAGCTGGCTGTTCCTCGGGCACGTCGACCAGTTGCAGAAGGCGGGCGACTTCTTCACCACCTTCATGGGCGAGGATCCGGTCATCGTGACCAAGGACAAGGCTGGCGCCATCCGTGCGTTCCTCAACTCATGTCGCCACCGCGGCGCTCGCGTGCTCCGCGCGGACTACGGCGCCACGCGCGCCTTCACCTGCACCTACCATGGCTGGTCGTACGACCTCGAGGGGAAGCTCATCAGCGTGCCCAACGAGACCGGCTACCCGCAGGACTCATGGGATCGCGCGGCTTGGGGTCTTCTCGAGGTCGCCCAGCTCGACACCGTCCTCGGGCTCGTCTTCGCAACCTGGAACCCGAAGGCGCCGCCGCTGCTCGAACAGCTCGGGGACATGAAGTGGTACATGGACGCTTTCCTCGACCGGGACAGCGAGGGCACGACGATTGTCGGCGGCATCACGAAGTGGGTGTTGAAGGGCAACTGGAAGCTCGCCGCCGAACAGTTCGCCACCGACTGGTACCACGTCAACATGTCGCACGCATCTGCGCTCATGGTCCTCTCCCCGACCGGGCGCGGGCCGAAGGCCGACATCATCAACACCCCCGGCCGCCAGTACAGCGACGTTCGGGGGAATGGAGCGGGCTTTCCAACGCATCCTCGGAGCCGCTTCGATGCCCAGCCCGTGCATCGCTACTACGACTACGAGCAGCTGCGGTCCCGGCTCGGCGACGCCCGGGTCGAGGGCCCGATGACGACGGGCCACGCGACGGTCTTCCCCAACTTCTCCTACCTGCCTGTGAACGGGTCAGTGCGCGTCTGGCACCCCAAGGGCCCCGACGAGATGGAGGTGTGGGCATGGACGGTGCTCGACAAGAGCATGCCCGAAGACGTGCGCAACGCCCAGCGCCTCTACAACTTGCGCACCTTCGGGCCGAGCGGCATCTTCGAACAGGATGACGGTGAGAACTGGAGCGAGATTCAGGCCATCTCGCATGGCTGGCGCACCAACACCGTCCCGCTCAACTACCAGATGGGGATCGGCAGCGAACGCGATGACGGGTTGTATCCGGGCTCGACGAGCGACCTCTACAGCGACGCTGCAGGACGCCGGTTCTACGCCCGTTGGGCCGAGCTGATGAACGAGCCCGCCTGGCATGAGGTCGGCGAGTGAGCGACGAGGGGATCGTCGTCGCTCGGGTCGAGGACGTGCCCGACGGCGAGGCGATCAGGATCGACGCCGCTGTCACAGGAACGGTCGACGCCATCGCCGTGTTCAACGACGGGGGCGACTTCTTCGCCCTCGACGACACCTGCTCCCACGAGAAGGCATCCCTCGCAGATGGCTGGATCGAGGATGGCGTCGTCGAGTGCCCACTCCATGCCGGCAAGTTCTGCCTCAAGGACGGCGCGGTGCTCTCGATGCCGGCCACCCGAGACGTCGCATGCCATCAGGTGATCATCGACGGCGCCGACATACGGATCGTGCCCAACCCCGACAGGCTCCAGTGACTTCGAGCGATGCGCTGCCGACTGCGGGGTCCCCGACCGAGCGGCGAGATGCCGGCCGCGTCGTCATCGTCGGGGGCGGTCTGGCCGGGTTCAGCGCCGCCGAGAGGCTCCGAGTCCTCGGCCACACTGACGAGATCACCATCGTCGAGGGAGAAGACTGTCTCTACGACCGCCCCCCGCTGAGCAAGGAGCTGTTCGCCGAGGGGTTCGATGTCGACGCGCTTGAGTTCGCGACCGGCGAACGGCTCGCCGACCTCGGGATCGGGACCCGGCACGGGCGACGCGCCACGGCCATCGACCCTACCGCGGCATCGGTCACCCTCGATTCGGGCGAGGTGCTGCCCGCCGACACCATCCTGCTTGCGACGGGCGGACGAGCGCGGACCCTGCCGGTCCCGGGCGCCGACCTGCCCGTCGTGCACGTGCTGCGTACCCTTGCCGATGCGCAGGCGATTCGCGACGCAGTGTCGGCGGGCTGCAGAGCGGTAGTCATCGGGGGAGGACTGATCGGGGCGGAGCTTGCTTCTGCGCTTCGGAAGGTGGGTGCCGCGGTGACCCTCGTCGATCCGTCGCCCACGCCCTTGGCGCACGCGGTGGGAGAGCTCATGGCCAACCACCTGCACGGGATGCACCTCGCACACGATGTCGACACCCGTCTCGGCGTCGCCGCATTGATCGAGCCAGCATCCGACGGCTCGGCGACTGTCGTCCTCGCGGATGGTGACCGTCTTCCCGCCGATCTCATCGTCGTCGGCATCGGCATCATCCCCAATCAGGAGATCGGGGTCGCCGCCGGCCTGGACGCTGACGACGGCATCCTGGTCGACGCGCACCAGCGCACCTCGGCACCGAAAGTGTTCGCCGCGGGGGACGTCGCGCGCCGGCGTGGGGACGACGGCGTGATGCACCGCCGGGAGGAGCACTGGGAGGCGGCGCAGCTGAGCGGCCAGGCTGCCGCGGCGGGCATGCTCGGCCTTGCGCCCGAGGTGCGCGGCACGCCGTGGTTCTGGTCCGACCGTCATGGAGTGCACCTCGAGGTTGTGGGCCGACTCAGTGGATCGGGCACGCAGATTGTGCGCGAAGGCGGCCCTCACCCCGCCGTCTTCCTCATCGAGGACGGACTGCTGGTCGGGGCTGGCTCGCTAGATGACGCGAACACCGTGCGGGCCGCGCGCCGTCTGATCGATCAGCGCATCCCGGTGAGCGCCGACGAGCTGGCGGATCCTGCGGTGTCCCTGCGGGCGATGCTGCGGGCCTCCAGGTGACTGGTCCTGCGCGTGCCGTCATCCGGAACGCAGGGTTGAGGCAGGGCCTCCACCGGGATGGGATGGAACCATGTCAGACGGCCTGAACCCGACGACCCTCAACGGGGCGACCTCCGCCTCGACTGGCATCCCTGGCGACGAGGTGGATGGCCTGCTGCTCGCCGATGCCCAGACGCATTTCGAGCTGAACCAGTTCTACTTCCTCGAGGCCGAGTTCCTGGACGACGGTCGGTTCGCCGACTGGCTCGAGATGCTGGCCGACGATCTGCACTACTGGGCTCCCACCCGGACCAACCGCCTGCGCCGCCAGCAGGCACTGTCGGTATCGGCGCCGGGGGAGGCCGCGTTCTACGACGAGACTAAGGAGTCGCTGGCTTGGCGCATCCGTCGCTACGACTCTGGAATGGCGTGGGCGGAGGATCCGCCGTCGCGCACGCGTCATCTCATCTCGAACATCTCGGTGCGTGAGCGCTCCGATGGGCTGCTGCAAGCGCGCAGCGCCTTCCTCGTGTACCGCAACCGCCTGCAGACCGAGGTCGACCTGTACGCCGGCGGGCGCAACGACATTCTGCGACGTGGGGGCCTGCACGGCTTCGAGGTTGTGAAACGCACCATCCTGTTCGAGCAGAACGTGCTGCTCATGAAGAACATCAGCACCTTCTTCTAGGCACGCATCCACTCCGCGCCGCGTTCCGCTCGGTGCTGCGACCACCTCTGCATCCAACCTGGAGTTCCCATGACATCGACCATCGCCTCGGACCGGCGCACCATCGACACCTCGGTGGGGCGCATCTCGGTCACAATCGTCGGCACGGGGGTGCCGCTCGTCCTCATGCATGGCGGCGGCCCGGGGGCCAGCGCCCTGGCCAACTACAGGGACAACCTCGAGGCTTTCGCGGACTACCAGGTGATCCTTCCCGACCAGCCGGGATTCGGCGACAGCTACCGGCCGAGCGAGGAAGACCTTGAGAAGCGGTCGATCACCGAGATCACCGTTGATGCCATGTTCCAGCTGCTGGATGCGCTCGGCGTCGAGCGGTTCCATCTGCTGGGCAACTCGCTCGGCGGCGCCGCGGCGCTCGGCATGGCCATCGCGCAGCCTGCCCGCGCTCGGCGTCTAGTCCTGATGGCACCCGGGGGCGGTTGGCTGCCCATCGGCCCGACGCCGACGGAAGGGCAGAAGGCGATGTTCCGCTACTACGCGGGCGAGGGACCCACCATCGCCAAGATGAAGGACTTCGTGCGAACGATGGTCGCCAACCCCAAGAAGTTCGACGACGCCAACATCCAGGCGCGCTATGAGGCGTCGCTGGCCCCGGACCACATCGAGTTCTATCACCGGTACAACGCCGCTTTCGCCAAGCGCGGCGGTATGGATCCGCTGTGGAAGGATCTCGATCAGATCACGGCGCCTACCCTGCTGCTGTGGGGACGAGATGACCGGACGATCACCCTCGACGGCGCCTGGATTATGCTCCGCAGCATTCGCGACGTCCAGCTGCACGTCTTCGGCCGATGCGGGCACTGGGTCCAGGTTGAGCGCAAGGCCGAATTCGAGAGCATAGTCGGCGACTTCCTCGGTCGCGACGCATGACCGGCTGGCTCGAGGGTGACGTCGCGTTCATCACCGGCGCGGGCTCGGGCATCGGACGGGCCGTCGCGCTGCGCTTCCTCGCCGAAGGCGCTGCCGGAGTCGCCGTCTTCGGACGTGATCCGGCGAAGCTCGCCACGACGGCCGATGCGGCAGGCGAGCTCTCCGACCGGATCCTGCCGATCGTCGGCGACGTGCGCTCGTCCCAGGACCTCGAGTCCGCTGTCACCGCAACTGTCGAGCGGTTCGGCGCGCTCGACATCCTCGTGCCGAACGCGGGCATCTGGGACTTCAACCGGTCGGTCACGAAGACGACCGGCGACGAGATTGCAGCGCTCTACGACGAGCTCTTCGACATCAACGTCAAGGGCTACCTGCTCACCGTGTCCGCCGCCTGGAAGCAGCTCGTCGCGAGCCAGGGAAACATCGTGATGACCCTCTCCAACGCTGCGTTCTACGCGGCCGGCGGAGGCGCGGTCTACACCGCTGCGAAGCACGCGGCTCGGGGTCTCGTCGTGCAGCTCGCCTACGAGCTCGCCCCGAAGGTTCGCGTCAACGGCGTGGCGATCGGAGGTCTCCGCACCGACCTGCGCGGACCGCAGTCCGCAGGCATGGCAGAGCGCTCGATCGAGCAGTCATTCGCCAAGCGGGACAGGCAGGAGACCTCCAACAGCTGGATCCCGTTGCACGACGCGAGCACCGATCCTGCGGATTCGACCGGTCCCTACGTCTTGCTCGCATCCCGTCAGAACGCAAGCATCGTCACCGGCGCCATTCTCAACGCCGACGGAGGAATCGGCGTGCGCGGGTTCGCGACCGCTGCGGGAGGCGACGCGCTGTGAGCAAGCCATCGATGATGAGCGTCCCTGCCGGCTGGCGGGGGGAGCTGCGGGAGGTCCAGGCCGAGATCGGCAGCTCCGCGCGACTGGGAATCCGCTACGCACGCTCAGGCGACCTGGTCGACGCCTACCCGGCAGGCACGCACGATCTGGAGCTTGCCGTGGACGGCCGACCGACCGAGCAGGCGGTGCGCGACTTCGTCAGCGAGGCGCTCACCGCAGACCCCTTGAGTCGGCGGGTGGTCCTCCCGGTCCCTGAGCGCGACCTCGACATTCTCGGCTGGGCTGAGAACGCGGGCTTCCGCTTCGTCGTCAGCGTGGAGACCCGCGTCGGCGAGTATTCGCTGCTCGTGGTCGAACCCGACTGGGTGATCGCCCAGCCACAGGCACTCGAAGACATCCCCGTCAAGGAGTAGGAATGCAGAAGACCAAGGTCGCGATCGTGGGGTCGGGCAACATCGGCACCGACCTGATGTTCAAGGTGCTCCGACTTTCCGACGTGCTCCAGATGAGCGTCATGGTCGGCATCGACCCGGCCTCGGATGGCCTCGCCCGCGCTCAGCGGCTCGGCTTCGAGACCACGGCCGACGGCGTCGACGGCCTCATCGCCAGCCCGCAATTCGACGAGATCGAGATCGTCTTCGACGCCACCAGCGCCGGAGCCCACGTCGCCAACGCCGAGAAGCTCCTGCCGTTCGGCAAGCGCCTCATCGATCTGACGCCTGCCGCCATCGGGCCGTATGTCATCCCGACGGTGAACCTGGACGAGCACCTCGACGCTCCCGATATCAACATGGTCACCTGCGGCGGACAGGCGACGATCCCGATCGTCGCCGCCATCAATTCCGTTTCTCCTGTGCACTACGGCGAGATCGTCGCCTCGATAGCCTCGCGGTCGGCGGGGCCTGGAACTCGAGCGAACATCGACGAGTTCACCGAGACAACCTCGAAGGCCATCGAGGAGGTCGGCGGAGCGGCACGCGGGAAGGCGATCATCGTGCTCAATCCGGCGGATCCGCCGCTGATGATGCGCGACACGGTCCTGGTCCTCATCAGCCGACTCGGTTTGGAGGACAGGGCGCGCGTCTCGGATGCGGTCACCGCGCGGGTGGCGGAGGTTGCCGAGTACGTGGCCGGCTATCGCCTGAAGCAGGATGTGCAGTTCCTCGACCAGGGGGCGGACTTCGACGGCCTCGTCCCGCCCGAGCGGGTGCAGAGCGATGGCTACACCCAGGTGAGTGTCTTCCTCGAGGTCGAGGGGGCGGCGATGTATCTGCCGAGCTACGCCGGCAATCTCGACATCATGACGAGCGCAGCCCTCCGCACCGCCGAGCGCGTCGTGCTCGCAGCGCGGAGCGCGGAGGCTGTCGCATGAGCCAGACGATCTATCTTCAGGACGTGACCCTGCGCGACGGGATGCACGCGATCCGCCATCGGATCACTCCGGCCAAGGCCGCGGAGATCGCCGCGGCGCTCGACGCGGCAGGGGTCGACGCCATCGAGGTCTCGCACGGCGATGGTCTCGCCGGCTCGTCCCTCACCTACGGCCCCGGGTCGCACACCGACTGGGAGTGGATCGAGGCCGTCGCGGGCGCGGTGCGGAACGCTGTCCTCACCACGCTCCTGCTCCCGGGCATCGGCACGCTGCACGAGCTTCGCCGCGCGTTCGACATGGGTGTGCGCTCCGTTCGGATCGTGACCCACTGCACTGAAGCCGACGTGGCCGCCCAGCACATCTCGACCGCGCGCGAATGGGGGATGGATGTCTCGGGCTTCCTGATGATGTCGCATCTCAACGACCCCGCCCCACTCGCCCAGCAGGCGAAGCTCATGGAGTCGTATGGGGCGAACTGTGTCTACGTGACCGATTCGGCCGGACGGCTGACTATGGATGGTGTTCGAGATCGAGTCCGCGCCTATCGGGAGGTGCTGAGGTCGGAGACCCAGGTCGGGATCCACGCGCACCAGAACCTCTCGCTTGCCGTCGCGAACTCCGTGGTGGCCGTCGAGGAGGGCGCCTATCGCGTCGACGCATCCCTCGCGGGGCACGGTGCCGGTGCGGGCAACACCCCCATCGAGGCGTTCGTGGCAGTGGCAAAGCTGCTCGAGTGGGACATCGCCGCTGAGCTCTTCCCGCTGCAGGACGCCGCCGACGACCTCGTCCGTCCCCTCCATGACCGTGCGGTGCAGGTCGATCGCGAAACTCTGTCGGTGGGCTACGCGGGTGCGTACTCCAGCTTCCTCCGTCACGCGGAACGTGCAGCCGTCACCTATGGCCTCGACGCCCGGGACATCTTGCTCGAGGTCGGGCGGCGCAAGCTGATCGGAGGCCAAGAGGACATGATCACCGACGTCGCCCTGGACCTCGTGTCCTCATCCCAGAACTGACAATCACCCCCGGCACTCGCGCCGGGCACCCGGAAAGGCAACTGACCATGAAGTACCAACTCTCCTCGGCCGACCGACGCCCTGCCCCACCGAAGTATGCCAGCGAACCTCGTTACCTCGGCTACCGCAGCGAAGACGAGACTCGACCGTTCGCCCCGTTCTTCGAGCCCCGCGTGGCTCCGGTGCAGTCGCACGTCGTCGAAGCGCTCGCCTACGGGCGCTTTCCTGCTGAATTCGGTTACACGGTCGAGGATGCTGCTCGGCGGATGAGCGCCCCCGGTTACGAGTCGATGGAGACCGGGTATTGCGAGCTTGAGGGTGGCCGCATCCAGGTGTCCGTGCTGACCAGGATGCCTGGCGTGCGTGCAGAAATGTGGGACTGGTGGTTCGGTTGGCACGGAACGGACACAGCCCGCTACAAGCTCTGGCACCCCGAGGCGCACTACTTCTCTGCGGTCGGGGAGGACCGCACCGCCGACCGGACGCTCTCGGACCGGCAGCGGTACATCGGGAACGTCTCGTACGTCGACGAGTACCTCGGCGCAGACAAGAGTCAGCTGACGGTCCGCTTCCTTGAGCCGACGAAGCTCGGCTTCGAAGAGTCCCGTTCAGGATCGACGGTGATCGCGGCGCGCGGCGGCCTGAGCCCGGCTCCTGTGGCCTTCGCCTGGCTCATCCACCAGCTGCGACCCACCGAGGAGGGGTGCGAGATGCGATCCCGGTTCTTCGTCAACGACACGGAGCTCCTGCGCCTTCCGCCCGCTTCCCTCACCAGCAAGGAAGGAGCGTTCCTGACGACTCCTGTCGGACGAGCTGTCGGGCCGGGCCTGCTCAAGTCACGCGCCGCCAAGGCGGACCATTTCGGACCCGCGATGGTCATGCACTGTGCCCAGGAGATGAACCATCTGGCGCGTTTCCTCCCCGCCCTCCACGAGGCGTTCGTCGGCACCCCATGATCTGGGCGGTCTGGTGAGACCGACCTCTCCTGCTCAGCACGCGGCCTATGTCGGCGGTAGCCTCCCTGAGACAGAGCTCATCGCGCCAAGCACGTGGTCTATTCCGATGCCTATGCCGGGGCGGCATAGCGCGGCCTTCTCGTTCGCATATGTTCTAGCGAGCGACGCGGGCGCGCTGCATGTCATCGATCCAGGGACAGACACGGTAGAGAACCGCTTGCGGCTCGATGCGTCTCTTGCCGCTGTCGGGCTCGAGCGCGCCGCCATCGCGACAGTCTTCGTGACGCATCTCCATTCCGACCACATCGGCATGGCACGCTGGATCCGCGAGGTGACAGGCGCGTCGTTGTCGGTGCACGTCGCAGAGCAGGCGGCCCTCGACCGACTGAGTCGGGGCACTCTCGACCCCGACAGTCAACTCGACGGCTGGGGCGTGCCCGCGGTCCGACGGATCGAGCTGATGCCGTTCGTCGTCCCCGTTAGCCGTCCGCGGAACATCATCGACGGGGTGCTCCATGACGGTGATCTCCTGCCCATCGAGGGCAGAGCCGTCCGCGTGATCTGGACGCCGGGGCACACACCTGGCTCCGCCTGCCTGGTCGACGAGGAGCGGCGGATCCTCTTCTCGGGCGATCACCTGCTGCCGAACATGAACCCCGGTCTGGGATTGGGTGGATCGACGCCGACCAACGCGATCGCCGACTACCTCGATTCCCTTGACAAGATCGCTCCCTACGAGGATGTTGAGGTCGCGCCGGGGCACGGGTACCGATTCATCGGCCTGACGGAACGCGCCGCAGAGATCCGCGGCCATGTCAGCCGACGCCGCACCGCCACCGCCGCAATCCTCGCGGAGACGCCACATGCGACCGTCTTCGAGCTCGCGTCGCGACTCCCGTGGAGCGGCGGCTGGGCCCGGATGCAGGGTTTCTATCTGTTTTCGGCAATCCGCCAGGCCGAGCTGAACCTGGATCTCGTGACGTGCCGTTCCTCCAGCGGGGCGCCCAGCGCAACGAGCTAATTCGGATCTTCGGAATCCATCGGCACGTGGCACCAGGACTCACGTGAGGACAGGGGCAGCTGGTGCACAGCCCACATCTTGCCGCCTCGTGCCCCGACCCGCGCGCGCATCAGCGCTCCACCGAGGCGCTCACCGGCGTGCGCACGACGAGGGCGAGTGCCACTGCCGCCACTCCACAGGCCAGGCCCAGCGCTCCCAGTGCGTGAGCGAGCCCGCCGACCGCGCTACCCAGTGCAAGCAATAGGAGGGGCGAAGCGAACTGACCGAAGAAGAAGCAGGCGGTCCATCGGCCTGTGCCCCGCCCGCGCTGGGTGAAGCCGAGCCGTGAGATCGCCCAGGTCAGAAGGGTTGGGAGCAGGAGACCGGTTCCCAATGAGGTGACGATGGCGCCCGCCATGGCGACCTGGGCGGTGGGAGCAAAGCTGACGATACCCAGTCCGAGTGCTGCCAGACCGAGCGACAGCGGCAGGAGGAAGCGGATGCCGCGTCGTGCAAGCCAACGGAACGAGATCGCGCCGAGCGCGTTCGCAAGCGCCGCAAGGGCCGTACCGACACCGATGCCAGCAGGATCGGTGACTCCCAAATCGTTGAGGACGTACGGGAGCTCCACGATGAGCGCATAGAAGACGATCCCGCCGAAGACGGTGACTGCACAAGGAAACGCGAGGAGACGCCATGGAATCGACTCCAGCTTCGTGCGTACAGTCCCGGGCAGATCCGCGGAGCGAGGCTGCCAGATGAATATGGCCACCGGTATCGCGATCGCCAGGCTGACCGAATACACCCAGAACGGAATTCGCCAGCCCGAGGATCCCAATGCACCACCGAGCGCGAAGAACAGGGTTGCTGCGAGTCCCGTGACAACGGTCTGCAAGCTGAGGTAGCGGTTGCGGCGGTCGCCTCGAAAGTAGTCGGCGATCAAGGTCGTGCAACAGGTCATGATCGCAGCCTCGGTGATGCCGACCCCGACCCTGCTCAACAGAATGCCTGGCAACTCCGAGACATACAGAGGAGCAGTGCCCAGCACGGCATAGACGACCAGGGCGCCGACGAGGAGGCGCTTGCGTCCCACTCGATCAACGACTGACCCAGCGAAGGGTGCGATCAGGGCGATCATCAGCGCGGGCACTGTGAGAATCAGCGGCACCAGGGCATCCGAGCCGGGTACGTCAGCGAAGACCTGGCTCAGGGTCGGAAGGATCGGCGCGAGGAGGACCGCGCCCAGGACGGGGAGGCAGCTGGTGATCAGCAGGAGTATGCCCTGCAGTGCGGAGGCGGGGCGCCCCGTCGCAGGGTTCACCTCCACGTCAACCCCTGAGAAGCCGATACGTGTTTCAATTCGTTCGCTCGTCATCGAACGCCCTTCCATGCTGAGAGCGCCCAGCCTTGCCGTTGGCGGCCGTCATCGGAAATCAAATCTGGTAATGGCGACCATCAGGCGGACATATGTCCGCTGGAGCGGAGCGAGGACCCCAAGTGCGACCGGACGGCGAAGCGGTTCACGTTGTCGACGGGCCTTCCCTGACAGACCGGCGGTTCTGCCGAGGGCACGGCCTGGCCGCCTCAATCGAAGGCAGCGTGCCCGGTGATCGCCCGTCCGAGCACCAGATCGTTGATCTCCTTCGTTCCCTCGTAGGTGTAGATCCCCTCGCCGTCGGCATGGAATCGCGCCACCCTGCTGTCGAGCAGGATGCCGTTGCCTCCCACAATCTCTCGGGTGCGATCGAGGGATGCCCGCATACGGCT
>Ga0190267_10000082_pt1 | contig 18623 bp, 17 predicted proteins | sample Popmic239T_FD_140332 | JGI IMG/M metagenome (GOLD analysis project Ga0190267, IMG submission 140332) | Populus adjacent soil microbial communities from riparian zone of Oak Creek, Arizona, USA - 239 T | ecosystem: Environmental > Terrestrial > Soil > Riparian zone | place: USA: Arizona... | reverse complement strand
CGCTGTCGGTGTTCACCGAGATCGGCGACTACGGCGCCGCCGCGTGGGCCCGAGGGCTGTTCGGCTGGGTCCGCTACTTCCAGGGCAGGCGGGTGGAGGCGGAGCGCTTCGCCTTGTCGATCACGACCAACTCACGGGACTCAGGCGACAAGTGGGCGCAGGGCATGACGCTGCTGCTCCTGTCGTCGGTGCGCATGTGGGAGGGCCGCACGGACGAGTCGATCGAGCCGGGCCGCGAGGCGCTGCAACTGCTGACCGACATCGACGACCACCGCGGCATCGTCCAGGCCGCCGCCACCCTCGCCCGCGCCCTGGCCGCCACTGGCCGCATCGAGGAGTCCATGCGGATCATGGAGCAAGCGGTGTCGCACGCGCCGAGCATGACCGAGTTGGCCGCGGGCATGGGCGTGGCGACCGGCCTGCTGCAGATCGGCGATGCCGAGGCGGCCATCCGGTGGCTGGCCCAGGACGACGTCGTGTTCAACCTGGGCGGCGAGATGGGGCGCAGCGAGGGTCGGGCGCTATTGGGCCTCGGCCTGCTCCAGTTGGGCGACGCCCGCCATGCCGCCGAGGAGCTGCAGCCCGCCGTCGACCACGCCCCTGCCGACGGGCCGAAGGGGAATGCGCTGGCGCTGCTCGGCCTGGCCAGGGTCTGTCTGAACGACCCCGATGCGGCGCTGGCCGCCGCCGCCGCGGTGCCGGTCATCGAGGCGTCGACTTATGCCGACAGGAGCATGGCCGCGCTGGTGACCGGGCTGGCCCACGTCCAGTTGGGAGCAGTCGAGGAGGCCCGCGCCGCCTTCGACGAGTGCCTGCGGATCGTGGACGCGACCGGCGACCGCCTGCTCCAGGCCGTCCTCCGACTCGGCGTCGCCGACGGCTTGGCCACGTTGGAGCACCCCGACTCGGTTGCCGTGCGCGACGAGGCCGAGTCGCGCCTGCGGGCGATGGACATCGAGGCACCGGGCTGGCGCAACCTGTTCCGCCTGGCCACGTCGGCGGCGGGGTCGCCGACCCGCACGCTGTAGCCGCCGCTCATGGCAGCACCAGGTGCATGTCGCCGAACTCGTGCCACAGATAGCCCTCGCTGAGGGCGGCGTCGTAGGAGACCTCGAGGAGCGGGCGCCCGGCGATCGTCTCCAGCATGGCCAGGTGCGAGGCGCGGGGCTCGTGCCAGCCGGTCAGCAGGCCGTCGACGACGCGGACGCCGACCTCCGGCGTGACCACGTGGTCGGTCCAGCCCCGACCCGGATGGGCGATGCCGCGGTCGTCGGCCACGGTCTCCAGCGCCCGGACCACCGTGGTGCCGATGGCGACGACCCGGCCACCCCACTCGTGGGTCGCGTTGACCCGTCGGGCGGTGTCGGCGCTGACCCGGTACGGCTCGGGGAACGGCGGCTCGCCTGCCTCCTGTGACGACACACCCGCGTGCAGCACGATCGGCGCGATGCCGACGCCGCGGGCGGCCAAGGCGGTGACGAGGTCGTGGGTGAAGCCGCGGCCTGCGCTGGCCATCTCGGCACTGCCCGGCTCGATGGCGTAGACGTTTTGATAGGCGCTGAGCGGCCAGGGCTTCGGCACGTGGGCGTAGCGGATGGGCCGGCCGTGGCGGGCGAGGAAGCCGTGCACGGTGCCGGGGACCCGCAGGACCGCGGCCCACAGGCGGGGATGGTCGGCGCCGAGGGGGTAGGGCGTGAGCAGGTTGGCGTCGGCCCCGCCGGGGAGGTTGAGGTGGAGGCCGGGGGTGGCGTGGAAGAAGGGGCGGGCGCCGTTGTCCTGTCGCAGCTCGACGACCCAGCCGCCTGCGGGCAGCGGCGTGGAGAGATGCAGCGTGTAGGCGGTGCCGTCGTCGGTCGTGACGTCGACCGCCGCGGGCAGGGTGCCGCTCACGTTGATGACGACAAGGTCGCCTGGCTGCAGGAAGCGGGGCAGGTCGCTGAAGTGGGCGTGCTCGATCTCGGGGGTGCGGCCGCCGCGGGAGGCGACCATGAGGCGGACGGCGTCGCGGGTCAGGCCCCGGGCCTCGGCGGGCTCGCGTGCTTCGAGCTCGGGCGGGAGGACGAAGTCGTAGCTGTCCAGCAGCGAGGCCCTCTCCGAACTTTGAACGCCTGCCGACGCATACGGTCGGTCAGCGTTCAAAGTTCGGAGATCGACGGGGGCGGGGGCGGGGGCGGGGGCGGGGGTCATGCGGCGGATACCTCCTCGTGCAGGTGGGCGAGCACGGTCGGGACGGCGGCCTCGGGCAGCGGGCGGTCGCTGATGTCCTCGCCGGGGAAGGCCTCTTGGTGCATCTGGGTCTGCATGTCGCCGGGGTCGACGGCGATGGCGGCGACGTCGGGCTCCTCGGCGTCGAGGATGCGAGTGAGGTGGTTGAGGGCGGCCTTGGAGGAGCCGTAGCCGCCCCAGCCGGGATACGGCTCGACCGCCGCGTCGCTGGTGATGTTGAGGATGCGGCCCTTGTTGCGGCGCAGGGCCGGCAGGGCCAGTTGGGCGAGGGCAAGCGGGGCGAGGACGTTGACCTCGTAGACGTGGTGCAGCGTGTGCAGCGGGTAGTCGGCGAGCGGCGGCTGCGGGCTGGGGCCGAGGACGCTGGCGTTGTTGACGAGCAGCGCGAGGTCGTGGCCGGCCGCGTCGACGAGCGCTCGGCGGTGGGCGGGGTCGGTGACGTCGCCGGGGATGGCGACGACGTTGCCGATGGCTGCGGTCGCCTCGCGGAGGGCGGCGGCGTCGCGTGCGTCGACCACGACGGTCCAGCCGTGGCCGGCCAGTGCACGGGTCAGCGCCAGGCCCAGTCCCCGTGAGGCTCCGGTGACGATGGCGGTTGTCATGCCTCAGGTTCTACCTCATTTAAACAGTTGTGTCTACTTAAACTGTCGATTGCTAGGTTTATTGGTCGATGGAGCGCTCGACGGTCGAGGTGTACGAGGCGGAGGCGGACCGCTGGGCCCAGGTGCGGGCGGCGCCGCGGCGGGTCGAGGCGGCCGTTCGATTGGCCGAGTCGGCGTTGCCGGGGCTGCCGGTGCTCGACGTCGGGTGCGGGCCTGGCGGGCACTTCTCGGTGTTGGGGCCGTCGGTGGTCGGGGTGGACGCGGCGGCGTCGATACTGCGGCACGTGCCTGCGGGGTCGGTCGTCGTGCAGGCCGACTTGATGGCGCTGCCGTTTGCCCGGGGCGTGTTCGGCGGCGGGTGGGCCCGGATGTCGTACCACCACGTTCCCAGGGCCTCGCTGCCGCTGGCGCTGGCGCACCTGCACCTGTCGATGGCGGTGGGCGCGCCGCTGTGCCTGGTCTCGCAAGCGGGCGGGTCCGAGGGCGTGACCGGCGACGACGACGAGTTCCCCGGGCGGTTCTTCGCCTGCTGGGAGCCGGAGCCGTTGCGGGACGTGCTGGTCGGCGCCGGGTTCGACGTGGAATCGGTGGAGCGGGACGGCGACGAGGTGGTGGCGTGGGCGCGGCGGGCCCGGTCGCTGCCCGACACGGTGGGGGCGGGGATGCGGCTGCTGGTGTGCGGGCTGAACCCCTCGCTGTACGCGGCCGACCGGGGCGCAGGCTTCGCCCGGCGCTCGAACCGGTTCTGGCCCGCGATGGCGGCGGCCGGGCTGGTGTGCGGGGAGCGGGCGTGGGACCCGCTGCACCTGCTGTCGGGGCACGCGATCGGGATGACCGACTTGGTGAAGCGGGCCACGGCGGCGGCCTCCGAGCTGTCGGTCGACGAGTACCGGGCCGGGGTCGAGCGGGTGTCACGGCTGGTGTCGTGGCTGCGGCCGGGCGCGGTCGTGTTCGTGGGGCTGGACGGGTGGCGCCGAGTGGTCGATCGCCGGGCGGCGGCGGGCTGGCAGCCGGACGGGTTCGCCGGCGTGCCCGCCTACGTCATGCCGTCGACCAGCGGGCTGAACGCCTCGTCCCAGCTCCCCGCCCTCGTCGACCACCTCCAGTCCGCCTCTTCCGAACGTTGAACGTTCGGTTACGGGGGCGGGGCTGGAAGGAAATCCCCCTCCTTTTGGGGGGTAGCACAGTGGGCCATTACAAGCAGACACTGATACCAACTGCTGGCCACTGACTGGGGGAACCACATGAAACGATCCATCCGCTTGGCCGTCGTCGGCGCGCTGTTCGCCACGATGCTCTTCCTGCCGGGGCGCGCCGAGGCCCATACCAAGGCGTGCACGGGCGTCGGTGCGTTCAACACCGGGGCCGACATGAGCCTCACCACCGTGACCACGACGACGTTCGAGATCCTGATGCCCGGCGCCGGCGGCGTCTGCCAGCCGACCGGCCCGTTCTTCATCGCCCGCGGGATCCTCACCGGGCGCTGCGGCGAGGCCATCGGGGAGGGCTACGCCGACGCCGGCACCAGCCATCCGTTCACGCTGCTGTGGGTCGGCAACCAGATCATCACCGTGGGCGGGCTGGACGGGGAGATGACGCTGATCGAGAACCCGTTCTTCCTGCCCGACAACTGCGTGACCGGCGCGTCGAGCTGGCTCGGCCCCGGCGCCTTCGCCCTCATCCACCCGGTGTAACCCGCCCCCGCCCCACCCCCGCCCCACCGTTCTCGTCGCGCTCACGGGCATCATGCGCCCGTAGCCGCGACGAGAACGGATGGGCGGAGTGGCGGGAGGTGGTTAGTTGACTTGGCGGGTGCGGCCTTCCCAGTACTGGGCGCGCATCTTGAACTTCTGGAGCTTGCCGGTGGCGGTGCGCTCGAGCCCGTCGCGGAACTCGATCGAGGTCGGGCACTTGTAGTGCGCCAACCGGTCCCGGCAGAACTGGCGCAGGTCGTCCTCGGTGGCCGACTGGCCCTCCCGCAGCACGATCAGCGCCTTCACCGTCTCGCCCCACTTCTCGTCGGGCACGCCGATGACGCAGGCCTCGGCCACGGCCGGGTGCTGGTACAAGCAGTCCTCCACCTCGATCGACGACACGTTCTCGCCGCCGGTGATGATCACGTCCTTCTTGCGGTCCGAGATCACCACGTACGGCCCGTCGAGGTAGCCGCCGTCGCCGGTGTGGAACCAGCCGTCCCGGATCGCCTTGGCCGTCTCCTGGGGCTGCTCCCAGTAGCCCTCGAACACGTGGTTGGAGCGGGCCAGCACCTCGCCCTCCGCATCGACGTCCATCCGCACGCCCACCGCCGGCATGCCCGCCCGGGACAACCGCTCGGCCAGTTGGTCGGCGGGCAGGTCGTCCCACTCGGCCCGGCGGCGGTTCATGGTGAGGAACGGCGACGTCTCGGTCAGGCCGTAGATCTGGATGAACTCCCAGCCCAACTCGGTCCCGACCCGCTCGATGGTCTTCGACGGCGGCGGCGCGCCGGCGACCACCATGCGCACGTCGTGGGCCGGCAGCTCCTCGCCCGCAGCGGCGGCGTCGAGAATGGCCGCGACCACCGCCGGGGCGCCGCACAGCAACGACACCTTCTCGTCCCGGATGCGCTTCAGGATCTCGGCCCCGTCGACCTTGCGGAGCACGACCTGCTTGCACCCCATGGCGGTCAGCGCGTACGGCATCCCCCAGCCGTTGCAGTGGAACATCGGCAAGGTATGGAGGTAGGCGTCGCGCTCGGTCACGGTGGTGTGCCAGCCGAAGGTGACCGCGTTCAGCCACAGGTTGCGGTGCGTCAATTGCACGCCCTTGGGCCTGGCCGTCGTGCCCGACGTGTAGTTGATCGAGGCGGTGGCGTCCTCGTCAGGCGGCCCGGTCGTCGGCTGGACGTCGCTGGGCGCGAACAGCTCGGCGTCCTGGGTGCCGTCGAGGACGATGCGGTGCTTGGCGGTGACGTCGGCGAGCACGGCGTCGTACTCGGGGTCGACGAGGAGCACGGACGCGCCGGAATGCTCGACGATGTAGCCCACCTCCTCGGCGTTGAGGCGGAAGTTGATCGGCACGATCACCCGGCCGTAGCCGCTGACGCCGAAGAAGCTGACGAGGAACTTGGCCGCATTCGGGCTGACGATGCCGACCCGCTCGCCGGGGCCGACGCCGAGGCCGTCGAGGGCGGCGGCCATCCCCCTGGCCCGGGCGGCCACGTCGGCGTAGGTGAGGGTGCCCAGCGAGCCGGGCACGTCGGGCTCGTCGACGACCGCAGTCCGGTCGGGAAAACAGAGGGCGGCGCGGTCGAGGAAGTCGGAAACCGTGAGGGCGACCTTCATGGCGCGAACCCTATCCCTGGCGCCGGTATCCCCCACTTCGAACTACATGGATGGTATTCGTGGATGCCATGGACGAGTGCCAGGGCTTGCTGGTCACGCACGAGGACGGGCGCATCGAGTGCCTGGACGACGACTGCGTCTCCTTCGACGCGCCCCGGCATGACTGGCGGGCGGCCTGCACCGACGTCCCCGGCCTGTGCGACTGCGGTTCGGCCGAGCGCGAGGAGCGCCGCGACGACCGCCAGTGGGCCGCCTGACCCCACCCCCGCATCTCTGGAAGACAGAACCACCCGTTGGGACCGCGGGCGTTTCCGAACGCGCGTGCGGAGCTCGAGTTGAGGTCGTCGCCGGATAGCGACACGGTGATCCGTGCATGCGTTTGTAGATGAGAGCCGGCGACAGTCCGCCTACTTGTTGGCCGCAGTCGTCGTCGCGCCCGCGCATCTGAGGGAGGCCCGCCAGGCTCTTCGGGCAATGCTGCTGCCGGGGCAGCGCCGCCTGCATTTCGTACACGAGCGGGACGAGCGGAGGAAACAGGTTCTCGACACGTTGTGCAGCCAGCCGTTGTCGGTGACGGTCTACCGCTCCCGCCTGGCGCCCCTGCGACGGGAGCCGTCGACTCGCGCTGCGCTCCTGGGCGCGCTGGTGGACGACCTCGTGGCCCTCGGTGCACATCGGTTGGTGCTCGAAAGCCGCGCCGGTCGCGACGAGCTCGATCGCCGGGTGCTGCGGGCTCGCCTGGCCCACCACGCCGCCGTCGGTCCCGTCTACGAGCACCTCCTCGGCCACGAGGACCCCCTGTTGTGGGCCGCCGACGCCTTCGCCTGGGCCGCAGGGGCAGGCACGGCGTGGCGGGATCGCTGCGCCGCCGTGCTCACCATCCGCGAGGTGGACCCCTGACGCGCAAAACCCGGCCGCTCTCCGTCCGGAGAGGGACCGGGCTCCACTTCCTGTCGCTACTGCAACAGGCACCTTCAGTATAAGCCGCGCATGTGGGCGGTCAACCGGCTCTGGACAACCCCCGGAGACGTCTGAGTGGCCGTCGCCATGACGACGGCCGTCCTGAGGTTGCTTCGACTTCGACCCTCCAAAGCGGTCTCGGTGACGGCTTAGCGCAACGGCCGGTTGAGTACCTCCGCCGCCGCCACCAGCGACTCGTGGTGCAGGGTGAGCGGCGTGATGTCGACCACGCGGAGACCCGCTCCAACCCACACCCCGTGGCTGCCCCAGCGCGGGTCGTAGTACGACCACCACCGGACGCCGGCCCAGCGCCCTGCCTTGTACAGGTCCAGCGCCCAGGCCTGGGTGACGTCGCGGTCGCGGGTGACGACCTGGGACGGCCGCAGGCCGACTTCGACCAGCCGGGAGGCGTCGTCGAGGTCGCAGACGGCGGCGTCGTCGGGAACCTCGAGCGTCGCCAGCGCCTGCACACTGGCGGGCAGGACAGGCAGCCCCCGCAGCATCGACTCGTCCCACGCCGACAACCAGCCGAACGCCTCGGCCACCGCGCCCGCAGGGGCGTCGGACGCGTAGACGACCGAGTAGTGCTCGGGGTTGTCCAGGCGCCCCGCGCCTTGGACCGGCACATACAGCGGATGCCCAGGATGGCCCGCCCGAGCCCCGCGGAGCCACGGGAACACGCGGTACAGCAGCACGCTCAGGCGTAGGCGCCTGCGGCCAAGGCGTCGAGGGCGTCGATCACCGGCCCCGCGCCCCGAATCGCCAACACGTCAACGGGGCGGGCGCCGCCGAGGTGGGGATTGGGCGACGAGAGCCAGGCGCCTGCCTGCTCCGGCCACAGCACTTGCAGGAGTCGGTTCAGGACGTGGTCCAAGTCGGTCAGCCGACGGCGGTTGGCGGGCGAGATCTGCTCGGCGCCGCTCCGCCAACGGCCGGGCTGGGACCGCGAGACCCCGAGCACGTCCGCGACCACGTTCGATCCAAGCAGCGCCACGACACGCTCGACCTCGGCGGGAACGTCGAAAGCGGCAACGCCCTTCGCCCCAACCGGCACGACACGGGGCGCGAGGCGTGACGGTGGGTATCCCTTTGCCCGCCCCCGATGCAGAGCCCATGCGGGGCTGCTCGTCGTCGCCTCGTCGGAGGGAGGGACCCGGTTCGCTCGTGCCATACACCCAACAGTACACGTTGGGTGAGCTGAGGGCGTTAGCTCCGGGGGACTTGGCTCCAGGGCAGCTCTTTGTCGGTGCGCACGTCGCCGGGCAGGCCCAGCACCCGCTCGCCCAGGATGTTGCGCATGATCTCCGACGTGCCGCCCTCGATCGAGTTGGCCCGGGCCCGCAAGAACGCCTTCTGCACCGAGTCCGACGCCATCGCCGTCTCCGGCCGCACCATCTCGTACGACGTGTAGAGCTGCCCCTCCATCCCCATGAGGTCGATGCACAGCTCGTAGATCTTCTTGTTCAACTCGGCGAAGTGGAGCTTGCCGGTGGAGCCCTCCGGCCCCGGCGTCCCCAGCCGCCGGTTCTGCGACGCCCGGATGTTGGTCAACCGGGCCGCCTCGGCCTCGATCCACAGTCGCACCAGCCGGTCCCGCAGCACCGGGTCGGCGTCGCCCTTCTCGACCCGACGCTGCCACAGCGCCATGGCCTGGCCGATGGCGCCCGAGCCCCGCGGCGCCACCGCCCCGCCGATCGAGACCCGCTCGTTCATCAGCGTCGTCAACGACACTCGCCAGCCCTCGCCCACGTCGCCGAGCCGCTCCGAGTCCGGGATGCGCACGTCGGTGAAGAACACCTCGTTGAACTCGGCCTCACCGGTCATCTGCCGCAGCGGCTTCACCTCGACGCCGGGCGCGTGCATGTCGACCACGAAGTACGTCATGCCCTTGTGCTTCGGCGCCTCAGGGTCGGTGCGGGCGACGAGCATCCCCCAGCGCGACAAGTGCGCCAGCGTGGTCCAGACCTTCTGCCCGTTCACGATCCACTCGTCGCCGTCCCGCACCGCCCGAGTCGACAGCGAGGCCACGTCGGACCCGGCGCCCGGCTCGGAGAAGAGCTGGCACCAGATCTCCTCGCCGGTGAACAGGGGCCGCAGATACCGCTGCTTCTGCTCGTCCGACCCGTGCGTCACGACCGTGGGCGCGCCCATGCCATAGCCGATCGGGTTGCGGTAGTACGGGTTCGGCCCGCCCGCGGCGGCGACCTCCTCCATCACGATCTTCTGCAGCTTGGGCGACAGGCCCAGCCCGCCGTAGCCCTCGGGGAAGTGGACCCACGCCAGGCCCAGGTCGTACTGGGCGCCGAGGAACTCGCGGGACGACGTCGACGAGGGCGGGTGCTCGGACAGCAACTGGGCGACCCGGTCGCGCACGAGGCGCTCGTCGGAACTGACTGCGGCGTCAACGACGGTCATAGGCCGTCAATCTACGGGATCGACCGGGCTGCGCCGGCGGCCGCAGCGGTCGCAGCGGTCGCGGCCCGGGGAACCTCGAACCAGACCGCCTTGCCCCCGCCGCCCGCTCCGGTGTCGACGCCCCACCGCTCGCTGAGCGCCTCGACCAACTGAAGCCCCCGTCCGGCCTCGGCGTCGACGTGCGACATCTGCCGCAGCGGCGGCCGGTCGCTCTGGTCGTGCACCTCCACCCGGATGACGTCGGCGTCGAGCCGCACGACGACCTCGATGTCGGTCTGCACGTGCACGATGGCGTTGGTCACCAACTCGTCGGTGCAGAGCAGGACCGGCTCCTCGCGCAGGCCCGCCGACGACTGGTGCAGCACGTCGCGCACGAACCGGCGGGCCGCACCCGCGCTGGTCGGATGCGAGCTGAGCCGCGTGCGGGCCTCAGTGGTCGTCCTGTTCACTTCCTCCCCCTGCACTGCCGCCGCTCCTGCCCCCGCCGCCCCAATGCCAAACCCCTGCCGCCTACCCTGCCCCGACGATGGCCGTCCTCAAGGTCCTTGCCTTCCTGGCCGGGATGACGCTGATCCTCTTCGCGCTGAGCTCCGCGATCCGCACGATCGTGGTGCCCCGCGGCATTGCCACGACGATCGCCCGCGGCACGTTCCTCGTCGTGCGCCGGGTCTTCACGCTGATCACGCCGCGCAAGGCCGACTACCAACGCCGCGACCGCATCCTCGCCTACTACGCGCCGGTCGCCCTGCTCGTGCTCCCCGTCGTCTGGCTGACCATTGCCGGACTCGGGTTCAGTTGCATCTACTGGTCGTTCGACGTGGCCGACGGCTCGTTCCGCGAGGCGCTGCGCCTGTCCGGCTCGTCGCTGCTGACCCTCGGCTTCGCCAACGCGACTGGCATCCCGACGCAACTGTTCGTCTTCGCCGAGGCGGCGTCGGGCATTGGGCTCATCGCCCTGCTGATCACCTACCTCCCCAGCCTCAACAGCACGTTCTCCCGGCGCGAGGCCGCCGTCGCCCTGTTGGAGTCGCGGGCCGGTGGGCGCCGCTCCCGGTTCGGCCACGGCCCCTCGGGCGTCGAGATGATCTGGCGCTTCCACCGCATCGGCTGGCGCGGCGGGCTGCACGAGGTGTGGGAGGCGTGGGAGGCCTGGTTCATCGAGTTGGAGGAGTCGCACACGTCGGTGCCCGCCCTCGCCTTCTTCCGCTCGCCGCAGCCGGACCACTCGTGGGTCACCGCCGCGGGCGCAGTGCTCGACGCCGCCTCATTGCGGGTCTCGACCGTGCAAGGGGAGGACCCCGAGGCGCAGCTCTGCATCCGCGCCGGCTATGTCGCCCTGCGCCGCATCGCCGACTTCTTCGGCATCGGCTACGACCCCGACCCCCAACGGGGCGACCCGATCTCGGTCACCCGTGAGGAGTGGGACCGGGCCTGCGAGTACCTGGCCGAAGCGGGCGTGCCGCTGCGCGAGGACCTTGAGCTTGCCTGGCTCGACTTCGCGGGCTGGCGGGTCAACTACGACTCGGTGCTGCTGGCGCTGGCCGGCCTCACTGTCGCCCCGCCCGCGGTGTGGTCTGGCGACCGCGCCATGCCCTTCGGCGGACGGCCGCGCGCATGAAGGGCGGCGCGGCGCGGCTGCTGACGGTGGCGGTGCTCGCCTTCGCGTCCTGCAGCGAGGACGACCCTTCCGCCCGCGAGCACGCGGTGCGCGCCTGCGCGGCGTCGGTGAAGTTCGAGGCCGCGGTCAACCGCAACGACGACATCGACACCGTCCGCCGCCATCTCAACAAGGCGCGCCGCGAGGCGGGTGACGCGGAGAAGAAGGACAGCCTCTACGTCGGGTTGGCCAGCGGGATCGAGGCACTGCGCATCGCCATCGACAACAACGACGGCTCGGCGGCCAAGGTCGGCATCTCCGTCGTCCGCACCGAGTGCGGGTACGTGAAGCGGGCTGGCCGGTCTACGCCGGCTGGTTCGGACGGGTCGTGAACGAGAGCGCCCACGCCTGGTCTTGCAGGCCGTCGATGCTGAGCCGCCAGGTGTAGCGGCCGCCGGGCGGCAGCGGGATCGGGCCGAGGTTGACCGCCAGCGGCAGGTCGATCGGGCTGCCCTCGGGGATGCCCTCCGGCCTGCCCACCTCGAAGTCGCCCCGGATCTCGACCATCTGCGGCCCTTCGGCGGTCTCGATGCTCACCGGCTGGCCGTCGGCGTTCTCGAGCCAGAGCTCCCAGTGGTGCGAGGTCACCGCCTCGTGCCAGTCGATCTCGATCTTCACTGCGATCGCCGACGGGGCGGGCGCAGGCCCGGTCAGGCTCCAGCCGCCGCCGAGGATGTAGAGCTTGCCGTCGGCCACCTGGGCCGCGTCGCAGAGGAGCATGGTCGCCTTCATCGGGGCGCAACCTAGTTTCTCAGCGTGAGCGCCTTCGACACCGCTACTGCGTTGCAGCCCACGGGGCCCAACTCGTTCACCGCCGACGTCGGCCCGGCCTGGCACGTGCGCCGCGGGGCGAACGGCGGCATCGTGGCGGCGGTGTTGTTGCGGGCGATGCTGGCCACCGTCGACGACGCCGAGCGCGTCCCTCGCTCGCTCACCGTGCACTACGCAGGTCCGTTCGACGAGGGGCCGACGTCGGTCGACACCGCCGTCGTGCGGGCCGGTCGGTCGTTGTCGACGCTGCGGGCCGAGGCGAGCCGCGACGGCAAGCCGATCGCTTTGGCGCTGGGCGCGTTCTCGGGGACCAGGCCGACGGTCGAGTATGACGACATCGCCATGCCCGACGTGCCGGGCTGGGACGACATCGAGCCGCTGGTGCGGGCCGAGGGCTTCGGGGTGCCGGCGATCGCGCAGCAGTTCGAGTTCCGGCAGGCCTCCGGCGACGAGCCGTTCTCGGGCGGGACGCGGGCCGAGGCCGCCGCGTGGGTCAGGTTTCGGGACCCGGCCCCGCTGTCGTATCCGGCGGTGGCCGCCCTGACCGACTCGTTCGTGCCGGTGCTGCTCATCACCCAGACGATCCCGGTCGCCTGCCCCACCGTCGACCTGACCATCCACTTCCGCTCGACCTTGGACGCCGACGCCGCCGACGACACCGGGCCGTGGCTCTGCGTGTTCCGCACGCGCTTGGCGAAGGAGGGCTACATGGAGGAAGACGGCGAGATCTGGTCGCGCGACGGCGCGTTGCTCGCGCAGTCGCGGCAACTGGCACTGGCCATGCCGCTATGAGGGTGCGGATGGGCGACGTCGATCCGCGCGGGCGCATGCGGCTCGATGCCATCGCCCGGTTCATGCAGGACGTCGGCCACGACGACGCCGTCGACGACTTCGAGCCCGACACCACCTGGGTCGTGCGGCGGGTGGCGATCCAGGTCTCGCGCTGGCCGCGGTTCATGGACGACCTGGCGGCGCGGACGTGGTGCAGCGGCGTGGGCCAGCGGTGGGCCGAGCGATCGACCGTGTTCGGCGACGCGGTCGCGGCGACCGCGCTGTGGGTCTATGTCGATGCGAAGACGCTGGCGCCGCGGCGGCTGCCGGATTCGTTCTTCGAGCGGTGGGGCGCGTCGGCGGCGGGGCGCAAGGTGAGCGGGCGCCTGACCCATGCCGACCCGTCGGCGTCGGCGGCGTGGTCGCCCTGGCCGGTGCGGGCCACCGACCTCGACGTGCTCGACCACGTCAACAACGCGGCGTACTGGCACGCGGTCGAGGAGCACATCATCGGCGGCCGGTTGCCGCGGCCGAGCGAGGCCGAGATCGAGTACCGGGTGCCGATCAACCGAGGCGCGTCGGTGGAGTGCGGTGTCGATGGAGGCGGCGGCGCGCTGTGGCTGCGGGACGCGGCCGACGGCACCGTGTTCGCGTCGGTGGTCCTGCGATGAGGTATGGCGTGTCGGCCGACGGGCGGGTGCTGGTCGACGTGGACGGCGTGGTCGCTGACGTGGGTGCGCTCGGCCTCGAGGCCGACCCTTCGTGGTTCGCGGCGCCGTCGCTCAACCGCTTCATGGCCGCCGGGCCGGATGCCTGGGCGTCGGTGGCCGAGCAGGTGCGGGGCGCCGATCTGGCCCGAGGGGCGGTGTCGGGCGACGTGGTGCCGGTGCTGCCGATCGAGGTGGCCGACTACGTCGACTTCTACGCCTCGATCCACCATGCGACCAACGTCGGGCGGCTGTTCCGGCCCGAGAACCCGCTGATGCCGAACTGGCGGCACCTGCCTGTCGCCTACCACGGCCGGGCAGGGACGATCGTGGTGTCGGGGACCGACGTGCGCCGGCCGTCGGGGCAGTTGGGCGAGGGCGTGTTCGGCCCGTCGGCCCGGCTCGACTTCGAGTTGGAGGTCGGCTTCGTGGTGGGCGTGCCGTCGGTGCTGGGCACGCCGGTGCCGGTCGACGAGGCCGCCGACCACGTGTTCGGCGTGGTGCTGTTGAACGACTGGAGCGCGAGGGACATCCAGGCGTGGGAGTACCAGCCGCTGGGGCCGTTCCTCGGCAAGTCGTTCGCCACGTCGGTGAGCGCATGGGTGACGCCGCTGTCGGAGATCCCCCGAGTGCCGTCGCCGGCCCAGTCGCCCGAGCCGTTGCCGTATCTGCGGGCGGGCCGCGACTGGGGGCTGGACATCCCGCTGGAGGCGGTGCGCAACGGCGAGGTGGTGACGCAGGTGAACTTCGCCGAGATGTACTGGACGCTGCCGCAGCTCGTCGCCCACTGCACGGTGAACGGCGCATCGCTGCGGACCGGCGACGTGCTGGCGTCGGGGACTGTCTCGGGGCCGGCGCCGGGCCAGCAGGGCTGCCTGCTCGAACAGGGCGGGCCGTTCCTGGCCGACGGCGACGAGGTCGTCCTCCGCTCCCCCCGCCTCGCCGACGTCCGCGGCCGCATTCTTTGACCGCCCCCGCCCGCCGTCCCCTCCGAACTTTGAACGCCTGGCCCGCCTCTGGCGGGCTCAGCGTTCAAAGTTCGGAGCAACCCGCGGGCTACGGCGCATGCGTCGGTGGGAGCGGTGTTCCACAAAGTCCCTCACCGCTCTGCGCGGGTCGTCACCAGCCCAAAGTTGCCCAATAACCGTGCAGAAACGGTCGATTTGCCCGGAAACCATGCAGAAGTGCGGCCGCACACCAAAAAAGGGCGACACGACACACGTTTCAGTCGTAGTGATCAGTAAAGAGTGGCCGCGATATGGCCACGCAACGCTGGGATGAGTGATTTGAGGGATTTCGGGGGTGGGTTGGCATCGAACGCCGGACGGCGACCGTCGCCGCAGGTGTGGCGGCGGGCGGCGTGCGCGTGGGGTGCGATAACGGAACGCCCCGACCGTCGCGTTCCCGCCCCAGCCTTCGGTGAGCACCCGATGCCAGCCGGGCAACGGGGAGGGAGCGCGCGCACGACGATTCGTTGATCGCCAAGCGGTGCCGTCGTCTCCCACGACGGCCCCGCTTCAGTGGCGGCCGGTTTGTGTGCGCGCTGGCCATCCCCAATCCGCCTGATGGGCGTCACCTCTCGCTCGCGTATCGCGCCCTGGCGGGCCGCGCCCTGAGCCCGATTTGCACGCCAAGGAGCACCGTGAACCAGCCGTCCCGCCGAACGCCGAACTCGAGCCAGCGTCCCTCGACCGGTACTCGCCGCGCCCCGCGATCGGTGTCGGTGGCGGCCCGGTTCGCCGCCGCTGTCGCCATCGTGACGGCCGGTGTGGCGGCGACCCCCGCCGCGGCTTCACCGTTGTGTGTCACTGCCACCGGGACGGTCTATGACGTGTACGCCGTTCCGCTGGCGGGTGCATTTATCAGCCTGCCCAGCCCGGACTGCGGTGTCAGCACCGCCACCACCGACAGCTTGGGCCGCTATCAGCTTCCGGTGCAGTCCACGTCGGCCGAACTGGTCACCGCCTCCAAGGCGGGCCACCAGTCAGTCAGCATGGAGGTGCGGTTCAATCCCACCGGCGGGACGGGCAACGACTTCGCCCTGCGCTACGCCTTCGCCCCCGCCTCGGTGAACCCGCCGTATGTGCAGCCGGGCGGCACCACCACCCTGTCGGCCCGCACCCTGGTTCCTGCCCCACCCGCCGTTGACGGGTTTGTGTGTGAGTGGGGCTGGTCCGATGTGCGTGGCGACGAACTGCACCGCTCCGCCCCGGTGCCCGGCATCGGCGGGACCGGGGTGCTGTCCGGCGCCACCAGCGTGGCGTCCGGCGTCAACTTCAGCGCCGCCCGCCTCGCAGACGGGACGGTGGTGACCTGGGGTAGCAACGTCGGCGGGGACCTGGGCGACGGGTCCCGCCTGGACTGGTTCACCCGCGCCCCCGACCGTGTGGTGGCGGTCGGGGGTGGCGGGGTTCTCGGCGGCATAACCGCCATCGCCACCGGCGACTTTCATGTCCTTGCCCTGCGCAGCGACGGGACGGTTGTCGCCTGGGGAGCCAACTGGAACCGCCAACTCGGCACCGTGACCAGCCCCGACGAGGCAGCCACCCCGCTGGTGGTGCCGTCCTTCACCGGGTCGGGACCGCTGACCGGGGTGGTGGCCATCGCCGCCGGGGGTGAGCAGAGTGTGGCGTTGCTGGCCGACGGTCGGGTGGTGCGCTGGGGCTACGTCGATGACGCCGCCGTCGGCCATGTGACCGGACCGGAACTGGTCAGCGACGTCGCCGGCACGGTGCTCGACGATGTGGCCGCCGTCGATGTCGGCAGCCGTCACGCCCTTGCCCTGCAAGCCGACGGGACGGTGGCGGCGTGGGGATCGAATCAGGCGGGACAGCTCGGCCATCCCGGCATCAACGGCAGCCTCGACGCCGTGTCGGTGGTCGGCTTCAACGGCACCGGCGTGCTCGGTGCGGTCACCGCCATCACGGCAGGGGACAGCCATTCCCTCGTGCGGCTGTCCGATGCCACGGCCGGGGCGTGGGGCAGCGCCCGATACGGCCAGCTCGGTGACGGCACCACCAGCCCTGTCCCCGGCAGCATCCCCCGCCGGGTCGTAGCCGAGGCCGGGTCGGGCAGCATCGCCGGGGTTGCTGCCGTGGCCGCCGCCGGGCATCACAGCTTCGCCGTGCTCGACGGCGGTGTCACCTTGGCCTGGGGAGACAACAGCTTGGGTCAGCTCGGCACCGACACCACCACGGCCAGCGCAGTGCCTGTCCGACCCCGAGGCGGCGACGGCTCCGGCGTGCTGGCCGGAGCGGACGACCTCGACGGGGACTGGTCGAACTCGACGGCGGTGCGCAGCGGCCCCTGCGACGAAGGACGCGCCCCCATGCGGGTGTGGCTGCAAACTGGGCTCGGCGCCGCCGCGGTGATGACGCCGCTCACGCCGGGAAACCCTGACGCCTCGGGCTACACCACCTGGACGGCCCCGATCATCGGGGTGGGTGCCGATGGGTTGCGAGTGGTGCGGGTCTGTGTGCTCGCCCGCAGGGCCACCGGCACCTGCGAGCAGGCCAACACGGTTGGCCCGGTGCGTATCGCCTCGCCGGTGCAGTCCGTGTCCTACCGGGTGGACGGAACCGCCCCCACCCTGGCCACCACCATCCCGGCCGCGTTCGCTACCGCCCTCGCCGCCAGCACGCTGTCCGTGAACTGGAGCGACAGCGGGGCCGGGGTGCGGGCCAACTCGATCACCATGACCCTCGACGGCCAGCCCGTCACCCCCACCGTCAGCGGCGGCCTCGCCTCCATCACCGCCACCGGGCTCGCCCCCGGTATCCATCGAATCACCACCACCGCCGCCGACCTGGCCGGGAACGTGGCCGCCGAACGCTCCTTCATCTTCACCCTGGCCACCCTGCACGCCGACGCGGCCACCGCCACCGTGGAACAAACTACGGTGAACGTGAACCCCAACGGGGCGGTCGTCCCCGCATCAACGGTCACCTTCGTCCGGCCCCGCGTGAACGTGGGCGGCTTCGCTGAACGCCTGTCGGCATCAACCCGCGTCGGCTACGGCACCGTCAAACGGTCCTTCACCTATCCGCCCAACAGTCTCGTCGTCCGTTTCGACAACGGGGCGCTCACCGCCGAACAGCCCATCACCACCACCCTGTCCGGCACCGCCACCCACAAGCTGGCTGTGCTCGCCCCCAGCGCCAGCCAACTGGCCGGGCGGATCGGGGCGTCGACCGCCAAGCTGGCCGACATCACCGTGCCGGTACCCGTCGGGTTCAACACGCCCGGCTCCACCGCCACCCTCATCGACGACACCGGCACCCCGCTGGGCGACCCATTCGCCGACGGCAACAACCCGCTGCCCTACAACCTGCCTGCCGCCAACCTGGCCGTTAGCGGCACCCTCACCGCCTGCCGGGAACGTTCCGTCCACCCCGGCACCAACGGGCTGTGCCAGCAGACGCCGGTGCCCGAGGCGCAAGTGACCATCGCCGGTGTCGGCAACGTGGGCACGCTGCTGCCCTTCACCGTCACCCCGGCCGACCCCGACGACAACGCCAAGACGGCGGCCCGCTGCGTGCTGGTGGCCGACCCCGAACTGACCGGCTGCGACGAGGACCGAAGCGTCGAAGCTCACAGCACCATGTCGTTGGGCTGCCCCGTGATCGACATCGGTGTCCAGCCGGTCAACCTGTGCACGGCCGCCGGGGTCCAACCGCAATCCCCGCAACACGGGTTTCTGTCCGGCTACGTCAATGAGTTCGTCTACAAGGGTCTGACTGACTCGTCGGCCGTCCTGGCGCAAAACCACATGGAGGCGCCCGCCGGGGGTGAGCGATGCCCGGTAGGGGACCAGGGCGCGGTGAAGGCAACGTTGCATCGAGCCTCGACGAGCATCACCGCCCTCGACGGCAAGGTGCCCGCCGCCGTGGCCGGAACCTTCCGTGACGACGACACCAACACCGGCCAGCTTGCAGTGCGGGTCGGCCGCACCACCGGGCCCGACCAGCACAGCGTCCTCGACGAAGCCGGGGGCCATCCGACCCACACCGACGACGCCACCCTCGACTATCAGATCGACACCGAATGGGGACTCACCCCCCGACCCCTCACGGACGGCAGCTACGCCATCCACGTCGGCGTGCGCGACGACGCCTTCGGCACCCCGCAGAACGACCCGGCCAGCGTCAACAACGCCTTCACCGCTGCCGCCGCTGTCACCGGTGTCACCGGT
>Ga0190267_10000081_pt1 | contig 18776 bp, 20 predicted proteins | sample Popmic239T_FD_140332 | JGI IMG/M metagenome (GOLD analysis project Ga0190267, IMG submission 140332) | Populus adjacent soil microbial communities from riparian zone of Oak Creek, Arizona, USA - 239 T | ecosystem: Environmental > Terrestrial > Soil > Riparian zone | place: USA: Arizona... | reverse complement strand
GCACGAACGCTACGCAGCATGCGCTCGCCGTCGCGGGACGAACTGGCGCTGTAGCGGCGGTAACGCGTCACCGCGGGTTCCTCGTAGCACCAGGCCGGGTACTCGCGCGCCACCCGCAGGTAGAAGTCGAGGTCGTCCGCGCCCCAGGGTTCGCGAAAGCCCCCCACCGCCTCCACGGCCTCGCGCCGGAACATCGCCGATGAGGGCGGGATGATGTACCAGTCGAAGCCGAGCAGGATGTTGTACAGCCAGGATTCGCGCGGCAGGCTGGCCACGCCCCACGGGACGGGAGTTCCCTCGTAGGTCATCTCCTCGCGCCGTCCGATGACGAATCCGCATTCGGGATGCTCGTCGAACGCACGGAGCCCCGCCTCAAGCGCTTGTGGCAGCAGGTGGTCGTCGGCATCCAGAAAGACGAAGTACCGGCCGCGGCTCGCGCGGATGCCCGTGTTGCGAGCGACGGCCGGTCCGCCGTTGGCCTGCCGCAGCGTGACCGTGCCGGCGTGCCGGGCGGTGATGGTGCCGACGTCGAGGGGCGATCCGTCGTCCACGACGACGATCTCGAAGTCGCGGCACGTCTGTGCGCCAACGGTGTGCAGCGTCTCGTCGAGCAGCTCCGCGTGCTTGGGCGTCGTGACGTAGCACGGGATGACGATGGAGATGAGCGGCATGGGAGGACGCGTCCGGTCCGCCGGATCGGGCAGCGCCACAGGTGCATCTTCGGGTGCGGTCATCAAGCTCTCGAGAAAGGTGTGCCCGGTTGTCGCACGCGGGTCGCTGGACGCGAGTGCCCCGGGGCGGCCGCGGGCGCCGACCCGTGCCGGACGGCACAAGGTCAGGAGTGCGGGGCGGCGCGGGCGATCGTGTGTGCCTGACGGTCGGGTTCAGCGGCGGGCCGTGCGGCGGACCGTCCGCTGCAACTCGTTGTCAGCCGCGCGCGCGCCGGTAGTGCATGGCGACCGCGCCGTTGCGGAGCGGCGTCGCCGAGACCAGCTCGAGCCGCCGCGTGCCGGGCAGCCCGCTCTGGTACAGGGTCGGGCCGTGGCCGGCGATCCTGGGGTGGACGAGGAACCTGTACTCGTCGATCAGATCCAGCCGGTCCAGCCCGGTCGCGAGCTTGCCGCTCCCGAGGAGCACGCCGGCAGGGGTCGCGTCCTTGAGCTTCTGCACGCTCGTGCGCAGGTCGCCGGCGAGGTGGTGGCTGTTGGTCCACGGGAAGTCCGTTCGCGTCGACGACACCACGTACTTGGGCTTGGCCTCCAGCTTGACCGCCCAGTCGCGCATCGCCGGCGGCGCCTCCTCGTCGCCGCGAGCGACCGCCGGCCAGTAGCTCTCCATCATCTCGTAGGTGACGCGGCCCCACAGCATCGCCCCGCCCTCGTCCATGAGGCGGGTGAAGAAAGCGTGTGTCTCATCGTCGGCGATTCCCTCCTGGTGGTCGACGCAGCCGTCCAGGGTGACGTTGATGCTGAAGGTTAGCAGTCCCATGCGAATTCATTCCGAGTTGGGCGTTCCGCTGGGTTGTCGCGTGTCGACGAATACCTCGCAACGGCCTGACGACACAAGGGTCAGGGGTGCGGGGCCGGCGCCCAAGATAGTCCTCCGCCCGAAACCATGCACGGCACCGCATCCCCTGCAGCCGATGGTCAGGCCGCGCCTCAGCCCGGAATCGGGGCTCTTTCAAGCCGTGACCCATTCAACCAGTGCGCCGATAGACCGTCGCGGTGCAGACAACTCTTCCTTCTCCGTGTGCGGTTCGAACATGGTTGGCCTCCCGACCCATCCGCTCTCAATCAGCCGTAGCGCAGGCACGAATCGGCCATTCGCTGGCTGACCGAGTGCCGGACGCATGGCACATCGCCACGGGATATACCCCGTAGCTGCACAACTCTGCACACTCGCGGACCAGAATTGGGCAAAACCGCCGAGGCGCCACCCGCACCACCACTTTTGTATTCTGCCTGTAAATGCATAAATACAAGCTACTTCCCCGATGACCGGGGCCGCGTCCGCGCGCGGCCTTCAAACTGCTTTCAGTGGGGATGCTCCCGGACAATCTGGATCGTCCATCCGCTCCCCCGATGCAGGAGTCCCATGCACCGACCCCGCCTCACCCTCACCCTGGCCGCCGCACTGCTGCTGGCCGGTTGCGGCGACGAGATCACCCGCCCCGCCGCGTCGCGCAGCGGCCCGCAGGCACCCGACCAGCCCGCGCTGAGCGTGCTGCCGGATTCCAAGTCGGCGACCACCGCGCCGGGCGGCCCGTTCAACCTGCGCTCCGGGCCGGGCACGGGCTACGACGTCGTCGGCAGCCGCGACGGCAACGTGGCGGTGACCATCACCTGCACCTCACGGGGCGAGAGCGTCACCGGCTACTATGGCACCAGCCGCGTGTGGGACAAGCTCGCCAACGGGAGCTGGATCACCGACACCAACGTCTACACGGGCACGGACGGCCCGGCGGCCCGCCCGTGCATTCGCAACGACTACCCGTACGCCAGCTCCAGCACCAGCGGCGTGGATCCGTGGAACTTCTACAACCGCCAGTGCACGTCGTTCTCGGCGTTCCGCATCAACTGGAACGGCACGCGCACGGGCAAGACGTTCACCAACTACTACCTGGGCGAGCATTTTGGCGACGCGCACCTGTGGGACGACGCGGCGCGTGCGTCCGGGGTCCCGATCTACGCCAACCCCTCGGTAGGCCGCATCGCGCAGTGGAACCGCTACACCGGCGGCGCCGGCGGCTTTGGGCACGTGGGGTACGTGGCCGCGGTCTACGCCGACGGGAGCTTCCTGGTGGAGGAATACAACTGGGCAACCGCGTATGGGTACGGCACCCGGCGCATCTACCCGGGGAGCGGGTCCTGGCCCAGCAACTTCATCGACTTCTGATCACCGGCCCCGGCGGACGACGCACGCGGCGGTGAAGAGAAACCCCGCGGCTCTCTGGAGCCGCGGGGTTTCGCGTGCCTGTGCCCGGATGCCCCGGCCGCACAGCCGCGCGACAGTTTCTCTAAGAGGGTGTTCAAGGATTCCTGCACTCACCCCCGTCTGTCATTTCGAAGGAGGCGTCACGCCGGACCTGCCGATGGCAGGTTCCTTGACGCCGACTGAGAAATCTACTGTCTGCTGCTGGTGCTCCGCCGCACCGCTCCGGCACCGGCCCTGTCCGGCCGCGTCGTAACCGCAAGTTCACCGCGGGCTGCCGCGTCTGCCCTCCAGCAAATCGACGGTAGATTCCTCGGGCCCTGCAACCTCTGGTGTTAAAGCAGGCTACGGCGTGGCCGGGCCTCGGAATGACAGCCCGGGTGAATCTCCCGGGTGCGCAGCGTCGGATTCTTAAACACGCTCGATGAGCCACCACATCGATCCGGATCAATCAAGACGAGGGCTTGCTTCATCTGGAAACAGGCTCAGGCGGGTGAGTGCCCGCTTGTGCCTTGTTTCAGCGCGAGCAGCCCTGCGAAGAACTCCAAAGCTCGATGGATGTTGTCGCTTGTATCGCCGTCCCACGACTCCACGGCGTCCAACTCTGAACGGAGCGCACCCATTCGCTCGTGAATCTCGGTGACTTCGTCTGGACCACACTCCGCAGCGATCACCTTCCAGCGGGCACGCGGAATCGATTCCCCCGGCGCGAGATCCGTCTTCGCACGCACCAGAATCTCCTGGAGTTTGTTCATGGGGCGACCTGACGAGACAAGCCGAGGGTAGGCCCGCGTGCGAACCGGAAGACGATCCGAACCCGAGGTTGAGGCGAACTCCCGCCGGGGGTCGATCGAGGAATGCGGACCGACGGTCCACGCACGGCAGCAACGAGAGAGCTCCCCTGCGGCTGCCGCGATGCTTGCCCAACGGCCTAACGACACAAGGGTCAGGGGTGCGGGGCCGACGCGCGAGACCTTCGTCTGCCTGAAAGCATGCACCGCCCCGCATCCCCTGCAGCCGATTGTTAGGCGTCCAGAGAAATCGGCGCCTTACCCATTCGCATCCGATGTGATTCGCGCGATGGCTCTGTCGAGTGCGGCGACAAGGTTGTCTCTGAACTGCTCGGCATTGGGCACCAGCCCTTCATCGGGAAATAAGTTAACCACCTCGGGAGCGCGCGAGGGTTTCAATACGGGACCGCGTTTTCCCCCGTATGCTAGCGACCGGGGGAGAATGAGCGAGTGGATTTTCTCCGGATGCTCGACAAGTTTGTTCCGTGTGTTCCGCACTCCTTCTGCTTCAAAGCCTTTGAGCTCGGGAAGCAAACGAACGACGGTGCGAAGTCGGGCACCGATCCAGTAGAACGCCTCCGTGAAGAGTTCGATCTCGAAGGCAATTGCGTTCTTGCGATCAGCCTCGTTTGGCGGGAAGGCCAACTGCAAGTCCGTTGGAGACGCCGTGCTGATGCCCGCGCCCTTGTTGAGTTCACCAGGAATCGTTACCCGGCGCTTCTGCTTGTCGTCCAAGTCGTGGTGCTCGCGTTCCCTGTTTGCGATCTCGTCGAGCAAATAGTCCATCTGAGATAGTCGGGCGTATGCCTCCTCAAGAAGCGGTTCAGTCTGCGGATCCTTCCCAGCTTTCTCGAGAATCAGGTGATACTCGACCAAACGCTCTACAACTGGTTCGAAGATTGGCATAGATACTCAGTATTGCCGCAGTAGAGGGGGCAAATAGTTCAGGGCGCGTGACCATGAGGCTGGTCCCACGCGGCGATCCGGACGGCCCGCTGAACGGATCAGAGTCACGGGTGCGGGGCCGGCGCGCAAGCCCGTCGGCGGCGAAAGCATGGCCGGCCCCGCATCCCTGCAGCCGATTGTCAGTCGGACCGCAGTGCTCGCGTGAACCAACGAGCATCCACGGATGGCCCTCCGTCCGCTTCCGCGTATATGACATGACAGAGCCTATATGCAGTGCGCCGTGCTACCTCTGGTCTGGCTTCCGGGACGGGACTGCATACCCTCCCGTTTAGCGGAGGTCGTCGTAACTCCTGCGAAGCTCGTCGATAGATTTACGAAGATCCTCGTCTTCCTTCTTGAGTTCAGCTATGGCCTCGGCTTCTGAAGGCGTGAGCGGTTCGCTTCTGCCTTCTTGCATCCGCAGATAGTCGACGGCTCCACGCATGATCAGGTGTACGCGCTCAATCGACCCCTGGAACAAGGCTAGATTATTTGGGTCGACAAACGGAGACACGATATCGAGCGTGCGGCTCGCATGTCCAGAGAGCCAGGTGGCGACGACTTCGTTCACATGATCGTCGCAGAACGAGTAGCCGATCGCCACGAGGCGGCGAATCGACTGCAGTTGGCGTGCAAATGTCTCCAAGGCAATCGGAGCCGGGTCGTTACGATCCGCAACGGGTTCCTCACGCATGTCTTCCACATGAATCACCTTCCTGTCCTTCAGGATGGGAGCATATTTCGGAAGACGGAGGAACTCATCCGACGGGTGAGCCTTGTGTGCACCGGATAGCACCGTTCGATGGAACCTGAAGCTTTCTTCATTTACGCCACGCAGCGTGATGCAGCCAGGCGCACTGAACTCGTCTTCATTCCCCTTGGTCGCGATGTCCTGAGCCACCTCCGTCCAGCCGGCGACCGACGGCACCTCCGGTTCCAATTGCACAATCCAGGGTTGCCCCTCGTGGTTCATGTAAAACTGGTGAATCGCACCATGGAGGCGGACTAGGTTGATGCCCGACTCACCGGGTTGGAAGAACGCGCTTCCGTTCAGAACGGAGTCGTACTTGAGCATCCGTCCGAAGAGACGCTCATCCGGACGGACATTCTGATTGGGATAGCTCGCGAGATTGTCGAAAAAGCCATTGGAGGTACGCACACCGTGTTGCGCGGCGACCTGCTCCACACAGAGGTCGTGGTTCAATGTGAAGACCCACAGAGGACGATGTTCGGTGGCCCAACATGCGATCTGCCGATATAAGGGGACAACGGTCGCGCGAGCGTCGACCTTTTGAATCTGCGCGAGAGCGATCTGTTGCGAGACGATGTCAATAAGCCAGAGCCGGAGGTGGCCATAGAGACCCCGAAGCTCGGCTTTCGAGAGGTTATTGCTCTGGACGTGTTCCTCGACGCGTTCCAACCAGCCGATCGCCTGTTCGTAGTGCATGCCGTGGCCTACGACAAGATCGAGGAAGGCGTGACGCATCGGGATCGTCCGGCCGCGCCCCAGAATGCCTTCGAAGGAATCATCAATCGGCCCGCATGCGTACGCGAGAAGCTGATCCGTCACACCCCGCACCAGCGGCATGCCGAGTTCGAACGATGCGCCGGCACCCAGCAGTAGCGCCATGCTGGGACTCTTCGCGGCAGGTGTAATCATCGTACTTGGTGAAAGATTGCTTAACGACACAAAGAGTCAGGGACGCAGGGCCGGCGCGCAGGCCTGTCGTAGGCGAAAGCATGCTCGGCCCGCATCCCTGCAGCCGATTGTTAGCCGCGAACATGCACGGGGTGCGCCGCTGTTCCCGCCTATGCCGCTCGGCAACGAACCGGTTGAACCATCTGCGAACACCGCGAACGACTACTCACCCGGTAAGACGACGTAACGGTACATTACGTAGTCGTCGAAGTCGCTGTAGGCGTGATGCGCACGCTGACTACGCACCATCACGTTAATGTCACAGGTACGCCCGATATCCGACTCCATGAAATAGATAGCCTGGGCATTACGTTTACTCCATTCTTTGATGCCGATTCGAGCTATACTGAACTCCACCTCCCCGCCAAGCGGGTCTGTCGAGAGCACCCGAATTTCGACGCGTTCGCCGACACGCACAGGTTTGGCTGCGTGTATCGTTTGCGCGTATACAGTATTTGATGCTCTGTTGCCAAGGCTATCAATTACGGATTCGATGCGTGGGAAGTAATCGTCCGCTGAATTGCGATTCGGTCCGGCTTCCAGAATTTGTTCGAGATCGGAGAGATCCGTTTGCATTTCGGCAAGTTGCTGCGGATGAATCACCGCGCCAAACTGAGTTGAGATCACGTCCAGCTCCACTTTGCGCGATCGGGCCAACAGTTTAATAAGGTGCTGCATCTGCGAACCGACATCCTCGACGTTGTTCGCTGCCTCTGAGAGGCGCCGGAATCGCTCTGAATCGCGCAGCCCGAGCTTTGAAATTCGCTCTTGGATCTGATAGCACGCGGCCCCGAGGGCAGCTACAGCATTCCCAGAGCTATGCGGCTCAAAGGTGGCGGCTGTAATCCCGGCGAGATCCGTTGGCAGATCAGGCTTCTGCGCTCGGTTGTAGATCATAAATGTGCGATCGCGTCCCAATCCACCCACGAACAGCCCGAGTTCAAACAGGACATTGTCGCGCGCCGCCGGGGTAGTCTCCCCTCGTTTGGTTAGCAGGTCGTCTGCCGTCAAGACAAGAATGGCGAAGTCGAAGCGTTGTAATGCCAGGACCAAAGACTCAAGAGTGCCCTGCGAGAGTCCGAATACGCCTTGGGTCCAGAGCTCAACCTCGGCGTGCGGATCAAGCAGCACTTGGACCGCTTGTGCGATACCGAGCCCCTCACCTGAGGAGCCGACGAATATAGCTGGACGAGTTCGTGCCAAGCGCACTCCAAAACTTGGGGAAGTGGAGGTAATGAAGATACTCGTCTTTCCCAACGTATCACGTAGACGGGTCGAGTTCATCAGCGACCCTCAGCAGTGCGGCCGAGTGGCTCCGCATGAACGCTGCCAAACGTGCGCGCACCTCCGGCGGAGGTATTCTGTCACCCGTACGGTAGGCGAGCACTGTCGCGTAGGTCTTGCCCACAGCCTCGGCGATCTGTTCTAGCGGCACCGAAAGAAGATCCGTGGCTTCCTTGAAGGTCACGTAGAGAATTCCTTTGCAAGAGTACTGTTTGTAGATACATTCTCTACAACAGGGCGACAAAGCAAGGCTGACCGCTCTCCCGCCAAAAAGATTCGGCCAGCCTCACAGACGAACGACCTGACGGCCGCTCGCACAAAACAGTAGCCCTGCTCGGCGGCGCAGGTCAAGAGATGGAGGTGAGCATGGAACAGCAGCAGTCCCCGCCCTCCCCGATGCGGCTCCTGGAGATCCTGAAAGACAGGTTCGGCGCGCTTGAAGCGGTGGCGAATTCCTCGATCAAGCTCGCCCGCTACGCACCGGAAGATGAGTTGGCGATGGATCTGCTCGTCGCGGAATCGGTGCTGGAGTTCGGCGGCAGCTTTGCGCGAGGCGAAGGACGGCGCGATGCAGTGGACGAGGGCGCGGGGGGTGGCGCCGCCTGCGTGAGAATTGCACGGCAGCCGCGGGGAAGGCCTGCTGCTGCCGCGATGCTTGTCCAGCGGCCTGGCTCAGCGGTGCATGCGCAAGGTTGCTCTCTCCCGCCGCTGGGCCAATGCGAGCCAGATCCACAGCAGGACGGTTCCGCCTACGCAGAGCCACCCGAACACGTCGCCCACCCGACCATAAAGGGTGGCTGCTCCAGCGGCTGGGAGGATCGTCGTCGCAACGGTGATACGATCGCCCACCGGCCGCTCGACGAGCACACGACCCCTTCGGTCATATGCGCTCACCAGGCCGTTCCGCGCGCTGCGCGCAACCGAGTAGCCGTTCTCTACGGCCCGCAGTGCCGTCATTCGTGCCCCCATCCACCCGTCGCGACCGAAGTCGTAGGCAGGAACTACCATAATCGCCGCGTTCCCCGCGTACTGCCGACCGATTTCGGGGAAGTGCATGTCTTTGCAGATGGCGATGCCCACCCGTGTATTTACGACCTCGAGAAAGACAGGGGAGTAACCGGGGCTGTTGCGCGCCTCCCAGCCGGGGACGAGTCGCTGTTTGTCGTACCAGGTGGCGCTCCCATCCGGCGCCGCCAGTAGCGCGCGATTGGAGTAGACTCCATGGTCGTGTATCTCGAGCCCGATGACAACTGTGGCGCCGGTCGTGTGCGCTACCGCGAGAACGTCCTGGGCGGCACGGGCAGCATCGTCGCGGTCCAGCAGGACGAGCTTCTCGGGTAGCACCACGAGCCCGCCAGGTGTGGCAGACTCGGTGATCGCCGAGCGGTACATCGACCACACATCCTCCCACTCGGTCGCGACACCATCGTACCGGTTCGTCGCGATGAGAGTGACCGGCACGGTACGTCCGGACGGCGGAGCATGGATCCGAGCGGCGGAGAACAGCGCTACGGCGAGGATGATCACACCAACCAGGGCGCGTGCCGTCCGATGCTCCGCATGAGGGAAGCGCCTCGAGAGACAGAGACCGACCAGCGCGCCCGGGAGAAGCACCAGGAAGACGACCGCACACACGCCGCCGAGTGCCGCAATCTGAACCACTCCTGGCACGTCCATCTGGCTGTACGCCAGGCTCCCTGCCGCCCCGTGCGGCGAGCCTCGCAGCGCCAGGAGCTCGGAGGCAGCGATGGTGCCCGGGAGCACGAAAACCGCTCCTGCCAGCGGCAGAATCCGGGCGGCCACGACCGTCAGCCGAACGGCGAGCATCCACGAAGCGGCGCGCAAGACGGCAATCAGCAGTGTGGTGGGCCAGCCGATCATCTCCACGTAGTAGAACAGCAAGCTCGTCATTGCCACCGCCCCGGCAATGCTGCCGACCGCTCGTGCGGAGAGGCGTGTACCCGAGGCTGCCATCAGCAACGGGACAGGTGCGAACCACGGGGCCCACCACGTCGGGTGAAGGGCATACCCGGCGCTCAGCAATGCACCCGCAGCGACCGCAAGGAACACCTGCACGGGCGCGGGAACGTCCAGACCCTGGAAGCGGTCGTCAGACGCCGGTCGGGCCGGCGGGTAACCGGTTATTGTGTCGCTTCGGCGTGCAGGCTGAAGCGACACCCTGGATCCGCGGGTTGTCAATCGCGCGAGAGTAGTGAAAAGGGCGGCGAAACCGAGGCGGGACAACTCGCCGTCGTAGCGAGAAGATAAAGCGATTCCTGGGCATGCACCATCGATGCACTACCGGATGTTGGAGGCCGGCGGTGAGCGGCCTGACGACACGAGGGTCAGGGGTGCGGGGCCGGCGCGCAAGACTTTCGTGCGGCCGAAAGCATGCAAGGCCCCGCATCCCCTGCAGCCGATTGTTAGGCCGCGCCGGCGACCGGCGGACCCGGACGTGTGCGCTGGGCTACCGCAGAGCTTCGCGAGCTAAACCTACAAGACGCTCCTCAAGGAATTGCGGGGTGATCTGCTCAAGCGGGAAGGTTCCAATCGAGCCGGCCTGCCCGCCCTTGCCCGGCGCCATTGTGCTCTGATCAAGCCGGACCTTCTGCTCTCTCGCTTCAGCGATGACGCTGAGCTTGGGATAGTCGTGGTTCCGATGTTGATAGCTTCTCCCGCCCGGGAACAGATAGAAAGTTATCGCCGCAAACGCCACGCTACTTCCATCTCTCGACTTTGGGTCCGCGATCTCGCACGGGCAGTCGTGGCCGGTGAGGTAGTCTCCGAACGCTGTCATCGTAGGCCGGATAACCGCTTCGCGATGCTGGGCGAAGCGGCCAAGGAAAGCATCCTCGGCTGACTTCCGTTTCTCAGCGGCGACACGCGCCGCATCTTGCGCGTCCTTACGCTTGCGCAAGATCTCGTCGAGCGCCGACCTGGTCTCTTCGTTCATCGCCATGCCGGATGTGCGTACGTTGACCCTGTTGAAGCCGCAGGCGGGATCACCTGCGGCTTGCCGCGACGTTTGTCCAGCGGCCTAACAGATGACCGCTCAGCCGCAGCACGCTGACGACTGGCGGATGGTACGAGCCGCAGGATACGCTGCAGCTCGGACGAGGCAAGGACACTGGCGCGTGCTGTCGGCCTGCAGCGGTGGGTTCTGCCGCCCGACCTACTTCCGTTCCAGACGCAACTCTGCAAATGTAGACGCGCGTCCCGAATCGCTGACATTGTTGATTGTCCACGACCACGTGTCGCCCTCGCGGTCGTACTCGAACGTGTTTCGGATACCGCTCCCGTCCGCGAGACTCCAAACGAACGGGATTCGGTCTCCATCAGGCTTCCCGTGGCCGACGCCTTCCTCGGCAAAGTTTGTCGTAGCCGTGTTGTCCAGCCACATGACTACGTAATTGGCGTTCTCTGTATCCCAAGCGATGTGAATCCAGGCTTCGTAAGCGAGCCTCCCGTCCTCATCTCGCTCGCGTGACACCTCGTGGATTCGGACGTACCGGCGGCCTAGCATCCACTCAGCAGACACGTCGTGCGTCACTCTGTCACCAGCGATTGTGCCCGTCATCAACCACTCGCCGACCATGTCGCCCATGAGCGCCTCATGCTCCGGCACCGCAGCTTGTTGTGCCGAGACCGAAGGCACATAGAGGAATGACAGCGCGAACACAAGCGCTGAGCCAAACAGTGTGGAAAGTCGCGCGGAAGCGTTCATCGTCGTCGAGAGTAGGGGTGCCGTTTGTCGTGTTAGCGCTGGCCGTGCCTGGCGGCCTAACGACACAAGGGTCAGGGGTGCGGGGCCGGCGCGCAAGACTCTCCTGCGCCCGAAAGCATGCAAGGCCCCGCATCCCCTGCAGCCGATTGCTAGGCCGCGCGTGGCGACATGCTGCGGCCGCTAGGTCAGCAGTAGTCGCACTTACGCGCGACGTTAATCAGGGATTCGCGATGCGAGGCGGCGCCGGCGATCCCACCAATCGCGAAGCTGACTCAGAGCAGCATTTAGATTGATCGCCACAATTCCAGGCACGACCGGAATGTTCACGCGCACCAGCGAGTCAGCGACCGTCGTGATCGCGGGCGCTGACTCTAGCTTGCGGAGGAGTTGGTCGCTCTCACCTTGAGCGAACGCGGCTAGGTCTGAAAGAAAGTCGTCGACTGTCCCGTACCTTTCATTCACTTCCCGCAAAGATACGAAGACCCGGAGAGATTGCTCGGTCAATTGGTCTGGATGAGCATCCGTAATCAGTAGCGCAGGTAAAAGCGTCGCGATATCACGTTCGTCGATGTACTTTTCTATGACCTCTGAATGGAACTGATCATTAAGACCTGCAACAATGACCGCGGTTCCACCGATTGCGCGAGCGATGTTATCAAAGTTCGCCCGAACGGCCTCGCCTAGCCCACCAGCCCATTGCTGACTACCAAGACTAAAAATGTACATCTCGACTGTTGGATCAAACGGCAGGTGAGCGAGACTGGTAAGCTTGTATCCCATGTAGGGCTCCGTTGTGACAAAGGGGTAAGGTTGCGGGAGCGCAAGGCTGCCGTCGTCGCAAGCGCGGACGGCCCCGCATCCCCTGCGCCGATTGTTCGCTGGCGGCGCGTGTAAACCCGAAACGCTACGAAGCGATATCTTTCTCCGGCCAGCGCACGGTGATAACCACAGCATCCTCAACGCACTGCCAGTTGTGAGTGTAGCCTGATCCCGGCCACGCGAGGAAATCGCCCGCTTCCTTCAGATCGTGCGTCTCCGTAGTTGCTTGCGCGCGATCGTGGAGCGTGATCCGCATGTGACCAGATAAAACAATTCCAATGGTGTTCCAAAAGGGGCCAATATCTTTGTCGGGACGATCCGGCCCGATCTTATGAGCTGGTTCGCGCGCGACCTTCACCTCGACCGAATTTGTCGAGAGCATAGGGTATTGCTGCGCGAGTTCTTCAGCTCTCGGACCGTTCTTCGGAGCCCAAGAAATCAAATCGCCGACGATGAACTGTTTAAAATGCGCCGCCAGGCCGTCCGGCGAGAACGCGTTACCGACCACTCGGGAGTTGCTCGTCATCAGGGCTCGCGGTGAACTGAGTGGGCCAGCTAACGACACAAGGGTCGGGGTGCGGGGCCGCCGCAAGACTTTCCTCCCACCTGATAGCATGCAAGACCCCGCATCCTCGGCAGCCGATTGTTAGGCCTCGCCACGCGGCGTCACCCGGTTTCCCGTAGTTCGCCTGCGAGTCTTCGCAGGTCGCGTGCACGGTCGTCCAACTCTCGCGCATGCGCCTCCGCCATCTCGGCGATCACCGATCGCCAGTTGGCAGGGGGCGGACGTCGGTTATCCGTGTCGATCCGTGCGCGTGCGATCGTCGCGAGTTGGACACCGAAGCGCTCAGCGATCCGCGCCAGAGTAACGCCAGGTCCTTGTGTGAGGATATCTGTGGCGCTCTTGAAGTCCAATGGCACACTCTCGGTATTGGGGTAATTACCCATTGACACAGCTTCGTTAGGTAACTACATTATTACCCAAGCAGGGCAAAAGCAAGGCTGGCCGTTCTCCCGCGAAGAAGTACCGGCCAGCCTTCCACACGAACGACCTGACGGCCGCTCGCACCAAAGAGTAGCCCTGCCCTGCGGCCAGGGTCAAGAGTTTGGAGGTTCAGCATGGAACAGCAGCAGCACCCGCCCTCGCCGATGCGGCTTCTAGAGATCCTGCAAGACAGGTTCGGCGCGCTCGAAGCGGTGGCGAACTCCTCGATCAAGCTCGCCCGCTACGCACCGGAGCACGAGTTGGCGATGGATCTGCTGGTCGCGGAATCGGTGCTGGAGTTCGGCAGCAGCTTGCGCGAGGCGACGGACGGAGCCATGCAGTGGGCAAAGGCGCGGGGGGTGGCACCGCTTGCGTGAGGACTCACGGCAGCCGCCGCCGCGGTATGGCGGCGGCGTGACAGAAGAACCGGGCCCTGCGGCATCGTCGCCACAGGGCCGGTCATAACCGCCTTCAGCGGGCGAATCACCCGACGACCATCAGCCACCGCCAATGAGCTTAGCGATGGTTTCAGCAAGTTGAACTACCAAGGCCGAAAATTGAACCGGCAGTTCAGCACTTGCGCTTACCTTCGCTAATCGCTGCTGAATGCGAGCAAGCCTGGACGGACTCGGCTGCGTTTGCTGTAGCTCAGAGACAGTTTGCGAAGCAAGCGCATAAACTTCTTCTGCATCGTCCACACCTTCCAAATGCGGCGCGGACTGGATAACGGCAATCAGTTCCCTGGCAATGGCGAGGACAGCCGTTGCGTCTGCGCCAACGTGTTGAGTCGCCGAGATCTGACCTTGATCGTTGGCGATATTGATCTGAGAAGGTGCGTGCACAGTAACGTCTACGCTTCGACGGCGGTCATCCGCCTCAGAGAGATCAATAATCATATTGGCCAAGTAGCTTTCGAAGTACCCGACATACGCCGGGATTAGTTCGTCTAGGAGTTCTCTGGCTGGTTCTTCCATGCCGCGCAAGCCCGCATAACCATACGCACGGTTCCAAAAATCTTCCGTGTCGCCTGCAAGGGCTGTGAGCACCGTATGGATAAATCCAAGTTCATCAAGAGGATCAAGGGGCAAATCGAATCTCTCCCCAGCGTTTGTACACTCGATGAGTATCCCCATCCCATCTCCAACTGGCTTAGGCGCACGATCTATCTCCCGATGAAGCAGAGGAGTGGTTACCACATAGTTAAGCAGACGGCGGATATTGGCTGTTGCCTGGTCGTGCGACGAGTGAGCAGCTCTGCTCGCGAGCACACGAATCTGCCTGGAAATCTTACGAAGCTCTTTCAGGTCGTACATTGCTTTTATACCTGAACGCTCCCACAAAAGGGACAGTAGAGTACGGAAATGGCGTTGAGAAATGATACTTTGACAGATGTCTCACAGCAAGGGAGTTCCGCCTGACTAAGGTCAACGATCTCCCTTAGTTTCCGCACGGGTGGGGCCTGAAGGGGTTGAGATTTGAATGATATATATTTTGAAGATCGGAACTCTCGCTCCATTTTCCCAAACGTCTCGTTTAGCTGTTTCGTCATCCACCCAATTGCCACTGCTTTTGACACCTCAATTTGTTCACGCGTGAAGAAATGTGAGGGCGGAGCAGCAAGCCCACACTCGGGACAAAAGATTACAAGCACCTCTCGATCTTGAGCATCATCCCCACGAAGCTTGAAGTATGCACCGCAAGCGGGGCATTCGCGCGCAAGATACCCCTCGGCATCTAAGGGAATTGAGAAGCTGAGCGTCACCATCTTCCAAGAACTTGAGTCAGGATGCAGGTTAAACGGGTGTGTCTCGAATCAAAGCCCCGACCGGCAGAAATGCAAGGAGAGAAATTAGAGTCGGATGCAAACCGGCCCGGCGGCATCGTCGCCGCGGGGCCGGTCGTGTATCATCCCATCCTCCGCCGATCACCCGTGGCTGACGTGCGCTTGGCAGATGGGGATGTCGCGGTTGCCCTTGAGGATCGCCTTCTTCACCTCGCCGATCGCCTTGGTGATGCGGATCTCGCGGGGGCAGGCCTCGGTGCAGCTGAAGGTGGTGCGGCAGCGCCACACGCCCTCGCGGTCGTTCAGGATCTCCAGCCGCTCGTCACTCGCCTCGTCGTTGCTTAGCAGGATGGTACGCACGGAGCGGGACTGGGCAAAGAGCGCCGCCCGAGAGGCATCCCTGCGAGCCCGGGCAATATCAATACGTTCTACTCGGCCAGTGTGTGCCGATCGACACGCTGAGCACCACGCCGATCGGCAAGTTTGTTCTAAACCCGACGCAGAGATCTCGATCGTTCGGTACACGATCCGATTGCGGCTGGGGATGTCCAAATATAGACTATATCTTGTGGTGCTGGGCTGTGTAGCACGATCATACCCCGGACCCTTGATCAAGAGGATACTATGAACTCGTCCGCGACTGCACCAGTGCTCGGGGTTCCTACCTTCTGCCCGGCAAAAAAGAAAACGAAAATATACTCAGACACGTTCTATGGTTTAGGCTCCATCAAATACACCGCTAACATCAACCCCACCAACGTTTCCGTGAAGTTCGAAAAATGGTGGAATGGCATACCATATTGGTGGAGTGATTCCAACTTCACGACGTTCACTCAATTACCTGGCTATGTCGTTGTGTATGCGACTCCGCCTGTGGACGTTTACATTACTGTGGTCGAGTCCGGTCTCTAGAACCTGCTGAGCGGCCAAGTAATTGAATTAGTGGCGACAACTTTCTGTGAGGCGTACGCGCAACCGGTCCCGCGGCATCACCGCCGCGGGGCCGGTTTTGTCGTGACCGTCAGCCGCTCGTCAGGCGCTGGAGGTGGCGCGGGCGGAGCCCTTGAGCATCGCATTCTTCAGCTCGCCGATGACTTTGGTGATGCGGATCTCGCGGGGGCAGGCTTCGGTGCAGTTGAAGATGGTCCGGCAGCGCCACACGCCTTCGCGTCGTTCAGGATCTCCAGCCGCTCGTCCGCCGCGTCGGCATCGAGCCAGCTAGGGCGCGTCCACCAGGCCCCGCGCGCGCGTCTCGAGCGGGGCCGTCGCGGGGCGGAGCTCCGCCTGCCGCTCCTGCCGCCGGCCGAGCCAGACGCCGAGGGCGGCCCAGGCAACGGCAAGGGGCACCGAAACCGAGATCAGCGCCGCGAGCCCCGTCCCCAGGCGCCCCAGCACCCCCTCCACCTGCGCGCCCAGCACGTCGCCGCCGCGGTAGACGAAGGTGTCGATGAAGGCCTTCGACTTGTACTTGTCGGCGCGGCTCACCACGGTGAAGAGCGTCTCGCGCGCGGGGCGCATGATGGCGCGCTGCGCCGCGTTGAAGGCTGCCTGAAAGACCACCAGCGTGGCCAGCGAGGCCACCAGCGCCAGCCCCAGGAAACCCAGCGCCACGGTGATCGGCAGCAGCGCCAGCGTCACCGGGACGCCTACGTGCTTCATCAGCTTTCCCGCCACCAGCGCTTGCAGCACCAGGGTGGTGATCTGCGTGTAGAGGTCGATCTGCGCGAAGACGGTGGTGCGCACGTCCAGGTCCTCGCCCACCGCGGCCACCATCTGCAGGCGGGTGAAGTAGATGAAGGTGGCGACCACCGCCAGGATCAGCATGTACACCGCGATGCCGGCCAGGTACGGGGAGCGGAACACCGCCCGCACCCCGTCCCACGCGCTCCCACCGATCACCGCGCGCTCGTCCACCGCGGGGGGCGCCTCGGGGTCGTCCGGGGCCGCGGGGCGGGCGCGCTCCGGCTGCAGGCGCGCCACCGCCCGCAACGCGAGCACCGCCAGCCCCAGCGAACCCGCGGCCACCAGCAGGAGCCCGGCGGTCCCCAGCGGCTTCGCCAGCTGCGAGGCCAGCCAGGGGCCGGCGACGGCGCCCAGCGTGCCTCCCACCGCGATCACCCCGAAGAGCCGCTTGCTCTGCTCCAGCGAGAAGCGGTCCGCCATCAGGCCCCAGAAGACCATGGTGGCGAACAGGTTGAAGACGCTGAACCAGACGAAGAAGACCATCCCGCTGGTCTCGCCGATCGTCGCCGGCGCCATCACCAGCAGGGCGTAGAAGACCAGCAGGCTGGCGGCGAAGAACAGGTAGGTGGCGCTGATGAAGACCAGGCGGCGGGTGCGGCTCACCAGCATCCCGAACACCGGGTTCACGGCGAGGGTGACCACCGCCGTGCCCACGAAGAGCCAGCGGATGGCCTCGATCCCCCGCTGCATCCCCAGCGCCTCCCGGGCCGGCCGCAGCACCATCAGGGCGGTGAGGATGAAGAAGAAGGAGAGCGCCGATGCGAGCACCGGCGCGACCTCCTCCCGGCGGATCTGCGTGAAGCGCTGGAGGATGGCGGTCATCTCGAGCTTGTCTCCCTCGGAGTGTGTTGAAGAATCCGAAGCTGCGCATCCTGGCGGATCCACCAGAGCTGTCATTCCGAGGCCCGCCCACACCGTAACTTGCTTTCACACCCGAGGTTGCAGGGCCGAGGAATCTACCGTCGGACTTGCTGGAGGGCGGACGCGGCAGCCCGCGCTGAACTCGCGGCTGCGACACCGGCGGACAGGGCCAGTGCCGGAGCGGTACGACAGGTCACCAGCAGCAGACAGTAGATTTCTCAGTCGGCGCCAGCGTTTCTTGCGAGGTGAAGGTGCCGTGTGCCGCCTCCTTCGAAATGACAGACGGGTACGAGCATCGACCAGGGCCGGCCATCCGGCGGCGTGCTGCGGCGCCCGGGTTGTCCGTCAGGCACTACATCCTGGCGGTGCCGGGGATAGCCACCGTGATGGCAGGGTGCGAGCGATGTACCTGGGCGCGATGCCGGCCGCGTCCCACCCTGCTGGCCAGGAAGAGCTGGTTCCGGTTCCCGGGGGGTCGCCGGGCAGCCGGAAGGTTTCGATCAGCGTTGCGGGGTGAGACGGGCCAGCAGCTGCTGAAAGCCGGAGCCCATCACCTGCGTCACCCCGGCCTCGTCGACGACGAACTCGGTCACCAGTGACGTGTTGCCCACCCTGAACCGGGTCTCCGAGATCGGCGTGAGGATCGCCGGGGGTCCCGCTCCCTCCCGGATCAGCGTGTCTCCCTCCAGGCGGACCACGACCCTGAGATCGTATCGGTTCATCTGCCCCGGGATGAATTCGTACGTGCCCACGTACCGCTCCAGCACCGGCCTGGGAACACGCACCGTGGCGGCCGGCGGCGCCGGTGGCGGCGCTGCGGGAGACCCCTTGCGGGGGAGCCGGAACTCCGTGCCCACGCCGTCGGTGATGACTTGCGTCACCCCACCCGCCGGGTCGATCACGAACTCCACCGTGAATACGGGGCCGATCCTGAACACGGTCTCGGAGATGGGCACAAAGGCAAACCGCTGTCCCGACGTCTCCCGGATCAGCGTGTCTCCCGCGAGAAGGACCTTGATGGTGCTCCCGTTCTGGTCATACTCGCCCACGTACCGCTCCAGCACCGAGGTGGGAACGCGCACGGGTGCCTGCGCCTCCATGGGCTCGGCCGCGATGGCGAGAGCGAGCACGCCTGCCGCGATCCCGGCGTATCGACGATTGATCATTCGATCTTCCTCTTCTCAGCGGATGCGTGATGCCTGGACCCTCTG